>Ga0070665_100000615_pt1 | contig 48872 bp, 36 predicted proteins | sample KBSS13metaG_FD_65862 | JGI IMG/M metagenome (GOLD analysis project Ga0070665, IMG submission 65862) | Switchgrass rhizosphere microbial communities from Kellogg Biological Station, Michigan, USA - KBS S1-3 metaG | ecosystem: Host-associated > Plants > Roots > Rhizosphere > Soil ...
AGAGACGTTCCAGGTCCTATACGACACCCTTCGAAGGCCACGGGGACCGCGGAACGTCTCTACCGCCTTCGCTGCAAGGTGTTCTTGACGGGCAGGCTCGGGCGGCCATATAGGGCGTCTCTACAGAAGCACCTCAAACCGTAGCCCGGGGTTGTTCCGTGCCCTGACGAGATAATCGACCACACGCCGGGCCAGATCGGCCGTGGCCTCCTCCCTTCTCGCAGCCTCGCAGAACAGCCGGAGCGCAGCCAAAGCCTCCTTGTGAACCCCCTGGCTCTTGAAAATCCAGAGCATCTCCTCGGCCAGCCTCTTGACCTCCCCGGGCCGTTTCTCCTCCAGATAGAAGACCGCCACTTCCAGAGAAGCTAAGGCGGCGTCATAGGCAATCTGGCCCGCGCTGAAATACCGCCGTACCTGTTCAAGGGCTGGTAAAGCCTCCCCCAGTCGTCTAAGCCCTGCGAGCACCCGCCCCTCCAGCCAGAGCACACGTACGAGATCCAGCTCGTTGGATAGCCTCACCGCGAGCTCTCGCACAGCCGGTAGCATTGCCCCGGCTTCTTCATATCTGCCAAGTTTGCAGAGGTTTACGGCGAGGGTAAACCGGACCAACCAAGGGAGCCGCGGGTCTTGAGTTCCTTCGATCAGATTTTCTGCCTGCTGCAGCTCTACAACAGCCTGCTCGAATTTCCCTAAAAGTTCCAGAGTGTTCGCCTTATTAATCCGAAGACGTCCACAAGCCTCTTTGGACCCACTCGCCTGCAGCGCTTGATCAAGAAGATCAAGCGCCTCCTCGAAACAACCCTGATACCTCCGAAGCGAGGCCTTCAGATCCAGCAGGCGAGCGGCATCGAGCAGCCCCGGATCAGCCGCCTCTCCTGCCTCCCAGAGCTGATCGGACCGTAGAAACGCCTCCTCAGCACCGGGCAGGTCGCCATGCACCCGCCGTGCATTGCCCATGAAGGCCCAGACATAGCCCTGGAGGCGCGAGCACCAGGGCTCGCTCCCGGGGGTCAGCTCCGCGACGCGTAGCGCCAGCCCCGCCAGTTCCATCGCCCGGTCTGCTCGGTGGGCCGCGGCCCGCGCGCTCTCGGCGCAGAGCCGCTCGGCGAGGGCCCAATTCCGATACTTCCTTTTGATCTCCACGGCCGTCAGGCGTTCCCTGGGCGACAGCTCTTGCAGGGTCTGCCAGAGCTCGCCGGCCCGGTCGCGGTCCTGCTGGGCCCGCAGTTGCCGGATGTTCGCCGTGAGCTGGGAGCGGGTAGCCTCCGCGGTTCCGTGGCCGGCCACCGCGGCCGCCTGGTGGATTTTCCGGCGCTCCTCCGGAGTGGGGTCCACGGGCGAGCCGGGACCCTCGAAGGCGAGGCCGACGCCGAGGGTGTACAGGGCGCCGTCGATCGCCTCGGGGGGCACTCCCATCACGTCGAGCAACTGCTCCAGGCGCTCGCGGGAGAGCGTCTTGCTCCCCCGTTCGTAGCGGGAGATCAGGACCGGCTTGATGTCGAGGGCGCGGCCCAGATCCTCCTCGCTCCAGCCGTGGGCGAAGCGTAGGAAGCGGAGCGACGCGCCTAGCGCGGGCGGCCTGGATTTCGGCATTCTGGGCTCGGAGAGTTCTTTCTCAAGAGAAAGAAGTATACGACGACGACACAGAGGTATGGCAAGGACATCTCCAAAGCCCACCGGGGGTTCCGTGAACCGACGAAAAGGGCCCCCGGCGGACCGCGCTCAGCGGCCTTGAGGGGCTTCGTGGATCGGAGGGGAGGCGCCGCTCCTATCCTCAGGCTCCATGAGAGTCTGCGAGAAAGAGCTGATCGACCCGGTGAGCCGGCAGCCGTTGCCGGCGCCCCTGCCGATGCGTCCGGCCCATCCGGAGGCGTTCCAGGTGGAGCGCTTCCTGCGCGGCGAGCTGACCCAGCCCGAGGTCCGGGCCGTCGTCCGCCACCTGTTGACCCGCTGTCCGCGATGCCTCGAGATCGCCGGCCGGTTGTGGAGGCTGGGCGATCCGGCGCCGCTGTCGGGGCTCTATGAGTGAGGCCGAGGCCGCCGCTCAGGCGGAGCTTCCCCACATCGTCGACCGGCTCACCGCGATCCGCTCCCAGCTCCGGCAGATCGCGGAGAGCCTCGCCGCGGATCCGCAAGCGGAGGCGAGCTCCTTCGACGAGGACGAGATGGATGTCACGACCGAGGTGCGCTCGATCATCGAGTGCGTCCTGAACGACAGCATTCAGCCCGCGATCCGGGACCTCCGGGTGGCGGCGGCGTATCGGGTGAAGAAGCGGGGGGAGGGGTAGGAGGAAGCGAGGGGAGGAGATGCCTTGCAGGCGATGAGGTTTGTGCTTGACAGGGGCTGAAGCGCCGTCTTCGGCCCCTGTTCTTCGTGCCCCTCACGCCGCGAGCGGCAGCCTCACCCGGAACGTGGAGCCGCGGCCGATGCGGCTTTCGACATCCACCTGGCCGCCGTGGGCCTGGGCGATGTGCTTGACGATGGCGAGGCCGAGGCCGGTGCCCCCCTCCTCGCGGGCCCTCCCCTTGTCTACCCGGTAGAAGCGCTCGAAGAGGCGGGGGATCGACTCCGGCGGGATGCCGATGCCGCTGTCGGTCACCTCCAGAATGGCCTCATCAGCGCAACGCCCGACGCGGACGGTGATCTTGCCGTCGGGACGGTTGTACTTGATCGCGTTGTCGAGCAGGTTGAGGAGCAGCCGCTCGAGATTGCCGGCGTCCCCCTGGACCGGCGGCACGGGCTCTTCGCGCAGCTCGATCTCGACCCGTTTCTCGCGCGCCGCCGGGGCGAGCAGCTCGACGGCGTGGCGGGCGATGGTGCCGAGGCTCACCGGCTCGCGGTCGAGCGCGGCGTCCATCCCTTCGAGGCGGGAGAGGATCAGCAGGTCGTCGAGCAGCTCCTGGAGGCGCCGGCACTGGCTGAGGATGCGGTCGGTGAAGCGCCGGGCGGTCGGCGGCTCGTCGAGGGCGCCGTCGCGCAGGGTCTCGGCGTAGCCGCGGATCGCCGCCAGCGGAGTCTTGAGCTCGTGGGAGACGTTGGCGACGAAGTCCCGCCGCATGTCGGCCACGCGGGTCAGCTCGGTGGTGTCGCGGGCGGCGACGACCGCTCCCCGCTCGCCGCCGGAGAGGGCGGCGCTGGTCAGCAGCAGGGTCCGCCGCTCGGGGGAGGCGAGAACGATCTGGGAGCTCTGCGGCGCGCTCTGGCGCAGGGTGTCCTCGATCAGGCGGGCGAAGCCGGGGTGGCGGATGATCTCCAGCGCCGGCCGGCCGGTGAAGTCCCCCACGAGGTCGAAGAGGCGGTAGAAGGCGGGGTTGATCATCTGGGCGCGGCCGTCGCGGTCGACCACCAGCACCCCCTCGGACATGCTGGCGAGGATCTCCTGCAGGTGGTCGCGCTCCAGGCTGACGGCCTCGACCTGCCGCTCGGCGGTGGCGGCGAGCCGGTTGAGGGCGAGGGCGAGGGGGGCGAGCTCCTCTTCGTCGGGGACGGTGACGCGGGAGACGCGGCCGATCGCGAGGTCCTGGGCGCCGGAGATCAGGCGCGAGGCGGGCTCGAAGAGGCGGCGGTCGAGCCAGAGCGAGGTGAAGAGGATGGCGACTCCGGCGGCCAGGATGGCGAGCGCCATGGCCGCCGCGAGGCGGGCGCGCAGGGCGCTCAACTGCTCGAGCGGCTCGGCCAGGCGGAGGATCATCACCTCGCCGCCGGGACTGGAGAGCGTGCGGGCGACGTAGACGTAGGGGTTGCCGGTGGTGGCGCTCCGGCGCACGTTCATCCCGCGGCCGCTGGCGAGGGCGGAGCGGACCTCGGGGCGGCCGCGGTGGTTCTGCATCGCGCGGACCTGGTCGGGTTCAACCGAGCTGTCGGCCAGGACGACGCCGTCGCGGCGGATCAGGGTCACCCGGATGCCGCTGTCCGCGGCGAGCTGGACGGCCCAGCTCTCCAGGTTGAGGCCGGGCTGGGCGAGCCGCTCCCGCGCGATCGGCGCCAGCAGGTCCAGCATGTCGTAGAGCTGGACGGCGGCGGTGCGCTGGAGCAGGCTCGGCAGCATCGACCCGAGCAGGACGGTGGCCGTGACCACGGCGGCCAGCGCGGGCCAGAGCGGAGCGAGCCGGAGCTTCGGTGGGAGCCTCACCGCGCTCAGGGCCTCAGCCGGTAGCCGACGCCGATCACGGTTTCGATGTGATCGGCCTCGGGCCCCAGCTTGCGGCGGAGGCGCCGGATATGGGTGTCCACGGTGCGGCTGTCGATGTCCTCGGCGTACCCCCAGACGTCGGAGAGGAGCTGGCCGCGCGTCTGCACCCGTCCGCCGCGCTCCATCAGGAGACGCAGAAGGCGGAACTCGGTCGCGGTCAGCGGCGTCTCCTTGCCGCGCACCCGGAGCTGGTGGCCGGAGATGTCGAGCTGGATGCCCGCGATCTCGAGCCGGTCGCCGGTGGCCTCCTCGGGCTGCTGGCGGCGCAGCACGGCCTTCACGCGGAGGACGACCTCGCGCGGGCTGAAGGGCTTGCTGATGTAGTCGTCCGCCCCCAGCTCCAGCCCGACGATGCGGTCCAGCTCCTCGCCGCGGGCGGTGAGCATCACGATGGGGACCCGCGAGGTGGCGGGCTCCCGCTTGAGCAGGCGGGTCAGCTCGAGGCCGTCGATGCCGGGCAGCATGAGGTCCAGCAGAAGCAGGTCGGGCGCCTGCCGGCGCAGGGCTTCGAGGCCGGCGTCCCCCCGGTGGGCGAGCTCCACCTCGAACCCCTCCTTTTCGAGGTTGTACTGCAACACCTCGGCGATGTCGGGCTCATCCTCGATCAGCAGAATCCGTTCGCGTGCCATGTGACAGAAGCTACCATGGAGTCTTCCACACGGAATGATGAAAAACCTGTGGAAAACTACCCTGGAACCCGGACCAAAGGCCCTGTTTCCGGGCCTTTCCACGCTTTGACCAGACGACTGTGCAATCTGGCGTAACTCCTTCTGAACATTACACTTTCGCCTGGGTTTTACCCTCGACAAAGATCCTTGACAGATCGTCTATGGCTTGTTTTCCACAGAAGCGATGTGAAATCCGTGCAAGAGTGCTGTTAACTCTTTGTGACCGAGGATGTTACCGGGCTGTGACGGGGATTGTGGGAGCTGCCCGGGGTGGAAATTTCTTACAAGGGGCGGGAAAAAAAGAAACGGTGGGGGGAGGTCGCAGGCTAAGGATTTCGCGATACGGCTTAGCTTTCCGCCACCTCCAGTCCCTGCCGCAAGCGAAGTCGACAATTGAATATTTTCTCAAAGAAGCGGCCGTGCTCGCGGGCGGCTTCGAGCTCGAGGTCGACGGCGTAGCGGGAGAGCACCTCCAGGGTGACCTTGTGGCCGCGGATGGCGCAGTAGATCTCCTCGACGCGGGTGGCGTGGGTGCGGTCGAGGGCGTCGGCGACACGGATCAGGGCGGCGAGCTTGCGGATGGTGCGCCGCTGCCAGGGCTTCAAGGGGGCCATCGTAGGGTGGCTCGCCTTGGGGGTGGCGCCCCGGTGGTAGCGCGCGACGTGGGCGATGATCTCGATCTCGCGCTGGTCGAAGGCATCGAGCACGGCGTTGGTGATCAGGTAGTAGGCGTGCTTGTGGTGCCCCTTGTAGTGGATCGAGTAGCCGATGTCGTGGAGGAGGGAGGCGTACTCCAGCCATTCGCGCTCGCGGGTGCCGAGACCATGGAGCGAGGCGGTGACATCGAACAGGCGCGCGGCGAGGCGGGCGGTCTGCAGGTTGTGCCGGTAGACGCTCTCGGAGCGCTCGGCGAGCTGGAGCACCTGGCGGCGGCGCAGGTCCTCGGGCTCGGCGGCGGAGGGGATCGGCTGGCCGAGGGCGGCGAGCACCAGCCCCTCGCGCAGGGCGCGGTCGGAGACCTGGAAGCGGTCCACCCCGGCGTGGGCGACGAGCGCCTGGAGCAGCACGGCCCCGGCGAGCAGGCTGTCGGAACGGGGGCCGCCCACCGGCGGAAGCTCGGCGATCTGGCGGCGCTTCAGTGGGCGCAGCCGCTCGATCAGCCCGGCGAGATCCCTGGCCCGCACCTCGCGGGCGCCGGAGACCTCTTTCCAGGGGCGGTCGGCGAAGTGGTCGATCAGGTCGGCGCAGCAGACCGCGGTGCCGGAGGTGGCGACGAGACGTTCGGCCGGGCCGCGCGGCACCGCCTCGGCGAGGCGCTTGTCGATCGCGCGGCGGAGGCGGTCGAGGGAGGCGGCGCTCGCCGGGTCTCCGGAGAGGCGGGCGGCGCAGCGCAGCGAGCCGAGCGGGAGGCTCACCACCTGATCGAGCTCGCCCGCCTCGGCGGTGATCCATTCGGTGCTGCCGCCGCCGACGTCGACGATGATCGCGGTGTCCTGCCCGAGGTCGACGACCTCGCGCACGGCCCGGTAGATCAGCCGCCCCTCCTCGACGCCGGTGAGGAGCTGGGCGTCGAGGCCGGTCAGGGCCTTCACCCGGGCGAGGAAGTCGGCGCCGTTGGTCGACTCGCGCACGGCGCTGGTGGCCACCGCCACCACCCGCTCGGCGCCGCGGAGGCGGGCGATGGTGGTCATCTTGGCGAGGGCTTCGAGGCCGTCGCGCATCGCTGCCTCGGAGAGGGCGCCGTCGCTCAGGCCGGTCTTGCCGAGGCGGACCATCTCCCGCTCGCGCCCCAGCAGGCGATAGCCGCCGTTGGGAGCGGCCTCGGCCACCACCATGTGGATGGAGTTCGAGCCGATGTCGATCGCCGCCAGGCGCTCGACGCCCGGGGAGGCGGCCACCGGGTGATGGACCACTTCCCCGGTGACGGGGAAGGTCAGGGGCTGTACGACCACGGTGGGCGTCGCGCTCACGGGGGCATTCTAGACCGGAGCTTCCCTTTCAGACTCTTTGTCACACCGCGGTCACGCCGCCTGGCCGCCGGGATATGACAGAATTTTCCCGTGTCCGAGCCGAACCCCTCGCGTATGGAGCCCATCGAAAAGATCGTCGAGACGACCGATCTGCTGAACCGCGAGCTCTCGTGGCTGGAGTTCAACGCCCGGGTGCTGCACGAGGCCGAGGATCCGGCGAACCCGCTGCTCGAGCGGCTGAAGTTCATCGCCATCTTCGACTCCAATCTCGACGAGTTCTTCATGAAGCGGGTGGGCGGGCTGAAGCAGCAGATCGCGAGCAACGTGCGCGAGCTCGCCCCGGGCATCGACGGCACGCCCCAGCAGCAGCTCGCGGCGGTCAACGCCAAGGTGCGGCCGATGGTGGCGCGCCAGCGGCGGCTGCTCAACGCCGACCTGCTCCCCGCCCTGCGCCAGCACGGCCTGGAGGTGGTGGGCTGGGACGAGCTCCGGGGGAGCGAGCGGCGCCACCTCGCCGAGGAGTTCGACCGCCGGTTCTTCCCCGTGCTGACGCCGCTCGCGGTCGATCCGGCCCACCCCTTCCCGTTCATCTCGAACGTCAGCCTGTCGCTCGCCGTCTCGATCAAGGCCCCCGGGGACGCGGCGCCGCGCTTCGCCCGGGTCAAGGCGCCGCACATCCTGCCGCGCTGGGTGCAGGTGCCGAAGACGCTGCGCTTCGTGCCGCTGGAGGAGGTGATCGCCCGCCATCTCGACCGGCTGTTCCCCGGCATGGAGGTCGTCGAGTCCTACCCCTTCCGGGTGACCCGCAACGCCGACGTCCATCGCAACGAGGAGACGGCCGAGGATCTCCTGGAGGTGATCCAGGAAGAGCTGCGCGAGCGCCGGTTCGCCACCGTGGTGCGCCTGGAGGTGGCTCGGGGGATGCCGCGCTGGATGCTCGAGCTGCTCTTCGAGGAGCTCGAGCTCGGCGAGTCCGAGCTCTACGAGGTGGAGGGGCCGCTCGCCCTCAAGGACCTGATGTCGCTCGCCGGCTCGGCGCCGCTGCCGTCGCTGCGCTTCCGCCCCTGGACGCCGGTCACCCACCCGCGTTTCCACCTCGAGGGGGAGGACGCGGGCGGCGTTTTCGGCGCGGTGGCGGCGGGGGACATCCTGGTCCATCACCCCTACGACTCCTTCGCCACCAGCACCCAGCGGTTCATCGAGACGGCGGCGGACGACCCAGCGGTGTTCGCCATCAAGCAGACCCTCTACCGCACCTCGGCCGGCTCGCCCAACATGCAGGCGCTGATCCGGGCGGCCGAGGCCCGCAAGCAGATCGCCATCACGGTGGAGATCAAGGCCCGCTTCGACGAGGCGGCCAACATCGAGTGGGCGGAGGCGCTGGAAGGGGTGGGGGCCCACGTCTGCTACGGCGTGGTGGGCCTCAAGACTCACGCCAAGATCGCCCTCGTGGTGCGCCAGGAGCGGGAGACGCTGCGCAGCTACGTCCACATCGCGACCGGCAACTACAACCCGGAGACCGCGAAGCTCTACACCGACCTCGGCCTGTTCACCGCCGACGAGGAGATCGCCCAGGACGTGGCCCAGCTCTTCAACATGCTGACCGGCTTCGTCTTTCAGCCGCGGTTCAAGAAGCTGCTGGTGGCGCCGAGCAGCATGCGCCAGCGCTTCCTGGAGATGATCGAGCGCGAGGTCGAGCACCACAGGGCGGGCAAGGGGGGGCACATCATCGCCAAGATGAACGCCCTCGACGACCGGCAGATCATCGACGCGCTCTACGAAGCCTCGGCCGCCGGGGTGGAGATCGACCTGATCGTGCGCGGCATCTGCCGGCTGCGGCCGGGGCTGCCGGGCAAGAGCGAGACGATCCGCGTGATCAGCATCGTCGGGCGGATGCTGGAGCACGCCCGCATCTTCTGCTTCGCCAACGCCGGCAAGCCGGAGTACTACATCGGCTCCGCCGACTGGATGACGCGCAATCTCGACGCCCGGGTCGAGGCGGCGGTGCCGATCGAGAACCCGCGGCTGCAGGAGGAGATCCAGGCGATCCTCGATCTCCAGCTCGCCGACAACTGCAAGGCGTGGGACATGCGGTCCGACGGCTCCTACGTCCAGCGCCACCCGGCCCCGGGCGAGGAGCCGCGCTCCAGCCAGGAGGTGCTGATGCAGCAGGCGCTGGAGCGGGCGGGGCGGTAGGGTCAGGAACCCATCTCCCACCTCTCCGCCCCCACCAGCCGCACCAGCCGGTCGAGGGCCGCCTCCAGCGACGCCCGCCTCCCCTTGCTCTCCCGCACGCCGGGCTCCCACCAGAGATTCTTGACCTCCAGCACCCCGCGCTCGCGGTGGAGCTTGGGGTCGAGCCGCCCGATCAGGCGCTCCCCCTCCAGGATCGGCAGCACGTAGTAACCGTGGACCCGCTGCGCCTCGGGCACGAAGGCCTCGAAACGGAAATCGAAGCCGAACAGGCGCAGGGTGCGCTTGCGGTCGCGCAGGATCGGATCGAAGGGGGAGAGCAGGCGGACGCGCGGCGGGGCCGGCGGCAGGGCGGCGGCGCGGGCCTCCCAGTCGGGGACCGCCCAGGAGGCGCGCGGACGGGAGCCGTCGGCGGTCTCCACCTGCACGGCGGCGATCTCGCCGGCGGCCGCGGCGCGCTCGCACCAGGCGCGGGCCTCGGCCAGGGAGATGGCGCGCCAGAAGCCGGCGAGCTCGTCGGCGCTGGCGATCCCGAGCCGCTCCAGCGCCGAGCGGCAGGCCCAGTCGCGGTGCTCCTCGTCACTCGGCCGCGGGGCGGCGTGGGCCGCGGGCAGGATCCGCTCGGCGAGATCGTAGACCTTGTGGAAATTGACCCGCTTCGCGATCGCCAGCTCGCCGGTGCGCCAGAGGTACTCCAGGGCGGCCTTCTGGGGCTTCCACCCCCACCACGCCTTGTCGGTCCCCTCGGGTCGCTCGTCCTCGAAGTCGCGGGTCATCAGCGCGCCCTCGCGGGCGATGCGCTCGCGGACGTGGTCGAACATCCGCTCGGGGTCCGGACCGACGCGCTCCATCCACCAGGGGTGCTCGAGCACGCGCCGGCGGTAGCGCTCGAAGCGGACCTTCCAGTAGGGGTACCAGATCGTCGGGATGGCCGAGGCGTCGTGCGTCCAGTGCTCGAAGAGCCGCCGGTCGCGCTCCAGGAGCCGGGCGAGGAGGCGCGGCTGGTAGCTCTGGAAGCGGGCGGCGAGCGTCAGGTGGTGCGCCCGCTCGACGATGTTGATCGAGTCGATCTGGACGAAGCCCATCCGCTCGATCACCTCGTAGAGGGCATCGGCGGTCGCCTTGCGGCGCGGATCGTCGAGCAGCCCCTGGGCGCCCAGCAGCAGGCGCCGGGCCGTGGCGGCGGGAACGGTGGGGAGGGGAAAGGATTTCGGCGGCACGGGGGAGAGGATATCGAACTTCCGCCCCTATGCCGCCGCCTGCTCGAACCGCAGCAGCGGATTCTTGCGCGCCCGCACCAGGTAGGAGGAGATCTCGGCCACCAGGCTGGGAGTGGCGCTGTCCATCTCGGCGGCCCGCTGGAAGACGGCGAGGGCGGCGAGGGCCTGGCGGTGGATGTCGTGGGAGAGGAAGACGTCGAGCATCTCCTCCGCCAGCGTCCGCACCTCGGCGGTGCGCCCCTCTTCGAGGTAGAGGCGGGCGAGGTCGAGCGTCACCAGCGAGGCGTCGTAGCCCTGCCCCTCGGCGAGGAAGCCGCGGCGGACCTCGCCCAGGGTCGACTCGGCCTCGTCCAGCCGGCCCAGGCGGCCGGCGATGCGCCCTTCGAGCCAGGCGAGGCGGAGCCTGGTCCAGGAGCTGGAGAATTCGTGGTAGGTGTGGCGGAAGCGCTCGAGCTGGCGCGACGCCTCCTCGGCGCGGCCGCGGTCGGTCAGGAACCAGGCGAGGTTGTGCCGGGCCATCAGCACCAGGCGCGGCTCGCGGTCCCAGTCGACGAAGCTGAGCCCCTTGCGGAGCTGGCGGATCGCCTCCTCGTGCCAGCCGGAGTAGCCGAGGAACACCCCCTTGCTGATCATCGCGCGCCCCTTGCGGTGGAGCTCGTTCAATTCGCTGTAGATGTCGATGACCACATCGAGCAGCTCGGCGGCCTGCTCGAAGTGCCCCTGGTCGCTGAGCAGCGAGGCCCGCAGGTCGAGGATCCTGGCCTCCTCGAGCGGATCGGCGGAGCCCCCTTCGGCCAGCCGTTCGGCGCGGGTGAGCGCCTCCTCGGCGCCGGCGAGGTCGAAGGCGATGCGGCGGGCGTTGCCGAGGTAGGCCCAGGCGCGGGCCTGGAGATCCTGGACGACGGAGCGGCCATAGCGGTCGCCGTCGAGCAGGCCGGCGAGCAGGAGCCCCCGCTCGGCCAGCCCGATCGCCCGGGCGGCGTCGCGGAACCCCTCCTCGAAGCTCTTCTCGATCAGCAGCTCGCAGACGGCGAGGGTCTGCAGGCGACGGTCGAGGCGGAGGAGGACGGGCCACTCTTCCCACGGCCGGTCCAGCAGCTCGGCGAGCCGGGCGGGCGCCTCGCTCCGCTCGGACCCGGCGCGGGAGAGACGCTCTCCGAGCGCGGCGAACAGGCGGTCCCAGGCGGCGTCCTGGCCCGCTTCGTCCATGGCGGGAGCGAACGCGTGCCGGAGCAGGTTGTCCACCTGCTGCTGGCAGAGCGCGCAACCGGAGCGCAGATGGTCCTCGATCCAGCGCTCCTCCGCGATGGATGCCGCGCCGCGCGAGAACTTCTCGAAGGCGTTCCGATCCGGGTGACGCACATTCATCAACCTGTTCCTCCCAGGGAAACAGCAACGCGGGCGATCGGGCTTGTCGCCGGGTGAGAATCAGCCCTCTATCTTTAAAGTTGCTGCTAGGGCGAAAAAAGTGACACCGGCGCCAAAACACCGGTGTCGATCGTAAAAATCAACCGTCTCTAGTGGGGGGAGCCGTTCGGGTCCATGGCCCCGCCGGCGGATTCGAAGAAGTAGTGCAGGAGCCAGGCGAAGAGCCCCCGATGGGCGTGATCGCGCGCCGGCTCCTCGGCGGTGCGGTGGGGACGGAGCGGGAAGGCCTGTGCCGGCGCGGCGCCGGCGACGGCGAGAGCGGTGGAGACGAGCAGGGCGAGGACGGCCTTCCGGAAAACGTTGATGGACATGAGAACCCCTCCAAGGGCCGGGCGATCCGGTCCGGCCACCACGGCCTTTGCGGTCGCCCTTACCCTTATGGTGCGCGTTCAACCCCGGGCTGGAACGCTAAAACAGCGGAGATCCTCCTTGTAGCTCTTGCAAGGCCGCCGGTGTCCGGTTGGCGTAATTTTTTAGCCGCTTTCCGCAAGGCGCGGGGGCTCGTGGCGGCCCGGAACTGTCTCCTGGAGGAGTTTTTCCGTGCCGCCCTTTTGTGGTCGGCCGTGGTCAGCTCGTGGTCCGCATCTTGCACTCTCCTCCCCGCGAGGAGTATGAACGAGTGATCTTCCGAAGTTTTTGGATGGCTGGTTTCGAGTGTTCCTGTCACCGGCGGGGCGATGGCCGGCGGCTCGACGTGATCGCGGCGACCGGGCACGACCGTTTCGCCGCGCAGGACTACGCCCGGGCGCGGCGCCTCGGGATGGAGACCGTGCGCGACGGCGCGCGCTGGCACCTGATCGAGCGCTCCCCGGGCCGCTACGACTTCTCCTCGCTGACCCCGATGGTGCGGGCGGCGCGGGAGGCCGGGGTGCAGGTGATCTGGGACCTCTGCCACTACGGCTGGCCGGACGGCCTCGACGTCTTCCGGCCGGAGTTCGTGGACCGCTTCGCCGACTACGCCCGCGAGGTCGCCCGCCTGATCGCCGCCGAGACCGACGAGGCCCCCTGGTACTGCCCGGTCAACGAGATCTCCTTCTGGTCCTGGGCGGGGGGGGACGTCGGCTACATCAATCCCCGGGAAACGGGGCGGGGTTTCGAGCTCAAGACGCAGCTCGCGCGGGCAGCCCTGGCTGCGATCGACGCCGTCTGGAGCGTCGACTCGCGAGCCCGCATCCTCCACTGCGATCCGGCGATCCACATCGTGGCCGATCCGAAGCGGCCGGCGGCGCGGGCCGACGCGGAGGGGCACCGGCTGGCCCAGTACCAGGCCTGGGACATGATCGTGGGACGCCTCTGGCCGCAGCTCGGCGGCGACGAGCGCTACCTGGACGTCGCCGGGCTCAACTATTACCCGAACAACCAGTGGGTCCTGGGCGGCCCCACGATCGAGCGGGGCGGACCGCTCTACCGTCCCTTCCGGGAGATCCTGCGCGAGGCCTGGGAGCGGTACGGCCGCCCGCTGGTGGTCGCCGAGACCGGGGCCCAGGACGGCGCGCGCGCCGAGTGGCTGCGCTACATGGCCGGCGAGGTCCTAGCGGCCCGCCGCGGCGGGGTCCCCGTCCACGGCCTCTGCCTGTATCCGATCCTCAACTATCCGGGCTGGGACGACGACCGCCACTGCCAGAGCGGTCTCTGGGGGTATCCCGGCCCGGCGGGGGAGCGTGAGATCCACCTCCCGCTCGCCGAGGAGCTGGCGCGGCAGGCCGCGCGCTTCCGGAGCGAGCCGGAGCTCGTTGGTGCAAGTGACCAGGACCCGGACGCGCGCCGCGAGCCGGGCGAGGAGGAGAGAGAAAATGCAGCCTTTTGAGGAGGCCACCCGACCCGTGACCGGCCTCGCCCCCAAGCCGGACGTCGTCTGCCTCTCCCATCTGCGGTGGGATTTCGTCTACCAGCGGCCGCAGCACCTGATGAGCCGCTTCGCCCGCGACCACCGGGTGTTCTTCTTCGAGGAGCCGGAGTTTCATGACGGCGCCGCCCGTCTCGACATCAGCGAGCGCCCCGGCGGCGTCCGGGTCGCCGTGCCGCGCCTGCCGCACGGGCTCTCCGCCCAGGCGGCCGAGGCGGCCCAGCGCGATCTCCTCCAGGGGATGCTCGCGGACCACGGCATCGCCGACTACATCCTCTGGTACTACACGCCGATGGCCCTCGGCTTCTCCCGCGGCCTCGAGCCCTCGGCCGTCGTCTACGACTGCATGGACGAGCTGTCGCTCTTCCGCGGCGCGCCGCCGTCGCTGCTCGACCGCGAGCGCCGGCTGCTCGAGCTCGCCGACCTCGTCTTCACCGGCGGACAGAGCCTCTACGAGGCCAAGCGCGAGCGCCACTCGGCCGTCCACGCCTTTCCGAGCAGCATCGACGCCGAGCACTTCGGGCGGGCGCGCCGGCCGGTGGCCCCCGAGCCCGCCGACCAGGCCGCGATCCCGCACCCGCGCCTCGGCTACGTCGGGGTGATCGACGAGCGGATCGATCTCGACCTGCTGGCGGCCGCGGCCGAGGCGCGGCCCGACTGGCAGTGGGTGATGATCGGCCCGGTGGTCAAGATCGACCCCGAGAGCCTGCCGCGGCGGAGCAACATCCACTACCTGGGGATGAAGTCCTACGACGAGCTGCCGTCCTACCTCGCCGGCTGGGACGCGGCGCTGATGCCGTTCGCGCGTAACGAATCCACCCGCTTCATCAGCCCCACCAAGACGCCCGAGTACCTGGCGGGCGGCCGGCCGGTGATCTCGACCCCCATCCGCGATGTGGTGCGCCCCTACGGCGAGTTGGAGCTGGTGGAGATCGCCGAGGACCCCGAGTCCTTCGTCGCCGCGGCCGAGCGGGCGATGAGCCGCTACGGCGAGGGGGCGCCCGGGCGCGCGGAATGGCTGCGCCGGGTCGACGATTTCATCGCCCGCGGCTCCTGGAGCCGCACGTTCCGGCAGATGTCGGACCTGATCGAAGGCGCCGTCTCGAAGCGCCGCGGCCGCTCGAGCGGCACGATTTGACAGACGTTTTTTTCAGTTTGAGTTCACGGCGGATGGCCCGCTCCGTGTGCTTCTTGGGATTCGTTACTCGAAAGGAGCCGGTTCGATGTTCGACTATCTGATTGTGGGTGCCGGGTTCGCCGGCAGCGTGCTCGCCGAGCGGCTGGCTCGTGGTTCTGGAAAGAAAGTTCTCCTGGTGGACCGCCGGCCGCATATTGGTGGGAACGCCTTTGACCATTACGACGACGCGGGGATCCTGGTCCACAAGTACGGCCCCCACATCTTCCATACCAACTCGAAAGAGGTCTTCGAGTACCTCTCGACCTATACGAAGTGGCGCCCCTACGAGCACCGGGTGCGGGCGAGCGTGGACGGCCAGCTGGTGCCGATCCCGATCAACCTGGACACCATCAACCAGCTCTACGGGTTGAGCCTCACCAGCATGCAGGTGGAGGACTTCTTCGCCTCCGTGGCCGAGCCCCAGGAGACGGTCCGCACTTCCGAGGACGTGGTCGTCGGCCGCGTCGGCCGCGAGCTCTACGAGAAGTTCTTTCGCAACTACACCCGCAAGCAGTGGGGGCTCGACCCCTCGCAGCTCGACTCCATGGTCACCGCCCGCGTGCCCGTGCGCACCAACCGGGACGACCGCTACTTCTCGGACACCTACCAGGCGATGCCGCTGCGCGGCTACACCCGGATGTTCGAGAACATGCTCGACCACGACAACATCAAGATCCTGCTCAACACCGACTACCGGGAGGTCGTCGAGTTCATCCCCCACGAGAAGCTGATCTACACCGGTCCGGTCGACGAGTTCTTCGATTACCGCTACGGCAAGCTCCCGTACCGGTCGCTGAAGTTCGAGTTCGAGACGGTGAACCAGGAGTGGGTGCAGCCGGTGGCGGTGCTCAACTACCCCAACGAGCACCTCTACACGCGGGTCACCGAGTTCAAGCACCTGACCGGCCAGGAGCACCGCAAGAGCAGCCTGGTTTACGAATATCCGATGGCGGAGGGGGACCCCTACTACCCGGTGCCGCGCCCGGAGAACAACGAGCTCTACAAGAAGTATCAGGCGCTGGCGGAGGAGCGGTCGGACGTCCACTTCGTGGGCCGGCTCGCCACCTACAAGTACTACAACATGGATCAGGTGGTGGCGCAGGCCCTCTCGGTCTACGCCCGCATCGTCGGCCAGAAGCGCTCCGAGGCCACCCGCGCCGAGGCGCCGCGGCCGGCGGCCCCGACCGTCCTCACCTCCCGCACGGAACGGCGGCAGTCGAGCGTTCTCGCCGAGGCGGCTCCGGCCTCCGCGGTGCGCAAGGGCGCGTAGAGAGACTCGCCAGAAAAGGCAAAGGGGACCGGAAAAATCCGGTCCCCCTCGGGCGTGTGGCGCGCGACGCCGGTACGGAAGCGCCGCGGTAGGTGGGTTGGTACCGCGGGGCGAAAACTTCCGCCGTGGGACTCCAAAGAACCGGCGGCGGACGCTCGTCGGCGGAATCCCGGAAAGATCCTGGTCGCCTCGAAAGGCGGCCTCGAGACGGACTATACAGCAATGAGCATGTCTATGGAAGAGCAGTTCTTTACCTCTAGCTATTTCTTGATCTTTGCGAGAGGTGGAGCCTTGATACAGTCCCGGCCATGGAGACGCGCTCGGTCGACCGGCTGCGGCGGCTGCGGGATTGGGCCCGGTCGCTCGACTTCACGCTCGCTCGCCGCTTCGGCCTCGCCAATCGCGAAGACCGCCTCTTCTTCCTCCTGATCGGCGGCGTCGGGGTCGTCGGCGGACTGCTCGGAGCCGCCACCGACCTCCTGATCGGCCTGGTGCAGACCCTCCTCTGGGGCTCGCGGGGGGACCTGCTCACGATCGTCCCCAAGGTTCACCGCTGGGTGGTGGTGGCGGCTCCGGCCGCGGGCGGCGCGCTGCTCGGGATCCTGCTCTGGCTGAGCCGGCGGCGGCAGTCTCAGGGCAAAGCAAGCGCGGGCGGCGAGGCGAGCGGCGAGGGGATGGCGATGCTGATCGAGGCGGTCGCCCTGTCGGGGGGGAAGATCGCGCCCCGCCCGGTGCTGATCAACGCCGTGGCGGCGATCGTGACGGTCGGCGCCGGCGGCTCGCTGGGCCGAGAGGGGCCGATGATCCGGATGGGCGCCATGCTCTCCTCCTGGCTGGGGCAGCGGCTGGAGCTGCCGCCGCACCGGCTGAAGATCCTGGTCGGCTGCGGCGCCGCGGCCGGCCTGGCGGCGACCTACAACATCCCGATCGGCGGCACGCTGTTCGCCATGGAGGTCATCCTCGGCAACTTCGCCCTCGAGATCTTCGGCCCGATCGTCGCCTCCTCGGTGATCGCCACCCTGATCGCCCGCTCGATCACCGGCAACACGCCGCTCTACGCCGCACCCGAGTACGCGCTCGCCAGCGGCTGGGAGATGCTGCTCTACGCCGGGCTGGGGATCGCCGGCGCCTTCGCCTCGGTCCTCTTCATGCGCGGGGTGAGCCTCGGCGGCAAGGCGTTCGACCGCCTGCGCTTCCTGCCGCGGCCGCTGCATCCGCTGATCGGCATGACCCTGCTGGGCGTGATCGGCCTCTACGTGCCGCACGCCCTGGGGCGCGGGTACGGCACGATCAACCTGGCGCTCGCCGGCACGCTGCGGATCCCCGAGCGCTTCGCCCTGTCGCCGGAGCTCACCGGCCTGCTCCTGCTCGGTATCGCCCTGGTCAAGCTGGCGGCGACCGCCCTGACCCGGGGGTGCGGCGGCGCCGGCGGGATGTTCACCCCCTCGCTCGCCTTCGGAGCCCTGGTGGGCGGCGCCTACGGCTCGTTCATGCATGCGATCTGGCCGCATATCGCCTCCCCCTACGGCGCCTATGCTGCCGTGGGCATGGCGGCGGTGATGGCGGGGACGAGCTACGCGCCGATCAGCGCCATCCTCATCCTCTTCGAGTTCACCGGCAACTACGACCTGATCCTGCCGGTGATGCTGGCCGCGATCCTGTCGAGCCTGCTCGCCCGCGCCCTCCACCCCTGGTCGATCTACACCGAGTCGCTGCGCGGCAAGGGGATCGACCTGCGCATGGAGGAGGCGGTGCTCGCCGGCCTCAAGGCGGAGAGCCTGATGCGGGCCGACCCCCAGACCCTGCGGCCGGGTGAGCCCTACGCCGACGTGGTGAAGAAGTTCCTCTCGACCCCGCGCCAGCGCCTCTTCGTGGTCGGCGACGACGGCAAGCTCCTCGGCACCGTCTCGATCCACGACATCAAGTACGCCCTGGAGAATCCCGAGACCCTGACGGCGGTGGTGGCGCTCGACCTGATGACGCCGGCCGAGCACCTGATCCATCCAGAGGAGCGCCTGCACCTCGCGACCGAGATCTTCGCCAGGAGCGACTACGAGCGCCTGCCGGTGGTGGACGCCGGCGGCACCTTCCTCGGCATTCTCGCCAAGCGCGACCTGCTGGCGGTCTACGCCCAGGAGGTGCTCGGCCGGCCGGCGCTGCTCGCCACCTTCGTCTCCAGCCAGGACTCGGCCGCCAACCGCCAGTTCGTGGAGATCCCCCCCGACTTCGCCCTCCGGCTGGTGCCGGCGCCGGCCCACCTGGTGGGCAAGACCCTCGCCGAGGCCCGCCTGCCGCAGACCCTCGGCGCCCGCGTGATGGAGATCCGGCGGCGCGGGCCGGAAGGGGAGGAGCCGGTCATCCCCGGGGCGGACACCCGGCTGGAGCCCGGGGACCTGCTGCTCCTCCTCGGCCCCGCCGCCAAGGTGGAGGCGCTGGCCGAGGGGAAGGTCGCCGAGGAGGCCCTGGCCGAGCACCAGGCGGAGGCGAAATGATCGACGACGAGGAACGGAAGGCCACCCAGGAAGAGCGGCGCCTGCTCGACCGGCTCGCCGTGCCCCCCGGCCTCTGCGCAAGCTGCGAGCACCTGCGCCTGCTCGCCTCGAGGCGGAGCGTTTTCGTGCGCTGCGGGTTGGCGGCGGTGGATCCGCGGTTTCCGCGGTATCCGGGGCTGCCGGTGGTGGCTTGCGGGGGGTACGTGGCGCAGAAAGGGACCTGAGGGACAGCAGGGACACCAGAGACACCAGGAAGATCCAGATTCTTCAGTCTCCTGCTGTCCCTGCTGTCTCTGCTGTCCCTCGGGTCCCTTGTTTCCCTCTCAGCGATAGACCTTCCGCCCGATCTGAATCTCCTCGACCCAGACCAGCTCGCACGCCCCCGGCCCGGTGTCCTCGCGGGTGAGCGAGCTGTTCCAGTAGAAGCCGTCCGCCCGTTTCGCGTTCACCAGCAGTCCGTGGACGCGGACCAGGTCGCCGCCGTCGACCGCCAGGAGAGCCCGGCGCACGTTGTCGTTGGCCGGGATCATATGCATGTTGGCCGAGTGGGCCGAGACGTAGTGGAGGTCGAGGTCCGGCGACGAGGTGTGCCAGGCGTAGAAGCGGGCCATCTGGCCATAGGAGACCTTGGATCTGTAGGGCTCCTCCGGCAGCTCCCCCCAGGTCATGACGAGGTCCACGGGCACCAGGAAGGCGCCGTCGTCGGCCCGGTAGTGCTCGTCCGAGGCGACGCGGGCCGAGATGTCGAACGCGGCGCGAGGCTCGAGGGTCATCTCCCCCTTGCGGGTGTCGACCGCGAAAGAGGGTCGGTCGGTCGGCTCCTGGACGGGCTCCCGCGACCAGTCGACAGGATCGCCGGAGCCGCTGGCCCGCGGGTGGGTCAGCACGCAGTATCCCAGGACTCCGACGGCGAGGAGCGTCAGCCAGACCTTGTTCATGATCCTGCGGCAAGTCTACCTGGAGCGCCCCCCTTTGACATCCCCGCGGCCTCTCGTTATGCTCCTTGCTGCATTACGAGCGGTCCGGCTTCGGCTGGGCTCGGCAACCTGGGACGGACACCCAAGGTGCCCTCTCGCTCCCGACGAGCGAGGATGCGGTCGCGACGCGACAATTAAGTGTCCGGAGCGGAAAGCCCGTCTCGTGATGCCTGCGAGTCGGGCTTTTTGTATTGGCTGGACCATCCGGCCAGGAGGAGAGAGAGTGAGCGATCCGATTTTCGACGTACCGTTTCCCCCGCGTCCCGGCGACGTGGACGAGCGCACCGCCCTCCTGCTGGCGACCCTCGATACCCGCATCCTCGTGCTCGACGGCGCCACCGGCACGGCGCTCCAGGGGGTCACCCTGACCGCCGACGACTTCGGCGGCCCCGAGCTCGAGGGGTGCAACGAGAACCTCTGCGCCACCCGTCCCGACGTGGTGGACGGCGTCCACGAGGGGTATCTCGCCGCCGGCTGCGACATCGTTGAGACCAACTCCTTCGGCGGCACCCCGCTGGTGCTCGGCGAGTACGGCCTCTCCGATCAGGCCTTCGAGCTCAACCGCCTGTCCGCCGCCATCGCCCGCGCCGCCTGCGCCCGCCACTCGACCGCCGAAAAGCCCCGCTTCGTCTGCGGCTCCATGGGGCCCACCACCAAGGCGATCTCGGTGACCGGCGGCATCACCTTCGAGGGGCTGATCGAGAACTTCCGCGTTCAGGCGCTCGGCCTGATGGCCGGCGGCGCCGACTACCTCCTGCTGGAGACCGCCCAGGACACCCGCAACATCAAGGCCGGACTGATCGGCATCGAGCAGGCCTTCGCGCAGACCGGATGGAAGATTCCGGTCGCCGTCTCGGCGACCATCGAGACCACCGGCACCATGCTCGGCGGCCAGGACGCCGAGGCGCTCGCCGTCTCCCTGCTCCACGCCGACCTTCTCTATGTGGGGCTCAACTGCGCCACCGGCCCCGACCTGATGACCGACCACGTCCGCACCCTCTCCGAGATCTGCCGCACGCGGGTCGCCTGCGTCCCCAACGCCGGCCTGCCCAACGAGGACGGCTGCTACACCGAGGGGCCGGACGTCTTCGAGCGCGTCTTCGGCCGCTTCCTCGACGCCGGCTGGCTCAACCTGGTCGGCGGCTGCTGCGGCACCAGCTCCGGCCATATCTCTACCCTGTCCCGGCTGGTGCGGGGGCGCAAGCCGCGGACCATCCCCCATCACCGGCGCTCCATGATCTCCGGCCTCGAGGCCGTCGAGCTCTCCGAGGCGCAGCGGCCGGTGCTGGTGGGGGAGCGCACCAACGTGCTCGGCAGCCGCAAGTTCAAGACGCTGATCCAGGCCGGGCAGCACGAGGCCGCCGCCGAGGTGGGGCGCGCGCAGGTCAAGGCCGGCGGCCAGATCCTCGACGTCTGCCTCCAGGACCCGGACCGCGACGAGATCGGCGACGTCGAGGCGTTCCTCGACCGCCTCGTCCGCCTGGTCAAGGCGCCGCTGATGATCGACTCCACCGACGCCGCCGTCATGGAGCGCGCCCTCACCTACTGCCAGGGCAAGTCGATCCTCAACTCGATCAACCTGGAGGACGGCCGCTCCCGCTTCGAGCGGGTGGTGCCGCTCGCCCGCCGCTTCGGCGCCGCCCTGGTCGTCGGCCTGATCGACGAGAAGGGGATGGCGGTCACCGTCGAGCGCAAGGTCGAGGTGGCGCGCCGGAGCTTCCAGATCCTGGTCGAGGAGATGGGCGTCCAGCCCGAGGACATCTGGTGGGATCCGCTGGTCTTCCCCTGCGGCACCGGCGACTCCAACTACCTCGGCTCGGCTGCGCAGACGATCGAGGGGGTGCGGGCGGTCAAGGAGCTGTTCCCGGACAGCAAGACGATCCTCGGCATCTCCAACGTCAGCTTCGGCCTGCCCAACGCCGGCCGCGAGGTGCTCAACTCGGTCTTCCTCTACCACTGCACCAAGGCGGGGCTCGACGCGGCGATTGTCAACACCGAGAAGCTCGCCCGCTACGCCGACATCCCCGCCGAGGAGCGGGAGCTCGCCGAGGCGCTGATCTTCCTGCCGCTGGGGGACGTCGTGGCCGGCAACCAGGCGGTCGAGACCTTCACCGCCCACTTCCGCGGCCGCACGGGAGCCGCCGTCCGTCCCCGCGCCGAGCTGCCGCTCGAGGACCGCCTCGCCCGCGCCGTGGTCGAGGGGAGCAAGACCGGGCTGGAAGACGATCTCGCCGCCGCCCTCGCCGACGAGCGCTGGCCGGCGCCGCTCGACATCATCAACGGTCCGCTGATGACCGGCATGAGCGAGGTCGGCCGGCTGTTCAACGACAACCAGCTCATCGTGGCCGAGGTGCTGCAGAGCGCCGAGGTGATGAAGGCGGCGGTCGCCTACCTGGAGCCGCACATGGAGAAGGCCACCGACGGCAGCGGCTCCTCGCGCGGCAAGGTCCTGCTCGCCACCGTCAAGGGGGACGTCCACGACATCGGCAAGAACCTGGTGGACATCATCCTCTCCAACAACGGCTTCACGGTGGTGAACCTGGGGATCAAGGTCCCCTCCGAGCGGCTGATCCAGGCCGTGCGCGAGCACCAGCCGGACGTCATCGGCCTCTCCGGGCTGCTGGTGAAGAGCGCCCAGCAGATGGTGCTCACCGCCGGCGACCTCGCGGCGGTGGGGATCGATACGCCGCTGCTGGTGGGGGGCGCGGCGCTCACCCGGCGCTTCACCCACCGCAAGATCGCGCAGAGCTACACCGGCCTCTGCACCTACGCCAAGGACGCCATGCACGGCCTGAAGCTGGTCGAGCGTCTGCTCGATCCCGGGCAGAAGCCGGACCTCGAGCGCGAGGTCGCCGACTTCCTCACCTCCGACAACGCCGACGCCGTGGCGGAGCCCACCGAAGCGGTAGAAGCCGGCCGCAACGCCGCGGCCGAGGTGCGGCGGGACATCCCCGTGCCCGCGCCGGCCGACGTCGACCGGCATGTCGCGGAGCTCGATCTCGACCGCGTCTGGGAGTACCTCAATCCGCAGATGATCTACGGCAAGCACCTGGGGCTGAAGGGATCGGTCAAGCGGCTGCGCGAGGAAGGGGACCCCAAGCTCGCCAAGCTCGAGGCAGTGGTGGACGAGCTGAAGGCGATCGCCCGCGGCGGCGCGATGAAGGCGCGGGGCGTCTGGCGCTTCTTCCCAGCCGAGGCGGACGGCAACCGGATCACGCTGCGCTGTCCCGACAACGGCAAAGTCGCGGCCTCCTGGGAACTGCCGCGGCAGAACCGCGAGGGGGGCCTGAGCCTGGCCGACTACGTCCTGCCCGGCGACCACGTGGCCCTCTTCGTGACCACGGCGGGGGAGGGGGTGCGCGAGCGGGTGGAGGAGTGGAAGCACCAGGGGGAGTACCTGAAGAGCCACGCCTTCGCCGCGCTGGCCCTGGAGACCGCCGAGGCCGCCGCCGAGTATCTCCACGCCTGCATCCGCAAGGACTGGGGCTTCCCCGATCCGGAAGGCCAGGCGCTGGAGGACAAGCTCGCCGCCCGCTACCGCGGCAAGCGCTACAGCTTCGGCTACCCGGCCTGTCCGGACCTCGCCTTCCAGCGCGAGCTGTTCAAGGCCCTGCGCCCCGAGGAGATCGGCGTCCACCTCACCGAAGGGGACATGATGGACCCCGAGGCGAGCGTCTCTGCGCTGGTGTTCCAGCACCCGGACGCGCGGTATTTCGGGGTGTAGGGTGCCCGGGATCAGGGCCGGGGGGGCTCACTTCTTCCCCGGCCGGGCCTGCCGCCATCTCCCCGCCGCCTCGAGGACGTGCTTCGCCTCGCAGACGAACTTGCTGTCCGCCACGTACTCGTCCTTGCAGATCTGATAGACGACCGTCTTGGCGGTGGAGAGCTTCTGGGCGTCGGCCCAGGAGATCTCGGCCCGCACGTACTCCACCACCATCTCGTGGTTGCTGGGATCGTTGTCGTGCCGGAGCCGGCTCAGGGGGATGGGCTGGCCGTCGGCGCGAAGCGCCAGGTCGTAGCAGCCCGTGTACTTGAGCTGGTTGCCGTTGCCCACCGCCACCAGCATCAGCGAGTCGGGATCGTCCGAGGTCCAGACCAGGAGGGGGTCGAAGCTGAAGGGCTTCGGGGAGAGCCGGGTCTTCTGGACCAGCGCGCCGGTGTCCGGATCCTGCTCTCGCATGCTCTGGCAGGTAGGAGCGCCCGGCTGCGCGATCCCGGCGGAAACTGTGGAAAAAAGCAACGCCAACGCGAAGACGGCTCGGCTCATCGGGAATCCTCCTCGCCACGGTAACGCCCGCCAGGGGCGCGGGATTCCGCGGCGAAGATGGCGGGTTATATTTGTCTGCGTAAATATGCTAAATTTAAGAGCGGTCCTTGGCCCCGATCTTGCCTATGGATAGGGGTGCGACTTGGGCGAGCTATTCCTCGCCAGGAGACCCGACATGACCCAAGGACGCTTTCGCAGTCTGGAAGACCCAGAGACGTTACGGCTGTTCATCCAGAACCTGCGCGAAGGTATCTATATTACGAACGACGCCGGGGAGATTCTCGATGCCAACCCCGCGTGCCTGGAGATCTTTGGCGTCTCCACCGTCGACGACCTGCGGACCCTCCGGGCGCAGGATCTGCTGGCCGATCCCGCGCAGCGCGCCCAGGAGGCGGAGCTGCTGGCCCGCGAGGGGGAGGTGCGGGAGTTCGAGCTCGTCATCCGCCGGCCGGACGGCGAGGAGCGCACGGTGCTCGACAGTTGCCACGCGGTCCGCGATGCCGAGACCGGCCAGGTGCTCTACCACGGCATCCTGATCGACATCTCCGGCCGCAAGCAGCTCGAGAGCCGCTTCCACGAGGCTAGCCTGCGCGATCCTCTCACCGGCTGCTACAACCGCCGCTTCCTGCTGGAAGTGGAGAAGCGGCTGGCCTCTTTCGAAACCTGGGGCACGATCGTCGTCGACGTCGACAACTTCAAGGAGTACAACGACGACTTCGGGCACCAGAAGGGGGACGAGGTGCTGATGAAGGTCAGCCGCTTCCTGCAGCAGAACGCCCGCTCCGAGGACGCCGTGGTGCGGATGGGTGGCGACGAGTTCCTGCTCCTGCTGCTCGGAGCCTCGGCGCGATACGTGGCCGAGGTGGGGCAGCGGCTGCGGCTGACCGCGGCCGAGCGGGGCGTCCCCTCCTTCTCCCTGGGCTGGGCCAACCGGCACGGCGCCGAGAGCCTGGAGCGCACGATCGACCACGCCGACCGCGAGCTCCTGCAGATCCGCCTCTTCGAGCGGCGCTCCCGCCAGAAGCGCCTGCGCACCCCCCGGCAGCGGCTGGTGGAAGGGGGAGTGCACTGAGAAGCCGTGGTTGAAAATCAGCCACGCGATGGTTGATTTTCAACCACCAAGTGGTTGATTTTCACGGTTCCGGCCGTCCCGGTCCCTCATCCGCCCTTGAGCCCACGCCCATCCGGTAATATTCTCGGGAGAAATTCGCCCAAGTAAGAAACGGGACCAGTTCCGCGGCTGGAAAGGCGGGGGCGTTGGCGCTTCTCAGCGAACAGATTGACGGCAAGTACGAGATCCTCGGCAAACTGCGCGAGGGTGGGATGGGCGCCATCTACAAGGTGCGCCACCGCCTTCTCGACGAGGTGCGCGTCGTCAAGGTGATCCGCTCGCAGGCGGACACGGTGGGGGAGGCGGCCGACCGCTTCCTGCGCGAGGCCAAGGCCGCCAACAAGCTGCGCCATCCGAACATCGCCGGGCTCCACGACTTCGCCGTGGCCGACGACGGCCAGGCGTTCATCGTCATGGAGTACATCGACGGCTGGAACCTGCTCGATGTGCTGAGCGGCTTCGGGCCGCCGCCGATCGCGCTGACGGTCGAGATCGCCCGCCAGTCGCTCAAGGCGCTCGGCTATCTCCACCGGCACAAGATCGCCCACCGCGACGTCTCGCCGGACAACCTGATGCTGACCCGGGACGTCGACGGCCATCCGCTCGTCAAGCTGATCGACCTCGGCATCGCCAAGGCGCTGGAGGGGCAGGGTGGGCTCACCACCACCGGCGTCTTCCTCGGCAAGCCGCGCTACGGCTCGCCGGAGAGGTTCAGCGGCGCCGGCTGGGACGAACGGAGCGATCTCTACTCCTTCGGCGTCGTGCTCTACGAGCTCCTCACCGGCCGGCCGCCGTTCGCCGGCAACGATCCGGCCTCGCTGATGGCCGGGCACCTCTTCCGGCCGCCGCTCGACTTCGCCGAGACCGATCCCGCGGGTCAGGTCCCCCCGGAGCTGCGGGCGCTCGTCCTCCACGCCCTGGCCAAGAAGCCGGACGAGCGGATCGCCAGCGCCGAGGCGTTCGCCTGGGAGCTGACGATGCTCCAGGACCGCTTCCCTCTCACTCGCGAGGATCTGAACCGGGTCTGGGGGGTTCTTCTGCCGCTGGGGACCGGGAGCGTGCCGGTCGTCGTGTCGCCGGGCTCGACCCAGGACCGCCTCGATCTGGAGTTCGGCCTGGTGAAGACGCCGCCGACCGGGATCGTCACCGGGCCGGCCACCCTGCGGATCGTTCCCGCCGAGACTCGGGTCATGCCCGCCTCGGAACCGACGCGCCGCGTCACCCCGGTCGAGGACCTGGACTCCACCTGGGCCTCTCGCCCGCTGCGCTCCGCGGTGCCCGAGAAGCGGACCCCCGCTCCTCCCGAAGCGCCCGCCGCCGCGCCGCCCCCGCCACGCCGGGGCGTCTGGATCGGCGCCGCCGGTGCCGCCGGTCTGCTGCTGGCGCTCGCCGCGGGTGAATTCTGGTGGTCGCGGCGGCCCTTGCCGGAAGCGGTCCCCGCGCCTCCGGCCCCGGTGGTCTCGACGACGATCGCCCCGGCGAAGTCGCCGGTCTCCGAGCCTCTCATCGCCGCTCCGGCCGCTACCGCGCCGCTCGAACCGGCAAAACCCGCCCCCACTCCCGCGCCTGCTCGCGCCGAGCGCCGGAGCCCCCTTCCGGAGGAGTCCGTCCCCGAGACGCCCGCCGTTGAGCTGATCGTGGCCGAGCCGATGAAGCCGGGGGATCTGATCCGCGCCGGCCAGCGGGGCGTCCAGCCTCCGGAGATCCGGGATCTGCCGTCCTACTCTTATCCGGAGGCGGCGAAGGGGAGCGGCAGGAGGGTCACGATCCGCGTCGCCGTGCTGGTGGACGAGACCGGCCAAGTGATCGACGCCCAGCTCCGCGGAGCCGACAAGTCGCGCCTCGGCTTCAACGAGGCCGCCCTGGAGGCGGCGAGAAGGGCGCGCTTCTTCCCGGCGTCGCGGGACGACGTATCGGGAAAGATGTGGACCGATCTGGATCTCGTTTTCGAGGAGAAGGGCGCCGGGTAGGGGACGCTGTAGGCACCCCTCTTCCACAAGAGGACCGGATCGGCTATTATCCGCGCATGGTCTTTCTCCTTTTTTGGAGATTTAAGGCGGTGTCGCTGATCCCGCAGCGGCACCGCCTTGATTGTTTTCTCTCCAGAAGCTGAAGATCTCCCCCCTCTGAATTCCTGGACGCTCTGGCCTCCCCATCCGTATGATGATGGTCAACGTATGAGAAAGCTCTATCTCGCCGCCGTTCTATTCCTTCTGGCTCTGCCGCGGGCCGGATGGGCCGATCTGCCCATGGTGACCGCCCGGGGGCTCGTGGGGAAGGTGGATACGGCGCTGGCCGGCGCCGCGCGGGCGGCGAAGGACCCCAGGACGGGCCTCGATCCCAGGAATCCGAAATACGCCTCCTTCTGGAGCGCTCTCCAGGCTTTGCAGGATCGCGTCGGCCGGATCGAGGGCACTCTCTCGCCGCGTACGGGGGAGTTCTTCCTGCTGGTCGACCAGGGGAGCACCGACCTTGGCGAGCTGCGGGTCGCCTGGGCGCGGACGGGAGTGAAGAATGCCCGGATCGCCGAGGAGATCCGGTCCGCCTCGTCGGCCTATCGGGGGCTGCGCGCCTACTTCGGCCGCGAAGGGATCCGCCAGCGGCAGGGCGGTCCTCTGAACGCGGCCGAGCGGCAACAGTTCCAGCGCCTGCGTCAGGAAGAGGCGCGGCTGGCCGAGCGGCTGCGGCTCCTGCGCGACCAGGCCCGGCGCCGGGGGGACGCCGCCACCGCCGCGGAGCTGGAGCGCTTCCGCGCCGAGGCCGAGCGCATCGCCCAGGCTTCCGCCGACCTCACCTCCTATCTGAACGCCCTGATCACTACCGGCGAGATGCGGGGCGAGTGGCACGCCAACGCCCCCTACATCCGGAAGACCGCGCCGCCCGCGGAGTGGGCCGCGGCGGACGAGACGGTCCAGGACCTCTATGTCGACGCGGACATCGGCCAGGTCTTCACCGTCGATCTCGGCGCCACGCCTCCCGACGGCACGGCGGAGGTGGAAGCCCCCCCGGGCGGCGTGCAGTCCTACCAGGATTCCGGGGAGATGGTCGTCCTGGAGCCGATCGTGACGTCCGACGACGAGGTCTCCGAGCCCGATTCCGAAGATACCGGGGACGAGCCGGCGGTGGAAATCCTGGACGACGAGGACGGTCCGGCCGAGGAGGAGGGCGTGGCCGTCGAACCGGCCGAACCGGTCGAGGCGATCGAGCCGGAGGCCGGGAGCAAAGCTCCGCCCGCGAATCCCGCGAGTCCCGCGAAGCCCCCGAAAGCTGAAGCGAAGCCGGAGCCCGCCAAGCCCCCGATTCCGCCTCCCATCGGCTAAGATCCCCTCCTCGTCCCCGGCCAGACCGGACATCAGCAGGAGGTTGTTCAACGATGGGACTCTTGAGTGGAACTGTTGCCGTCACGCGCTTCAACGTCGTCGTGCCCCCCGACGGGCCGGACTTCGAGCGCGCCCGCTTCTGGGAGATCGAGCCCGGCTCGGAGGTGCGCGAGCGCATGGGGTTCGTCCCCTTCGAGCTCGACGCGCCCTGGGAGGCCGCCCAGGGGCGCTACGTCTTCCGGATGCGCATCGACCGCATCCGCCCGGACGCGACCGCGGTCAAGGAACGGCTGCGGGAGCTGATCAAGGGGGAGATGGAGGCCACCGGCAAGACCTTCGTCGGCCCCAAGACCCGCAAGAAGCTGCGCGATCTGGCCGAGGCGGAGTCCGCGATGCGGCAGGCGCCGCGGACCAAGATCGTCGAGTGCTGCATCGACGGCACGATCCTCTACGTGGCCAGCACCGCCAAGACCTATCTCGGGACGGTGATGGCCATGCTGCGGCACGCCGGGGTGGAGGGGGACTTCAAGGCCCCCTGGCTGGACGAGGCCCCGGAGGCGGACGAGATGAGCGACGTCGTCATCCCCAAGGAGCCCGGGGAGTCGGTGCTGGGGTGCCGGTTCCTGCGCGCTCTGCTCGAGGAATCGGACGTCATGGTGGAGCCGGAGACCGGCAGCGTCCGCCTGGCCACCCGCGAGGCCCGGGTCACCCTCGCCGGCGCCGTGCTCAACGAGCTCTTCCGGTATCTCGAGGAAGGGGCCGAGATCCTCTCGGCCAAGATCCACGTCGGCACGATCCCGATGCGCTTCGACGCCCTCTCCTACCGCGTCAGCGGTCTGAAGCTCGAGCCGGTGAGGAACGAGCACTGGACGATCGACCTCGACCAGCGGCTGGAGCAGATCGCCGGCATTTTCGAGACACTCGACACCAAGTACGCCGCCCTCAAGGAGAAGATGAACGCGGTTCCCGGCGCCGTGGCCGCCTCGGCTCCGCAGGTGGCCGAGACGGCGGAGGCCTCCTAAGGAGAACGCGATGCCGCTCTGGCTCTCGGCGGGGTTCTGGGGACTGGTGGCCGGGTCGGCGCTGCTGGTGGGGGCGGCGGCCGGCTACTTCGCGCGCATCCCCCAGCGGCTGATCGCCGGGATCACGGCGTTCGGCAGCGGAGTGCTGATCTCGGCGCTCTCCTTCGAGCTAATGGACGAGGCCTTCCATCGCGGAGGCTTCGCCTCGACCGCGCTGGGGTTCCTCGCCGGCGCGGCCATCTACACGGCGGCGAACGTCTACCTGAACCGCCGGGGGGCGAAGCACCGCAAGCGCTCCGGCGGCAAGCAGGCGACCGAGGCTGACGCCACGGGGAGCGGACTCGCGATCGCCGTCGGCGCCCTCCTCGACGGCATTCCGGAGTCGATCGTCATCGGCGTCAGCATGATCCACGGCGGCGCGGTGAGCTGGGTCACCGTCGTGGCCATCTTCCTCTCCAACATCCCCGAGGGGCTCTCGAGCTCGGCGGGCATGAAGAAGGCGGGGCGCCCCGCCCGCTACGTCTTCGGCGTCTGGGCCACCATCGCCGCCGTCTCCGGGGTCGCCGCCCTGATCGGTTTCGCCATCTTCCGCCGCTTCTCGCCCGGGGTGATCGCCGCCACCACGGCGCTGGCGGCGGGGGCAATCCTCACCATGCTGGCCGACACCATGATCCCCGAGGCGTTCGAGGACGCCCACGACTACGCCGGTCTGATCACCGTCGCCGGGTTCCTGATCGCCTTCGCGCTCAGCAAGCTGGCGGGCTAGCTCCCCGCTCTGGGGACGGGGATCGGGTCTTCGATCAACTCCGCCAGAGGAGCCGCGCCGTCGGGCTCGAACCAGGGCTCGCCTTCCGGCGCGTTCGGCCGGAGCTTCCACTTTCCGGCCTTGCGGATGCCGATTGGATAGATCTTCAGCCTTCCCTCTGTGTCCAGGTGGATTCGCAGGAAGTTCTTGTAGCTGGGGAGGCGCTGGCTCGAGTAAGCCTCGGCGAGATGGAACCCGCCCACGAAGCTGAACAGCAGGAGGTAGAGCGCCATTAGGACCCCGCCCAGGAGGCCGCCGAACAGGAGCATCTCGAGGACGAAGAGGAGCGAATGTTGCCAGGAGGGCTGGGTGGGGGCTAGCAGGCCCGGGTTGACGCGCGCGAAGAGCCACATCAATCCCAGGTTCAAGAGGACATGGGCGACGCCGTGGCCGGAACCGATCAGGAAACGGGCGATCTTGCGCCGGGCGCCGCAGAAGCCCATGAACCCGCCGACGATGATCAGGCAGAGGAGCACGCTCACCGGCGTGTTGACGATGAGGGCGGAGACGGTCTTCAGGACCTGCCACCCGTTTCCCAGGCTCTGGCCGTGCAGGTACTCCATCAGGGACCGGCTGCCGGCCAGGAGGTCCGGCCGGGTCTTGCTGGCGCTCTGCAGGATCCAGCTGAAGAGCGTGTAGAAGACGCTCAGGAACAGTCCGAACTTCCAGCTCCGGATCGGGATCAGCAGGCTGCCGAAGGTCATCAGCGTGGAGGTCTTCGTATCGGGGAAGCTCGCCTCCTTCTTGTAGGTCACCGGGTGGGCGCCTTCCCTGAACCCCTCCACGAGGTCTAGCTTTTCGGGCATGTCGTGGGTGGCGTAGAGGTAGGCGCCGCCGCCGCCGGCGGTGATCCGCTGCGTCTCTCCACCCGCGTCCTGCGACTCGTAGCGCACGTAGTGATGGAGGTCGCCGGTGAGCGTCACCGCCAGGCGGGCCGGATGGGTCTCGGCGTTGCGGATGTAGCGATCCTCGAAATAGCGCAGGGACGCGAAGGCTTCCGCCCCCTTGGTCACGCCATAGACCCAGCTCGGCTCGGCCGTGCAGAGGATGACCCGGTCTCCGTCCTGCACCTCGTGCTTCCCGATCTCGTAGAAATACCTGAGCTGCGGCTCGTCGATGAAGCCCTCGAGCTGGATGTCGATCCCCCAGAGCCACCAGTTGTGCGGCAGCTTGACGGCGAAGTAGCTGCGGCGCTGCTGCGTCTTCCGGCCGCCGACCCACTTCTTCTGGCAGAAGATCCGGCTGAAGTTCGACAGCCCGTCGTACCAGTCGTGGTTGCCGGGGATGGCGTAGAGATCCAGCGCTTCCCCCGCGGGCACGTGGGGGAGGGCGGCCTCGTAGGGCTTCAGCAGCCGGTTGGAGTACTCGGCGAAGCTGGCGGTCGGATAGACCTGGTCCCCGCCCATCACCAGCACATCGCCGCGGGGGAGCTGCAGCGTCTTTTCACCGTAGCGCACGGCGAGCTGCTTCTTTGCCAGCAGCCAAGCCACCGTATAGGTGGCGTCGAAGCCGTCCCCGAGGTCGGCGGCGTAGTCGATCCACAATTCACTTCTATTGCTGTAATCCCCGGTGATTTCAGACTTGGGGTACAGGGCGGCCATCACGCCCCGCTTGTCGGCGTAGGCTCCGAAAATATCGGAGACGATCGCCTTGATGCCGGTCTGGATGAGCTGGCCCGGGGCCAGCCAGTCGACCATCTTCTGGCGCGTGAAGCCGAGAATATTCGGGTCTTCGGACTCAGGTCCCAAGAGAGGAGGGGGCGGCTGCGGGGGAATGGAAGCGGGCTCTGGCTGCAGTGGATCTGCGCTCATCGACAACCTCCTCGAGAAAGGAATCTCTTATAGGTTGCCACAAAACTCGGAAAAAGAGGCCCCCCACCTCTCGGAGCAGCGATGAGGGGCCCAGCAGATTCCCTAGCCTCAGAAACGGAAACCGAGGCTCAGCCGCGCGCGACGCGCGGGCAATCTGTAGTACTGCGCGTCTCCCAGCTCGCTCTCGGCGACCGGGGGACGGGTGTCGTTGAGGTTCTCGCCGTCGAGCCGGAGCTCCCAGGCCTCGAAGCGGTAGCCGATCCCGGCGGACCAGGTGGTGTAGGCCGGGGTGAGGGCGGTGTTGCGCTTGTTGAGGAAGCGCTCCCCCACGTAGTTGGCGACCACCGAGCCGGTGAACCCCCGGGCCGGCGCGTAGATCAGCCCGGCCGAGGCCAGAGTCTTCGCCGACATCTCGAGCCGGTTGCCGGCGAGCTGGGTGAGCACGCCGTCGAAGTCCTGGGCGTAGTCGCGGAACTTGGCGTCGTGCCAGGCGTAGGAACCCTGCAGCCAGAGGTCGGAACCGAGCCGCCCCCGGGCCTCCAGCTCGACCCCTTTGAAGCGCTCCGAGCCGGCGTTGACGAGCTCCGGCAGACCCTCTTCGTTCTGGGCCGCGACGACGAGGTTCTCGAAGTCCATCTGGAAGCCGGTGAGCTCCCACTCGAAGCGGCCGCCGCCGAGCCGGCTCTTGAGGCCGATCTCGTAGCTGTTGGCGGTCTCCGGCTGCAGAATGTCGCGCTCGGCCTCGGGACCGAAGTCGAGGGCGGCGGGCTTGTAGGAGTTGCGGTAGTCGGCGAACAGCCAGAGGCCGCTCGCCGCGTCCCCCCAGGCCAGCCAGCTCACGCCGACCGTGCCGCTGCCGCGGGTGGTGGTGCGGCTGTCGCTACCCCCCTCCTCTTCCTCCTCCTCGCCCGGGCCGCCGCCGCCGTCCAGCTCCTCCTCTTCCGCCTCGCGGTCCTCGGACGTGCGGTTCAGCCGCGCGCCGACCTGGAAATGCCAGCGCGGCGCCGGGTCCCACTCCATCTGGGCATAGAGGCCCGAGAAGTTGCGCTCGTCCTCGAGATCGAAGCCCATGTCCCGCGGCTGGTCCTCGCTCGACGGCGCGCCGTGGCGGCCGTTGAGGGGGACGAAGTAGTCGAAGGTCTCGGAATCGGCCTCGGCTTTGCCGTAGAGATGGTCGAAGCCCGCCACCAGGCGGGCGCTCGAGCCCAGGCGCCAGGCCAAGTGGGTGTCGAAGTAGAGGTCGTCGGTCTTCAGGTCCTGCTCGAAGCCGACGGCGTTGGGATCAGTGTTCGAGAGATCGGTTAGGAAGCCGCGGACGGTGTCCCGCTGGGTATGGGTCAGCGCCAGGGTGGTGGACCAGGAGCCGCCGCCGAGGGCGCGGTCATAGCCGGTGACGAAATGGAGCCGGTTCTCGTCCAGCTTGGCGTCGCTCGGGTTGTAGTTGGCGTCGAGCGGATTGAGCGAGGAGAGGACGCGCCCCTGGCGGACGTGCGGGCTCGCCGGGTCCTGGTTGACCACCGAGCCGTCGAGGTCGAAGCGGAAGCTGCCGCCGGCAGCGCTCAGGGTGGAGCGGTAGAGCAGGTGGCCGCGGTCGAAGCCGGTGCGGTCGTCCTTGAAGCCCTGGCGCTCGCCGTCGACGGTGAGCGACTGCTTGAAGCGGTCCGAGCCGGGCAGGGGGGAGGAGAAGGAGCCGCCGCCGCTGCCGTAGCTGCCGCCCCAGAGGCTGGCCGCCCGCCCGGGCGCACCCGCAGCGCGGTGGATGACGTGGATGACGCCGACGAACGAGGTGGCGCCGTAGAGCACGGGCGCCGCGCCGCGGAGGATCTCGATCCGCTCGACGTTGATCAGGTCGAGGGTGGTCAGGGCCGGGTTGAAGGCGCCCCCCCAGGGAACGTCGTCGACGACGAGCAGGAAGGCGTCGAACTCGCGCAGGCCCCAGATCTCGGGCACCGACCCGGCCGGACCGTTGTCCCCGCCAGGGGCGACGGAGATGCCGCTGGCGAGGGCGAGCGCCGAGGGGAGATCGATGACGCCGCGGGCGGCGAGCTCCTCGCCGCTGATCACGGTGACCGAGGCGGGGACGGTCTCGACGTCCTCCGGCGTGCGGGTGGCGGTCACCTGGATCGTCTCGGCGACGGTGGGAGCCGGCTCCTGCGGAGCCTCCTGGGCGGTCACGGGGAACAGGGAGGTCGTGACCCCCAGGGCGGCGGCGAAAGCCACGGGCAACGCGAGCCCGCGGACGGCGATGGAAACGGTCATGCGAAAACTCCTCCTGCTGAACGGCAGGGCAATGAACGATGGCTGTATCGGACCGGGCCCTCATAGGCGGTCCGGCTGCGTCGAGGCGTACGGGGGGCGCCTCGGCCTATTCGTTCTGCCGCTGGATCAGGAGGAGGATGTCGGAAGGCGGAGCCGGGGTCTCGCCGGGCTTGGTGAGCGGCGATCCACGGTTGGCGGGCGGTGCATCGGCCGCGCTGCCGCGGACCGGTTGGGGAACCTGGAGGGGGGCCTCTTCCGTCGTGAGCACGGCGGCCTCGGAGCGCGTTTCCGGCAGGCTGAGCCGCGCCTGGAGGCGGGGGCGCTCGGCCGCGACCATCTGGCGCAGCCCGCCGCCGCGGCGGGAGCCCTCCACCCAGGCGACGACGCCGTCCTGGCCCGGAAGCGCCGGCTCGCCGCGCTCCGGCACCACGCTGGCGAGCGTGAAGCCCGTCGCTCCGGCCGGGGAGGGGACGATCGAGAAGCGATGCGGCAGCTCGACGGAGACCTCCCGGCGCTCGTCGCCGAAGCGCAGGAGAAGACGGGCGTCCGGCGTGGGAGTGGAGGGGACCTGCCAGGTGAACCGGCGGAGGTCCTGGTCCAGGTGGGGAGTGATCCGCACCGGGTAGGTCTTGCCGCCGTCGACGCTGAGGAACGCCTCCCACTCCTCGACGCCCGCGAGCGTGGCCGCGGACGCCCATTCGAGCTCGGCGGTCGAGCCGGCGGCGAGCGCCGTCCCGGCCCGCGGGGCCACCAGCTGAATGGCGGGCGCTCCCCCCTCCAGAGCGGAGACGGCGGAGGGGACCGCGAGAGCGGCCCAGACGAGCCCGGCCAGGGCGAAGGAGTTAGCGGCGTTGCGCATTGGGTAAACCGACCCCTACAGTATACGGTGTCCGCCGCCCGCTACAAGGAGACATTGCCCACGAGCTACTTGAACGTGGCCACCACCGGCACGTGATCCGAGGGGGACTCCCCCTTGCGCTCGTCGCGGAAGATCTCGACCCCGGTGCAGCGGTCGAGCATCTTCTTCGTGCCCAGGATGAGGTCGATCCGCAGGCCGTTGTTCTTCTGGAAGGCGAGTTGCCGGTAGTCCCACCAGGAGAAGAGCCCGCCCTCCTCGTGGTGCTTGCGCAGGAGGTCGTGGAGCCCCCAGGAGGTGATGCGGGCGAGCGCCGCGTGCTCCTTGGGGTGGAAGTGGATGTGCCCCCGCCAGAGGTCCGGATAGCGGACGTCGCGCTCCTCGGGCGCGATGTTGAAGTCCCCCAGCAGCACCAGGGGGTCCTCCGGCTTCGCCGTGTCATCGAGGAAGGCGCGCAGCCGCTTCAGCCAGTCCATCTTGTAGACGAACTTGTCGCTCTCCGGCGACTGGCCGTTGGGCACGTAGACATTGACGATCCGCACCCGGCCGACCGTCCCGGCGATCAGCCGGCTGGGGGCGCCCGGCTCGTCGTCCGGCAGGTTGCGGGCTACCTTGGTGACCGGCTTCAAGGAGAGCAGGGCGACGCCGTTGTAGGTCTTCTGGCCGAAGATCTCGGCGCGGTAGCCGAGCTCCGCGAAGGGCTCCAGGGGGAAGAGGTCGTCGGTGGTCTTGATCTCCTGGAGGCAGAGCACGTCCGGCCGCTCGCGCTCCGTCCAGGCCAGGACCCGCTCCAGACGGGAGCGGACCGAGTTGACGTTCCAGGTGGCGATTCTCATCTCCGCGGCTCCACCACCATGTCGATCAGCGCCTGGACCGTCCGGTGGCGCTCGATCGGGTGCCGCAGCGGCAGGCCGTAGTTGACCTGATACCGGTTCCGCCGCCCCTCCTTCGAGACCGTGAGGTACCCCTCCCCTTCGAGGTCGGTGACGATCCGCTGCACCGCCCGCTCCGTGATCCCCACCCGGGCCGACACGTCCCGCAGCCGCACCTCCGGATCGGAGGCGATGCAGAACAGCACGTGCGCGTGATTGGTGAGGAAGGTCCACCCGCCGGTCGGCTCGCTCAAAGGTCTCCCCCTCCTGGATGAAGATCGCCCGTCCCTCGGCAGAACGGCGCGGCTTTGATGTTATCCCATGAAGAGACGCGAGAAGCCTAAACACTAGGGGCCGGTTCTCCGTATAGAGAGATGGAGATGGAAAGACAGCCAACAGACAATCTCCTCTCCAACCTCCCTCCTCCAAAACCCCGCCTCTGGGCGGGGTCTTTTTTTATCGAGAATAGGGGAAGCCCCCCCGGCTGTTGATCCTCCTCATGAAGGCCTACTGGCGTATCCTCGTCTTTCTGTTCTCGTGGACGGCGGCCTGCTGGCTGATCATCGGAGGGCTGCTCCGCCCGGTGCTGCCGGGCGGCTGGCTCACGGTGCTGGCCCTGGCCTCCCTGTGCGTGGCTCCGAGCCTGGGGATGGTCCGCAATTTCGGCCGCTCGACCTATCCGTCGGCGCTCCGGCGTCTCTTCCTGGTCCGTCCGTTCTGGTACACCCAGCTTTTCCTGCCGCTGCTCGCGGTCTCCGGGGTGCTCGGCGTCGCGGCCGGCCTGCCCTTCGGCGCCAGCGCGACGGCCGGCCGCTGGGCGTTGGCCTTGAGTGCCTCGATCCTGGCCGGGCTCGCTCTGCTAGGATACGCCGGCGCGCGCCGGCTCGTCGTGCGCCGCCTGGACGTGCGGGTCGACGACCTGCCCGCCGGGCTCGAGGGGATGCGGATCGTCCAGATCTCCGATCTCCACGTCGGGCCGCACACCTCGCGCCGCCACCTGGCGCGGGTGGCGGCGGCGGTCCGCGAGGCCCGGCCGGACCTGATCGCCGTCACCGGGGATCAGGTGGACGACCACGCCCGCGACGTCGAGCCGTTCGCCGACGCCTTCCGCGGGCTCTCCGCGCCGCTCGGCGTGTTCGCCATCCCTGGCAATCACGACGTCTACGCGGGGTGGAGGGAGGTCCATCGGGGGCTGGAGGCGATGGGGATGACCGTGCTGGTGAACCGCGCGGTGCCGCTGGAGCGCAACGGAGCGCGCTTCTGGGTGGCCGGCACCGGCGATCCCGCGGGCCGGCGCGGCACCCCGGTCGCGCCGGACATCGGGAGGGCCCTCGCGGCCGTGCCGCCGGGGAGCTTCACGCTCGCCCTGGCGCACAACCCGGCGCTCTGGCCGGCCTTGGCCGAGCGCGGCGTGGAGCTGACGTTGAGCGGCCACACGCACTACGGCCAGATCGCCATCCCGCGGCTGGGCTGGAGCCTGGCCTCCCCCTTCCTGGAGCACGCGATGGGCTGGCACCAGCGCAACGGCTCGCAGCTCTACATCAATCCAGGGACCAACTACTGGGGGATCCCCTTCCGCCTCGGCACGCCGCCGGAGGTGACCGTGCTGACCCTGCGCCGAAACGCGAACGGCCGGCTTGGCAGCCGGCCGGTCGAGAAGCTCGGAGAGCGGCACGCGGCCGCGGCGGGTTATTAACCTGGGTTGCTACTTGCGCGCCAGCAGGCTGTGCTTCCTGCTGTAGCCGAAGTAGATGATGAAGCCGATCAGCAGCCAGCCGATGAGCCGCATCCAGTTGGTCCAACCCAGGCCGTAGATCATCGAGAGGCAGACCAGGATGCCGAGGATCGCCGTCACCGGCAGCAGGGGCACTGTGAAGCCGCGCGGGATGTCGGGCCGCTTGACGCGCATGATCCAGACGCCGGCGCAGACCAGGATGAACGCGAAGAGCGTTCCGATGCTGGTCATCTCGCCGACGATGTCCCCGGGCACGAACGCCGCGAAGAGCGCCGTGAAGACGAAGAACAGCCAGTTCGACTTGTACGGCGTCTTGAAGCGCGGATGCAACTCGGAGAAGACCTTCGGCACCAGGCCGTCGTGGCTCATGGAGTAGAAGACGCGCGACTGGCCGAGGAGCATGACCAGGATCACCGATGAGAAGCCGGCGAGGATGGCGAAGGTCACGAAGTTCGAGAGCCACGCGTAGCCCGGCATGTACTTGCTGATCGCGAAGGCGACCGAGGCCTCGCGGCCGGTGGAGCGGAAATCCTCGACCGTCGCGATGCCCGACAGCACGTACGAGAACAGCACGTAGAGCACGGTGCAGACCGCGAGCGACCCGAGGATGCCGATCGGCATGTCGCGCTTCGGGTTCTTCGCCTCCTGCGCCGTGGTGGACACGGCGTCGAAGCCGATGAAGGCGAAGAACACGACGCCCGCCGCGCCCAGGATGCCCATGATGCCGCCGTAGTTGTGCGTGATGCCGGTGGGCGTCACGTACTGGGTGGCCGCGGGGATGAAGGGCGTGTGGTTCGCCGGGTTGATGAAGCCCCAGCCGAGCACGATGACCATGAGCACGATCGTGACCTTCGTGATCACGATGATGTTGTTGACCCAGGCCGATTCCTGCGTGCCCCGCACCAGGAGGGCGGTGAGGACAAGCAGGATGCCGATCGCGGGCAGGTTCATGATGCCGTGCACGCTCGGATCGGACGCCATGTGCTCGAGCGGCGAGTGGTACCACTGGAAGGGGATGTTCAAGCCCACCAGGTTGAGCACCCGGTTGAAGTACTCGCTCCAGGCGATCGCCACCGTGGCGGCGCCGACGGCGTATTCGAGGACGAGGTCCCAACCGATGATCCAGGCCACGAGCTCGCCCATGGTGGCGTAGGAGTAGGTGTAGGCGCTGCCGGCGATCGGGATCATCGAGGCGAACTCGGCGTAGCACAGGCCGGCGAAGGCGCAGCCGATGCCCGCCACGATGAAGGCGATCACCACGGACGGACCGGCGCGGTCTGCGATCGCCGCGGCGGTTCGGACGAACAGACCGGCGCCGATGATGGCGCCGATGCCGAGCGCGACGAGCGCGCCCGGGCCGAGGGTGCGCTTGAGCGTCCCCTCGCCGGTCGCCGCTCCCTCGGCGATCAGTTTGTCAATCGATTTCGTTCGGGTCAGCGACGACATCCGGTGGATCCTCCGTGAAAGAGTTAGCTGGACTTGCTGCGCCAGGCGAAATAAACGGGGATGCCGGTCAACACGATGCCGAGCCCTGGCAGGCTGGTCGCCGGCTTGTAGATCAGCAGAACGATGGCGATCGCGGACGCGACCACGATGTAGAGCGCCGGGATCACGGGATAGCCGAAGGCCCGGTACGGCCGTTCCGCGTCCGGCTGCTTGCGCCGCAGCACGAACAGGCCCGCGATGGTCAGCACGTAGAAGAGCAGCACCGCGAAGACCACCCAGTCGAGCAGGGTGCCGTAGAGGTTGCTGTAGGTGACGGTGCCGTCGGCGCCGAGCGAGCGGATGCGGGGGAGCACCAGCACCGAGGCCCAGACGCCCTGCAGGACGAGCCCCCAGGTCGGCACGTGGCGCGTGTTGAGGCGGCCGGTCTTCTCGAAGAACAGGCCGTCCCGCGCCATGGCGTAATAGACGCGGGCCCCGGACAGGATCAGCCCGTTGTTGCAGCCGAAGGTCGAGATGATGATGGCCACCGCCATGATCGCCGCCCCCACCGGACCGAAGATCGCCTGCAAGGCGGCGGTCGCCACCCGGTCGTCCGGCGCGGTCTGGATCTGCTGGAGCGTCAGGGTGCACAGGTAGGCGACGTTGGCCAGGAAGTAGAGGGTGATCACCAGGCCGGTGCCGGCGGCGAGCGACAGCGGAACGTTCCGCTTCGGATTCTTCACCTCGCCCGCCGTGAACGTGATGTTGTTCCAGGCGTCCGAGGAGAAGAGGGACCCTACCTGGGCGACGCAGAAGGCGATGAACAGCCCGAAGGCGCCGGCGGTGGCGGCGATCGGCGCGGCGATGGCGAAGTCCGGCTTGATCGTCGTGACGTCGTGGGGCGTCCAGAGGTCGGTGAAGTTGGCCGAGATGGCCGCGCTGTTGCGGCCCACCAGGATGCCGAGGACGATCAGGGCGAGCAGCGACAGCGTCTTGGCCGAGGTGAAGGTGTTCTGGATCAGCTTGCCCAGGCGGATGCCGCGGGTGTTGAGCCAGGTCAGGAAGACGATCAGCAGGATGGCGACGAGCTGCTGCATCGACAGGCTGATGGCGTACTTCCCGGGTAGGTCGATCGGCGGGATGATCCAGGCGGTCGGGGAGATCGCCGGCGCGAGCACCCCCAGAAACCGGGCGAAGCCCACGGCCACGGCGGCGATGGTGCCGGTCTGGATCACCAGGAACAGCGTCCAGCCGTAGAGGAACCCCCAGAGCGGCGAATAGGCCTCGCGCAGGTAGACGTACTGGCCGCCCGCCTTCGGCATCATCGCCGCCAGCTCGCCATAGGAGAGAGCGGCGGCGATCGTCAGCAGCCCGGTCACCACCCAGACCGCCAGCAGCCAGCCGGCGGACCCCACCTGCCGCGCGATCTCGGCCGGCACGATGAAGATCCCCGAGCCGATCATCGAGCCGGCCACGATCATGGTCGAATCGAGAAACCCGAGCTCGCGGATGAAGCCCGTTTTTTCTTCCTTGCTGCGGCCTGGAGTCGCGGCGATGCTTTCCTGCATAGGTTCTCCCCAAAAATTCGCTTCATCCTACAGGGGGACGCGGCCGATGTCACCAGGGAGTGACGGCGGGGCAATTTCCTCGCCGGCGGCCTCGCCGCCCCCCAGCGGGCGGGGCGGGCTGATCCAGTTCCCCTGAGCGAAGTCGACCCCCAGGGCCTTCACGCGCTCGACTACGGCGGCGCTGGCCACTCCCTCTGCGACCGTCTGGATCCCCATCACGTGCCCCACCTGGTTGATCGACTCCACCATCGCCCGGTCGAGCGAGTCGGTGACGATGTCCTTGATGAACTTGGCGTCGATCTTCAGGAAGCTCACCGGCAGCTCCTTCAGGTAGCTGTAGGAGGACATGCCGGTGCCGAAGTCGTCGAGCGAGAAGCGCACCCCCTGGGCGGTGAGCTGGGCCATCAGCCGCTGCGCCTGGGCGAGGTTGACGATCGCCGCCGTCTCGGTGATCTCGAAGCAGAGCTTGGCCGGCGGCACCCCCGAGCCGGCGAGCTCGCCGGCCAGGAAGTCGAAGAACCCCTCGTCCCCCAGCGAGACCGCCGAGAGGTTGATCGCGCAGAGCTGCAGCAGGTCGAGGAACGGCGCCGGCTGGCTCTTCAAGGTGCGGATCGCGTTGCGGATCACCCAGCGGTCGATGGCGCGCATCAGGCCGTAGCGCTCGGCGGCGCGGATGAAGTCCGAGGGGAGGTGGATCCGCCCGTCGTCCTCGACCATCCGGAGCAGCACCTCGAAGTAGAGCCCCGGGGGAGCGTTCGGCGACAGCGGCTGGATCTGCTGCGAGAAGAGCCGGAAGCGGTCGGCCTCCAGCGTCCGCTGGATGCGCACCACCCAGTTCATCTCGCCATGGCGGCGGACGAAGGTGGCGTCATCCTCCTGGTAGACCTGGATGCGGTTGCGCCCCTTGTCCTTGGCCGCGTAGCAGGCATGGTCGGCGGCCGAGAGCAGGTGGGCGACGGTGCGGAACTCGCGGGTGATCGGCACGATGCCGATGCTGGCGCCGACGGTGAAGGTCTTGTCGCGCCAGGTGAAGCGGAACTGCTGCAGGGCGCGATGGAACTCGCCGATCCGCCGCTCGGCGTCGGGCAGGCTGCAGCGGGCGAGCAGCACGGCGAACTCGTCTCCACCCAGGCGGGCCACCAGATCGGTCTCGCGCATCGAGTCCTGCAGCAGGGCGGTGATGCGGCAGAGCAGCTCGTCGCCGGCGAGATGGCCGCAGGTGTCGTTGACCACCTTGAACTGGTCGAGGTCCATGTAGCAGAGCGCGTGGGTGTTGGCGAGCGCGCGGGCCTCGTCGAGCGCGCGCAGCAGGTGGCCGTCGAAAGCCTGGCGGTTGAGCAGGCCGGTCAGCTCGTCGTGGGTCGCCTGATGGGCGAGCTGGAGGGCCATCAGGCGCTTGTCCGAGACGTCCTGGAAGACGAGCACGGCGCCGACGGTGAGCCCCTCGAGGGAGCGGATAGGCGCGCAGGTGCTCTCGATCGCGTAGCGCCGGCCGTCGCGCCGCTCGAGGGTGACACGATCGGCGAGGCGGAAGCTGGCCCCCTCCTCCAGGCAGTGGCGCAGCAGCTCCTCGACGTCGTGCCCGTCCCCCCCCTGGCCGGTGAGGCGGAAGATCTCGGGCAGCGGCCGCCCCAGCGCCTCGGCGCGGTCCCAGCCGGTGAGCTTCTCGGCCACCGGGTTCAGATACTTGACGGCCCCCTGCTCGTCGGTGGCGAGGACGCCGTCGCCGATCGAGGCGAGAGTGACCTGGGCGAGCTCCTTCTCGGCGTAGAGCTCCGCCATCTGCGTCTCGTAGGCGCGCGTGGTCTCCGCCAGCAGATTGCGCAGGATCGCGTTGTCGAGCTCGAGCGGACCGGTCTTCACGCGCCCACCTCGCGCAGGAGCACCAGGATGGCGGTGAGGTTGTAGAAGGCGAGGTTGCCGCGCGGCGTCGGGCCGATCTCGCCGCAGGTGAAGAAGCCGGAGAGCGGCGCGCCGCCGAGCGCCTGGCGGATCGCCGCGGCCTCCTGCCCGGAGTGGTCGCCCAGCACCGCCTCGCGCCCCATGCAGGAGTAGAGGATGGCCGCCTCCGGCTCCGGTCCGGCCGACAGCTCCGAGGCGGTGCGCAGCAGGGAGAGCTCGTTGCCCATGCCGAGCCGCACGTGATCGCCGGTCTCGACATCCCCCAGGAAGGTGACGGTGCCGGCGGGATCGTCGAACCGGCGCATGCTGCGGTAGAGCCCCTGGCGCTCCGGCCGCGGCCCCTCGACGATCAGCGGGAAGCGGTTGGCCGCGGCGGGCATCGGGGCGAGCTCGCCGTCGACGGTGAAGAAGCGGCGGTACCAGTCGGCCGCCGGCTCGCCGTCGATCTCGTGGACTTGCGCCCCCTCGGCGCGGGTGACCGTGTAGACCGGCGATGCCGGGCTCCAGCCGCGCACCACCTCCACCCGCATCGCCACCCCGTGCAGGGTCACCACCAGGCAGGCGGAGGGGAGCACCCGGTCGCCGATGAACACCCGCGAGCCGGCCTGGGTCACCGGCTCGACCTGCGAGGCGAGGCCGCCGGCCACGAACGGGGGCATGCTGACCAGCGTCCGCCGCAGCTCACCGAGGAAGCGCTCGACGGGGAAGCGCAGGCCGTCGACCAGCAGCAGCGCCCCGTCGGCCGCGGCGATGCGGCGCGCCACCGCCTCGATCCGCCTCACCGTCGGCGGCTCGCCATGGGTGCCGGGGATCACCTCGACGGCGGCGTGGTGGCGCGGGTCGCTGAACCAGAAGAGCTGGAGGGTGCCGGCGCTGGTCGTCTCGGCGTCGGCGAACTGCGTCACCGCCTCGCAGCCGAAGCGCAGGGCGTCCGGCCAGACCCCGGTGAGCGCCGCCAGCGTCTCGCGCAGAAACTCCTCCGGGGGGAGGAACGCGAGCACCATGTCGGGCGGACGCCCGGCCTCCGCGGCGGCGGCGAGCAACAGCTCCCGTGGGCAGGGGCCTCCGGGCAGATGGACGGTTCGGCTCCGCATGACAGGTCTGGAGGCCGCCAGTCCTGGATGCCGGCGGCAAGCTCCCTTCGTTTGATCTGTGCGGCTGGATTGTACGCCCGGGACAGGGATGGGGGAAGGCGGGCGTCCTACTCCAGCCCCGCCTCCCGGTATTCCCCGTAGACCTCCCGCAAGGCGTCCGAGATCTCCCCGAGCGTGACCTCGGCGCGTACGGAGTCGAGGATGGCCGGCATCAGGTTGCGGTCCTCGCGGGCGGCGGCCGTCAGTTCGCGGACGGCGGCGGCGGCGCGCTCCGGATCGCGCCGCTCGCGCACCGCGCGGAGCCGTTCCACCTGCTCGCGCTCGGCCTGCGGATCGATCCGCAGCACCTCCGTCGGCAATCCCTCTTCCGACGCGTAGGCGTTGACCCCCACCACGATCTCCCGCTTCTCCTCGACCGCCATCTGATAGATGTAGGCCGCGTCGGCGATCTCCTTCTGCTGGAACCCCCGCTCGAGGCCGGCGAGCGCGCCGCCCATCTCGTCGATGCGGCGGATGTAGTCGCGCGAGCGCTGCACGATCTCCTCCGTCCAGGCCTCGACGACGTAGGAGCCGCCGAGCGGATCGGCGACGTCCGCCACCCCGCTCTCGTTGGCGATCACCTGCTGGGTGCGCAGCGCCAGGCGCGCCGCCTCCTCGGTGGGGAGCCCCAGCGCCTCGTCGAGCGAGTTGGTGTGCAGCGACTGGGTGCCGCCGCAGACCGCGGCCAGGGCCTGGATCGCCACCCGCACGACGTTGTTCTGCGGCTGCTGGGCGGTGAGCGTCGAGCCCGCCGTCTGGGTGTGGAAGCGGAGCCAGAGCGAGCGCGGGTCCCTGGCGCCGAAGCGCTCGCGGACCAGCTCGGCCCACAGCCGGCGGGCGGCGCGGAACTTCGCCACCTCCTCGAGGAAGTTGTTGTGGGCATTGAAGAAGAAGGAGAGGCGCGGCGCGAACTCGTCGACGCTCAACCCGCGGTCGAGCGCCGCCTGCACGTAGGCCAGCCCATTGGCGAGAGTGAAGGCTACCTCCTGCACCGCCGTCGAGCCCGCCTCGCGCATGTGGTAGCCGGAGATCGAGATCGTGTTCCACTTCGGCACCCGCTCGGCGCAGAAGGCGATGATGTCGGTCACCAGCTTGAGCGACGGCTTCGGCGGGTAGATGTAGGTGCCGCGCGCCGCGTACTCCTTGAGGATGTCGTTCTGGACCGTGCCCCCCACCTTCTCCCAGGAGACCCCCTGCTCCTCGGCCACCACCAGATAGAGCGAGAGCAGGATGGCGGCCGTGGCGTTGATCGTCATCGAGGTCGTCACCCGGTCGAGGGGGATGGAGTCGAACAGCAGGCGCATGTCCGCGATCGAGTCGATCGCCACCCCGACGCGCCCCACCTCGCCGCGGGCCAGGGGGGAATCCGAGTCATAGCCGATCTGGGTCGGCAGGTCGAAGGCCACCGAGAGCCCCGTCGTCCCCTGGGAGAGGAGATAGCGGTAGCGCTTGTTCGACTCGGCGGCGGAGGAGTACCCCGCGTACTGGCGCATAGTCCAGTGGCGCTTGCGGTACATGTCCGCATAGAGGCCGCGGGTATAGGGGTACTGGCCGGGGTCGCCCAGCTTCTCCGAATACGGGATGCCCGCCACGTCGCGCGGCGTATAGAAGCGTCGGACGGGGATCTCGGAGGAGGTGCGCCGCTCCTCCTCCGCGGCGGCGTCGGCGGGGCGGTCGGCGGTCTTGGTCTCGGTGGCCATGGGGGGATTCTATATAGATAAGGAAGAGGGAGGGCGGCGTCGGTGGCCGGCCCGAAATTTTCCTCCACCCGGAACGGGGGGAGGTCAGGAGGGGGGCTTTGCGAAGTCCGGAGCCGCTCCTTGTCTGGGGCGCCCCCTCCTGACCTCCCCCTGCAGGGGGAGGAAAAAGGCGCCCCTCCCTACTGCCCCGCCTTGCCGCTGCCCGACGTCTTCTCGAACACCAGCGTCTGCTTGCTGGTGGCGTCGGTGATCCGGATCTCCTGGGGGGTCAGTTGGAACTGCCACTGGCCCACGTCCCGGTTCATGGCCAGCGCCTTCACACAGTTCCCCGGATCCCTGGTGGTGCCGGTCCACCCCTGGCCGGCGGGCTGGAGGTAGAGGGTGCAGGCGGCCCGCATCTCGGTCGACGAGACCTGGCCGGAAGGTTTCGCGGCCGCCTCCGGGCCCTGGATGAGCTTGGGCGTCAGCGACATCAGAACCTGCGACCCCTGGTTGTCCAGATGGATGATCCCCTGCTGGTTCAGATCAGTTCCCTGGAACCTCCCCGAGAGAGTGGCGAGGAGATTGCCGGAATCGTCCGTGCCGCCGCTGCTCGCGATCTGGAGCTGGACGTTGGCGTCGCCGGCATCGCCGCCGCCCTGGAGCCGGTAGGTGCCCATCAGGGCCGAGGCGACCTCGGCGGCGTCGCCATGCCGGGTCGAGGAGCCCTTCCGGTCTTCCTTCTGGGCCGCCGCGGAGCTCTGGCCGCCGAGGCCGGCGGCCAGAGCGGCCAGGAGAACGAGAGCGAGTGTAGAATGTCGATGTCGTTTCATGCTGATACCTCCGGTCCCTGGCCGTTGCGAAAAACGTTCCAAACGAGGGAAAGGGAGAATGTGGAGATGTCTTTGAAATTGAACCGGGCAGGTGTGCTGTCTTTCGTTTCGGTGCTCGTTCTCGTACTCCTCGCGGCCGCTCCAGCCATCGCCGCTCCCCAGGCGGCCAAGACTCCCCCGGCCAGCCCCGTGGACATCAACACGGCGTCCCAGACGCAGCTCGAGGCGCTCCCCGGCGTCGGAACGGCGACGGCGAAGAGGATCATCGCCGCCCGCCCCTATACCTCGGTGCAGGACCTCTCCCGGGCGGGTCTCTCCGTCAAGGGGATCCAGAAGCTGACGCCGATGGTGACCGTCAGCCCGCCGCCGGCCAGGGTCCCCCCCTCCCCGGGCATGGTGTGGGTCAACCCGGACACGAAAATCTTCCACCGGGCGGGAGATCCCTGGTACGGCAGGACCCGCAACGGCGAGTGGATGACCCCGGCCGACGCCGCCAAGGCCGGCTACCACGAGGCGAAGCCGGGCTTCAAGGCGAAGACGCCGGCCTGAAACAGGGGCGCCCGTCCCTCTCGCCCCCGGAGACGCCCCCAGCCCGCGGGGCGTCTCTCGTCTCCGGCCCCACTCCCTTGCGCCCCTGGCCCTTCCAAGCCCTACATATAGATTTCCGCAGACTCTCCGAGGGAGCGCGTAAATCCGGCTGTGGAAATCTTGTAGAGAAGATGCGGATTGTAAGACCTTCCCTTTCTGCGTTACCAAGTGTGGGGGCAAGGCGTGTTACAGCCCACAACATCTTGTGGTTTTCCTCTTGACAGGTAACCCGGGCGGGCGTACTTTTGAAGAAGAAGGCGGCAACATTTCATCCCAAATGGACGAGAGCATCCAGTCGTTTCCAGGCGTGGCGATGCCGCGGGCTTCGGTCCGGAGGGACGGTCCGCCTGCCCTGATCTGCAGTCTTCCATTGGCAGGGGCGCAGTAACAGTCTGACGTGGGTGGGTGCGGCCTTTGGCGTGCCCGCTTGAAGTTCAACGAGCGAAACATCATCGAGGAGAGAGCATGGAGCCACATTCCCCCTTGCATTCGGACGAGACGAGAGGCAGAGCGACCCGCGGCCGGGCCGGCGCCGGAGCCAGCAGGGCGGCGGAGGTCCCCGCGGAGACCCCGGCGCGAGGTCTCCTCTTCGAGCGCTACTACACGACGCCCGGGGTGGACCCCTTCGACACGGTCGAATGGGAGCTGCGCAATGCCGTGATCTCGAACGAGAAGGGGGAGAAGGTCTTCGAGCAGAAGGACGTCGAGATGCCCAAGTTCTGGTCGCAGACGGCGACCAACGTGGTGGTCTCCAAGTACTTCCGCGGGCACATCGGTACCCCCGAACGCGAGCGCAGCGTCCGCCAGCTCATCGGCCGGGTGGCGGACACCGTCGCCGCCTGGGGCCGGGGCGACGGCTACTTCGCGACCGAAGAGGACGCCCAGACCTTCCATGCCGAGCTCAAGCACATCCTCCTCTACCAGTACGCCTGCTTCAACTCGCCGGTCTGGTTCAACGTCGGCATCGAGGAGAAGCCCCAGTGCTCGGCCTGCTTCATCAACGCGGCCCAGGACACCATGGACTCCATCCTCACCCTCGCCAAGACCGAGGGCATGCTCTTCAAGTACGGCTCCGGCACCGGCAGCAACCTCTCCAAGCTGCGCTCCTCGCGCGAGCCCCTGGCCGGCGGCGGCACCGCCTCCGGTCCGGTCTCCTTCATGAAGGGGTTCGACGCCTTCGCCGGCGTCATCAAGAGCGGCGGCAAGACCCGTCGGGCGGCCAAGATGGTCATCCTCGACATCGACCACCCGGACATCGAGGACTTCATCAAGTGCAAGGAGACCGAGGAGAAGAAGGCCTGGGCGCTGATCGACGCCGGCTTCGAGGGGGGCTTCAACGTCCCCGGCGGCGCCTACGACTCGATCGCCTACCAGAACGCCAACCACTCCGTGCGGGTGACCGACGACTTCATGAACGCCGTGCTCGCCGACGGCGAGTGGCACACCCGGGCGCGAACCGGCGACCGCACCGTCATGGGCACCTACAAGGCCCGCGACCTGATGAAGACGATCGCCGACGCCGCCTGGGTCTGCGGCGACCCCGGCATGCAGTACGACACCATCATCAACGACTGGCACACCTGCGCCAACACCGACCGCATCTACGCCAGCAACCCCTGCAGCGAGTACATGTTCCTCGACGACACCGCCTGCAACCTGGCGTCGCTCAACCTGATGAAGTTCTTCGACGCCGACAAGGGGTTCGACGTCGAGAGCTTCAAGCGCACCTGCGAGGTGGTGATCTCGGGGATGGAGATCATCGTCGGCAACGCGAGCTATCCGACCCCGAAGATCGGCGAGAACTCGCACAAGTTCCGGCCGCTGGGGATCGGCTACGCCAACCTCGGCGCCCTGCTGATGGCGCGCGGCCTCCCCTACGACTCCGACTCCGGCCGTGACTACGCGGCGGCGATCACCGCCCTGATGTCCGGCGCCTCCTACGCGCAGTCGGCGCGGGTCGCCGCGGCGATGGGGCCGTTCGCCGAGTTCGAGGTCAATCGCGAGCCGATGATGCGGGTGATGCGCAAGCACCGCGAGGCGGTCAAGAAGATCGACGCCGCCCACGTGCCGATGGACCTGCTGCAGGCGGCCAAGCGCTCCTGGGACGAGGTGGTCCTGCTCGGCGACCAGCACGGCCTGCGCAACAGCCAGATCTCGGTGCTCGCCCCCACCGGCACGATCGCCTTCATGATGGATTGCGACACCACCGGCGTCGAGCCCGACATCGCGCTCGTCAAGTACAAGAAGCTGGT
>Ga0070665_100000619_pt1 | contig 48474 bp, 40 predicted proteins | sample KBSS13metaG_FD_65862 | JGI IMG/M metagenome (GOLD analysis project Ga0070665, IMG submission 65862) | Switchgrass rhizosphere microbial communities from Kellogg Biological Station, Michigan, USA - KBS S1-3 metaG | ecosystem: Host-associated > Plants > Roots > Rhizosphere > Soil ...
GCGCATACGGCGAGCAAGGCGATCTGGGTTGTCGCCGGTGAAGTGGCGCTGTTTAACGTCATTCTCGCGGTCGCGATGCTGGCGATTTATCCGCTGAATCGCGAAACGCACGTGAACGACATGCTCGCGTTCCTTACCAGCCACTACGTCGGCGCGTGGGGCGAGTGGGCCGTGCGAATCCTGGGCGGATTGCTGCTGCTTTCCGCGGGCAACACCGCACTGACCGACATGATCTCGGTGCAATACCTGATGGCCCGCGATGGCGAGCTGCCGCAGTTCATGCAGAAGCTCAACCGCTTCGGCGTGCCGTGGGTGCCGGCCGTGGTGGCCGCGAGCGTGCCGATCCTGGTGCTGCTCGTCAGCCACGATCTTGAAGCATTGGCCGCGCTGTACGCGATCGGCGTGATCGGCGCCGTTGCGATCAACGTCACGCTCTGCGCCACGCACCCGCGGCTTCGCCGCATGCATCGGAAGATTCCGATGGTGCTGCTGGGCATTGTTCTGCTGGCGATCTGGGTATCGCTCGCATTCACCAAGATCCACGCGTTGCTGTTTGTCATCACCGTGATGATCATCGGCCTGACGGCGCGGGCTCTCACCAAGTGGCTGGCCGACCGCAAGGGCCCGCGGATCAGTCTCTTGCGCCAGGCGATCGGCGAGCAGCTTACGCCGGCTGCGCTACTCAAGCCGAAAATTCTGCTCGGCACGTACGGGTCCGACACGCTGGCCCCTGCGGCGCTCGACACTGCCAAGTCCCTCGACGCCACGCTCATCGTCTGCTTCATCCGGCAGGTGAATCTGTCGTACAAGTACGACGAGAAACGCCTGACGATCGATTCGGATTTAGCCGCACTGAAAACATTCAGCCGCATCCTCGACATGGCCCACGACAAGGGCGTGCCCGTGCTGCCCGTCTACGACACCGGCCCCGACGCCGCCGAACTGATGGCCGAGAACGCCGCCATCTACGGCTGCGATCGCGTCCTCATCGGCTCCAGCCGGCAGGGTGTGCTGTATCACTTGATCAAGGGAACGTTCCAGCGACGATTGGAAGCGATCCTGCCGCCGGAGATTCCGGTGCAGGTGATCGTCCCGGCGGCGCCCGTTTCGCACGAGCACGACCACGACGCGCCGATCGCAACAGGCGCGGCGCATTAACACAAGCTCTCGAGGCACTCCGGACTCTCGCGGCGAATTTCACGCGAGAGTTCGGAGATTTTTTCTTTTGGGATTACTTCCCGCCGAATTGCGAGACGCTGATCCACAGCATGCTGACGAACAGTCCGAGCAGGAGCAGGCCGTACATGCGCTGCATCTGGCGGTCGAACTCGTCGCTGCGCTTGGGGTGGGCGGCTAGGTCGCGGAGAAAGCTCATTCGCTTCTGAATGCTGCCGTGAAACAACTCAAACTTTTTGAGCGAGATGTTGTTCACGATCGCCACGCGGTGCAGGGCCGATGAAAACAGCGCCGCGCCATGAGCGCCGACGCTCGGGTTACTGTATCGTCCCGAATCGTACGGGATGGCGAGTTCAAGCTGCGCCCCCGCAACGGCCGGCTGCATCGGGGCGACCAGGTCAGCGGGACTGAAGATCAATTCGCTGGTGTCGCCGACGCTCTGCCGGTGCGAAATTTCCATCAGCCTGGCCGCGTAAACGTCGGCTTGTCGCTCGCATTGGCGGCTGACGAATCCGAACGCCAGCAGCACCGCGCCAAACCCGCCGATGGTGTAGATTTCCTCGGCGAATTTGATTTGGTCATTCACATGGATCGACGAGCCCAGCGCCGACAGCCCGCCCATGCACAAGATGAAGAAGATCACGTACCACACCATGTGATGGTGCACGACGTGGCCCATCTCGTGCGCGAAAACGGCTTCGATCTGCTCGTCGGTCATCGTCTCCAGCAGCACATCGCTCAGCAGCACGTATCGCACGTGCGGGAACAATCCCATGACGGCCGCGTTGCACACGTTGTTGCCGGTGCGCCACAGCAGGATGTCGCGATACTTCACGCCCGCCCGCTGGCACATCGCGGCCAGGCGGCGACGCAAGTGCGAATCGGGGAGCGACTCGGTCGATAGGATCTTGGTTAGAAGCAGCGGCGAGAGCATGAACACGAACATCAGCGCGATGATGCTGATGACCGCCTCGGCCACGCCGGACGGACTTTGGCCCATCCACAGCCACAGTTGGCTCATCACGTCCTTCAGCGCCACGATCAGAAGCAACGGCATGGCGATGAACAGCACCTGCATCCGGAAATTCGTTCCGAAGTAAGACCAGAACCGCGGCGGGGTGATCATCGGCAGATCGGCTTCGAGCTGGTAGAGCAGGTTCTGCTCCCGCAGCGCTCGATCGGCCGGGAACTGCGCCCACCAAAGGCCCATCCATGTCACGAGCCCCGGCAAAATCCCAAGCAGAACGGTCGGCGAATAAAGGCCCATGAAGCTGATCTGATCACCCACCTGAGCCGGCGGAAAGATCAACTGCATCAAGTCGCCCCAGCCCAGCAGCCACACGCCAATGCCGAACCATGCCGGCACCATGTAGCGGGCGAATTCGACCATCGTGTTGAATCGCCCGACGCTGCGGTGCAGGTTGTCGGTACGAATCCGCCGGGCCAGAAATCGCGACCAGATGCCGAGGGTAAGAACCAGAACCGCGTAGAAGCCGAAGAACAGGCCCACGCGCAACGCCAGATGTGCAGTCGACGGATTTGACTCCGGCCGCCACGTCATCCAGACCATGAACAACAACATCAGGAGAATGCGTGACACGGACAAGATCCTTCAATGCGGGAGCCAAGGTGCCGGTGCGTAACCTTATCGATGGAATCCGACGTAGTCGAGCAAAACCCGGGCAAGTTGAGAAAATCAGGCGGTTCCGGCGCGTCCGATAAGAAAATTTGAACCCAAATAACGCAAATTGCCTAAATTAACAAAAGAGTAGAACGGCATTGTCCGATGAAAGAGGTGTTCAGACCAGTCCACCATACAGGAGTCCGCAAATGACGACGCTTCACGAACACGGCCGCAACGCAATGAAGATTGGCCCCGGCAGCAGCAGCAAGAGCGGCGCTGAACGCCGTCAACACCGTCGTCATGATCTTGAACAGAGCGGCATTACCGTGGAGCGCTGGGACGGCGCCCGCAAAGCCGGCGAAACGATCGGCCAGCTCGTCGACCTGAGCGCCGGCGGCGTTCGTATCCGTACCCAGGAAGCCAACATCAAAGCCGACGGCCAGATCCGCGTGAAGCTTGCCCTCCCCGACTACGCCGGCATTTGCCCCTTCGTCGACACCAGCAGCAACGACCCGCAGCCGAAGCGCGAGTGGATCGGCTGGATGACCGTCAGCCGCGTGAACAAAGTCAGCGACCAGCAGGCCGACGTGTGTGGCCGCCTCGTGGACATGGACGAAATGGACCGCGGCATGCTCGGTCTGTATCTGAGCACGCAGCCGCTTGCAGCCTAAATCAAAAAACTGAGTTGGAGCTCGAAAGCCCATGGTGATTTCACCATGGGCTTTTTCGTTGACGCGTGCGAGCACGTGGCTGATCATTCGTTGGTGCGGGCCGTTAAGCACTGGGCGGGTGCAGGATCCTGATGCCAACAACGCGCGTCACATTAATCTCCATTGCCATCCTGCTGATCGTTCGCGCAGCGATCGCTGCGCCGGCGCCCACAACCGTTCCAACGGCTGATTCAATCACCGCGGGTCTTGCGCCGATCGTGAGCAAGGCCGAGGGCCACTCGGTGTTGCTCGTGCTTAGAGCGGGAAACACCGGAGCACCTGAACACGCCGCGTCGGCCGCGAAAATCCGGACGAAGTTGGTTGAAGCGCTCAAAGCCGCGGGCGTGAACTCCTCGGCGTGTGCGTTCACGCAACAGAAATCGCCGATCCCGCCGGTGGTGAATGATCTGCCCGCCAAGGTGCGAGCGCAGCTTTTGGCCGCGAGCGGGTGCGACCTGCAGCTCATGGCGACGTTAAGCGTGGCCGGCAAAAATCACGACATCCAGCTCCAGCTTTCGTCCGCGACGCAACCGGCGATGGCAACCAGCCGAATTCTCGCGAGCGACGCGACGCTCGCCGATCCCGCCGCCGCCGTTGCGTGGACGGACCTCGAAGCAGCCGGCCTGTCGATCAAGGGTGCGATCGGCGAATCGGTCCGCGAACTGCTGCTGGCCGCCGCGCCAAAAGGCATCAAGACCGTCTACGTCCTCGTTCGCCCGGCCGCGATCGGCGACGGGAAAGTGCTCGGCCTCGAGCAGGAGTTGTGCTACACCGCGATGGGCGCCAATCCGATGGGCGAGATGACGCTCAAGGATTTTGCGGATTTGAAAACAGCCGCCGCACTGGGTCGGATCGGCCCGCTGAATGCCGACGCGATCGCCAAGGTGAAGGAGCTACCGTCCGACGCGGCCGTGCTGGTGCTCGTACATTTCAAGTGCGCCGGCGGGCAACTCGTCCGTCTGACGATGCTCACCGGCTCGGCCGATCTCGGCTCGAACGCGGGCATCCTCGACGACTGGGACTGCACCGAATTCCCCGACACGCCGCGACTTAACTCATTGATCCTCACGTATGCCGAAAAGCAGCGGGGCACGAAAGTCGGCAACGGCCAATGCTGGACGCTCGCCGCCGAAGCCCTCAAAGTCGCCGGCGCCCAGCCGCCGAAGGAGTACACCTTCGGCCACCGCCTTGCGAAAGACGAACCCGTCCTCCCCGGCGACGTGATGCAGTTCGAGTCCGTGCGATTAGAAGGCCGCCGCGGCAACACGCACTGGTGGATGAATCTCGGCAACCCACACCACACCGCGATCGTCCGCCGCGTACTCGGGCCGACGGAGTTCGAGATCCTCGGGCAGAATCCGAATCCGGTGGAATCGCTGACGATCAATTTTCGCGATTTGAAGAGCGGGACGTACGAGGTATATCGCGCGGCGATGAAGGAATGATGTCGCAAAGGCGCGTCTACGAGATTCCGCCCATTGCCGAAGTAAGGTGCCCGCGTTTGCAGACGGGACAATTCTTCCCATCCAATTCAAATGTCGAGACGATGTCGACTGCGCTGCACTTAGGACAATGATCCACAGGTGAGCGCGAATCGACCATGAATTGTTCGCCGCATGACAAGCAGATGTACGGCGAATCGTTGCCGATGCACTTTTCCAACTTGTCGTGATGGGGGTGATAGGCGTAGTGCTTCTTTGCATTCGAATCGAGGTAGTACGGATTGCCATCGTCCCATGAGCTGAGGGTGAAACTGCAGGCATCACAGGTGAAGATCAGTTCCATCGACATGGGTCGCTCCTCGTGAAAACTCTTGCATCATGAAGAGCGTAACCGGTCACCGCCGGCTGACCACGATCCCCACCCTCCGCCAATCGCTCTCAAAATCCGCAGGCGTCTCCCGCAACTTGCCGCTGAGCGGGTCGCCGATGAGGAGTTGGGTGTCGCTGGCCTGCAGCACCGTCACGTAGTGGTCGACGACGAACTGGTAGTTGATCAGGGCGATGACCGGTTTATCTCGCGGCAGGTCGGCGGCGGATTTGAACGCGCGGTACTCGAACGTCAGGCCGTCCTTGCCGTAGCGGTCTTGCAACGCGGTGGCGAGGACGTCGGGCTCAGTGCCGGTGCTGCGGCTGGTGTGGGCGAGGAGGGCGATCTCGGATTCGCTCGCGTCGACGCCCAATGCGTGAATTGCGGTGACGGCCGCCGCGGGGCCGCAGGTGTAGTCGGTGGATTGGCGGCAGACGCCGTCGGCGCCCATCTGAGTGACCAGGCTTGCCATAAGCGGCCGCTGAATCAGCGGCATGAGGAACGGCAGCACGCTGGCCTGCACGACGAAGACGGCAACGAACACGCTGCATGCCCACCGCATGCGGCTCTTAGGCAGCCGGGCGATGGGCGTGGCCATCATCATCGCCGCCAGTGGGGCGACCAGCGCGAACTCGATCCGACCGGCGACCAGCCACTTGAAGGGGATGACAAACGACAACGGATAGTTTCGCCGCGGCAGGCCGATCAGAAGTACGAGCAGCAGCGGAAGGAGAAAGCCGAGGAGCCACCAGCGCGACTTGCGCCGGGCGAACCACACGCCGATGACAGCACCGAGAATCGCGAGCAGAATCACGCCGGCCGATTGCAGCAGTTCGATGGTCACACGTTCACTGTAACAGGTCTAGCGCAAACCTGAGGAGAAGTCGCCGGCTCAGAAACGGCGATCGGACGATCATCGCGTCCGTTCGAGCGCCCGGCCGTCCTCGCCGAGCACCTGCAGTCGTTCGACCTTATTCAATTCGATGATTTCCCGCGTGCCGTCGTCGTTTTGCACAAGGAGCTTTTCGGTGAAACCGCCGAAGAATAGCCGGCGGGGTTCGCCGGTTTTGAAAATGAAGACGGCGCTGGATTTGTTGACGTCTTTCTTGTTTTCAATCGCGACGATGTCGACCAGCGAATCCATCCACATGACAACCTGACCGGTTGGCGTGTTGAAACGGAGTTCCGGATTCGGCTTTGAACTGGCAAACGGGCTTTGCGCGATCAGCCGTGATTCGCGCATGCTGCCGTCGGTAAAGGTGACGCGAATCGAAATGGGAGCTCGGTGATTCGTCTTCTCATCGTCGGCCGCGCGAGCCGGAGAAGAAGCTGCAATCGCAACCAACACCATGGCAGCCGCAAACAAGCAAAACATCTTCCGCATGGATCGGTCTCCGTAAAGGTCAACGACAGGGCTGCGGCGACGCAGCAAGCCGGGTCCCTTTCATTATCGGTGACGATTCAAACCCACGTCGCGTGGATGTGCGGAGTAGCACGTGCAGGGTGAGCGCCAACGGCACCCGGGAACCGTTTAAACCGATTAATCCTCACGCGCGGAGCGACGTTACTTCTTGATCCCCATCGCCTTGCAGTGGAACGGGATCGCATCGCGGATGTGCGTGTCCCAGTAGTCCCAATTGTGCACGCCGGGGAATTCTTCGTACTCGTGCGGCACGCCGAGTTTTTGCAGGCCGGCGTGGAACATGCGGTTTTCGTTGAGGAGGAAATCGTCGGTGCCGCAGTCGATGCGGATGCGAGGGAGTTTTCCTTGCTGCTTGGCTTTCTTGGCGAGCGAAAGAAGGTCGTGACTGGTGCCTGCGCGGTAAGGGCCGAAGAGGCGGTCCATCTCGCCGGGGCCGCCGGGGTCGCGCAGGCGGCGGTCGGCCAGCAGTGCGCCGCTGTGGCTGGTGATGCTCTGATATCGCCCGGGGAAGCCCAGGCCCAGTCGCAGCGATCCGTAGCCGCCCATCGACAGGCCGCCGATCGATCGCGCCTTCCCGGTCGTCTTCGCGTGAAACGTCGACTCGATCTTATTCGGCAGTTCCTCGGCGATGTGCGTGGCGAAGTTAAACCCCTGATGCGCGTTGGTGTAAAAACTGCGATGGCCGTCCGGCATCACGATGATCAGCGGCAGGCCTTCCCAGTATGCCTCCACCCGGCTGCGGCGGAGCCAGACGGTGTGGTCGTCGGACAATCCGTGCAGAAGGTAAAAAACCGGGAACGGCCCCTTGCCCGAATCGGGATAAAGCACGGTGGCTGCGGTGTGTTTGCCTAGGACGTTGCTGAAAAAGCGGAAATCGATGAGAGCCATGATCCGGCGGATTGTAGAGCGCCGCAGCGGTTAAACAATTGTCGCACGTTTACGGATTGAACTGCAGCGCACCAAAGAACTGCGGCAGCGCCGCGCGGAACGGCAACGCCGCCGGTTGAGCGAGCAGCACTACAAGTTGCTCGATGATTTGTGGAGATGCCGACAACCGCAGTCCGGCCTGCACTTGCGCTAAGGCCGCTTGCGTATCGTTCGCCTGAAGAAGATTCAGCGCGTTCTGCAGCGCCATCAGGGCGTTCTGATTGAGCGCCGTCGCGGTAATGCGGTCGCGGTGTTCCGGCGGCAGCAGCGGATGCGTAAACTCGATCGCCATGCGGATTTCGTCGACCATCTGCCCGGTGCGCATCGCCTTGGAGCTTTCGTTCTGCCCGTGCTGGCGATAGACCGCCAGCGGCGTCGGCTCGTAGAACCAATCCACGTGGCAGGCCGACCGCTGGTAGAATTCCCAGTCGCCGCAGTAGCCGAACTTGAGGCAGTATCCGCCGAGTTGTTCGTACGTGCTGCGCTTGATCGCGACGGCCACCGGGTTGAGCGGATTTTGCACGCAGATGGTGTTCAGCCACGCCATCCGATCGAGCACGCCCGCGGTCGGCTGCAGCGGTTGCGGGCGCCAGATCACTTCGTTGCTCGGATTAACGTTCACGTAAAGGCAGCAGGCCGCCCCTACGTTTGCCGGCTGATTGGCTAATTCGTTCTGAAGCGTTTTGAAGAACCCGGGGGAGACGAAGTCGTCGTCATTGAGGATGTACGTCCAAAGGCCGCGCGACATCGCCACGCCGGCGTTTTCGGTTCCGTACGTGCCGAGGTTTTTCACATTGCGACTGTATCGGATGCGATCGCCGCCTACTTTTCGCACGATCGGCTCGAGCGTGTGCGGGCTGGCGTCGTCGAGGACGAGGATTTCCATCGTCTCTGCGCCGGGATCCTGATCCATCACGCTGCGGAGGCACTGCTCGAGGTAATCGGGCTTATAGGCGGGAACGATGACGCTCCAGAACGGCCGCGGCTGCGGGCCTGTAACGGGGGCGATGGGCGGAAACAGGTCAGGGCGCAGGCTCATCGATTCACCGAAAAGTAAGCGGGATGACACGACACCAGAGCATCATTGGCCGCGATTGTATGGCGGCGCGGGTCATATACAATCGACGGATCAGGAGTGGAGCCGTGAGCGTTGTAACTGAAGCAGGAGCAGCGGAAGACCGCCGCGTGCCCATGGACGGGCGGGTGATCGGGGCGCCGCGCCCTAAGGGGCCGGCCCTGCGTCGTGCGATGGGGCTTGTCACCGTCGCATGGATCTTCGGCTCGGTTTGGACGGTCGCCATCAGCGGCACGCCGCTCACGCTCTTTGCCCGCGGGCTGCACGCCAGCAACTTTGAATTCGGCGTGCTCGCGGCGATCCCATTCCTCGCATCCTTCGCATCGTTACCTGCCAGCCTGTGGATTGAGCGCAGCGGGCTGCGCAAGAACATCTTCCTCAAGGGCCTGTTCCCTAACCGACTGCTGTGGATTCCGATTGCGATCGTGCCGCTGGCGGTCGTTCACTACTACGGCGACGCCGGCCGCGGTGCGGCCATGCTGTCGTTTCTGTTGTTCCTGCTGTTGATGCACTGCGGGCAGGCGATCGGCGGGCCGGCGTGGATGGCGTGGATGAGCGACATGGTGCCCGAGCGCATCCGTGGCCGGTACTTTTCGCGCCGACGGCAGTGGGGCATCGTCTCGGTCATTCCCGCGGCGATCATCGTCGGCTTTGTGCTCGATCGACACAGCAGTGCGCCGCCCATGCAGATGATGGGCGTGGTGGCGATGATCTTTCTGATCGCTGCCGCGTTCGGTCTGGCGGATATTTCACTTTTCTTCGCCGTGCCGAATATTCCTAAGCCGCCGCGGCGCGGGGCCCACCTGTTCAAGTCACTGGCCGAGCCGCTGCATAACAAGCAGTTTCTGTACTTCGCTGGCTTCGTGGGACTGATGACGTTCGCGGTGGCGTCGCAGGGGCAGTTCGTCACGCTGTATCTCACGCAAAAGCTGGGCATCGCGAACTTGAAGGCGCAGTTCATGCTGCTGGTCATCCCGTTCCTCGCGCAGCTCGTGATGCTGCCGGTGTGGGGCAAGATGGCCGACCGCATGGGCAAAAAGCCCATGCTCGCGATCAGCAGCCTCGGCCTCGTGCCGATCGGCCTGGGCTGGGTGCTCGTCAGCAGTGGCACGGTGTGGCTCGGCTACGTCGTCTCAGTGCTCGGCACGGCGATGTGGACGGGGCTGGAAATTGCCAACTTTAATTTCGTGCTCGAGATGAGCGGCTCCGACGACGAACAGCGCAGCGGCGGCACGAGCTACGTGGCGATCAACAGCGTGATCATCAACCTGGCAGGCTGCGTGGGCGGACTGACGTTTGGTGTCGTCGCGCAGTGGCTGCGCGACTGGAGCTGGCAGCCGATCGCGTCGATCAGGCCGGCGACATTTTACGACGTGCTGTTCATCAGCAGCGCCATGCTGCGACTGCTCGCGGCCGTCCTTTTCCTGCCGCTGATCCACGAGCCTGCCGCGCGGCCGACCCGCGAAGCCCTGCGCTTCATGACCGCCAACATTTACAACAACCTGTTCAACGCGATGCTACTGCCGATGAGAATGCTGCGCGCGAATGCACGCGAGTCGTATCCTGAATCAGATGAATTGAAGAAGTAGTGAACGGACGTTGCGGCAGAAAGAAATCAGGAGAGCAAACTAAAAAACCCCCGGGCAAGCGTGTCGCCTAGCCGACCGTCGGCTAGGCGACACCGCCCGTGGGAACCAACCGCGCTCCATGATTTAGAGTGACTCTCGAGGCCACTCATCACCGTCACCGCGACGATGACGAAAAGCTCTATAACAACGCTCGTGCCAGAGACCCGGGTCGCGAAAAGATTTTCCAAACGAGGGGAATTTCGGGCGATTTTGCACAGTCATTATTGCGACCGAAAACGAGACGCCTTCGCTGCCCATTTTTGATGCACGTTTGTTCAACACCCCGGGTGGCGGCGCGCAGGGAATGCGCATTTTGCAAGCAGATGTTCAAATGACCGTGAGATGACCGCGACCCTTGATTATCTCTTAAGGTGCTGTCAAATAACGGCTTAACATGGTCTTTTATGGTCGTTCGTCGGTGAGACGTCTTGATCCGGTCCGAAATAGCTCTCCCGCCAGCGTCTGCAGCATTTTTCCTCGAGCAAGGCCGATTTTCGGCAAGACGGGCAATACCAAGTCGCGCCCCAAACCGAGCAGAGCCGAGCCCGACTGAAAAAACGGAGCCAAGCCGAACGTGACCGCTGCGTAGGCACGTACCTGGCCTCGCCGCTGGCGATCATACTGCTCCGCCGCCCGGGCGGGATCGGCTGCGGCGTCGATAGCTTTGCACAAATGTTGAGCGTCGACCAGTGCCAGGTTCACGCCCTGTCCCAAGTGCGGACTCATCGCGTGAGCCGCGTCACCGATGAACACCGCGCGGCCGACGTTCCAGCGACTCATCCACACGTGTTGATATCGAACGAACTTCACGTCGGCGAAGTTCTCGATCCGCTCGAACATCGCCGCCGCCTCGGGCAGTAGTCGGACGACCTTCTCGCGCCACGCCGACACGCCACCGGCAAAGAGGGCGGGTTGATCGCGCTCGTGCAGTCCCCAGAAGAGACTGCACCGCCCGCCGCCCATCGGCAGAAGGCCGCACAACTCGCGCGTGCTTCGCGTGACTTGTCGAAGCTGCCCGCGGATCGCGTCGTTGCGCCCAACGACCCACACCGCGCCGTGCTTGTAAGGCATCGTCCACTGTCGTACATGCGCCGAGGCGCGCAGCCGCGAGCGAGAACCATCGGCCGCGATGAGCAGATCAAACTCGCCAAGCGGTTGCCCGTCGCCGTCCATCGGCCGGATGACGTGGGCGTCCTGCGTGAACGCCGTCACGGGCTGGTTCAATCGCAGATCAACGCCGGCTGACAGAAGTTCGCGATGAAGCACCGTGAACAGATCGCCTCGATGTAACCCGTACCCTGTGCAGCCGTCGTGCAGGTCGGCATACCGCAGCCGCACCAGATCGTGATGGCGGTGCGTCGTCGCATAGATCTCCGCGATCGGCTCGGCGTGCGCGATCACGTCATCAAGCAACCCGATCTCTTTGAGGACCCGCTGCCCCGACGGCTGCAACAACACGCCCGCGCCGACCGGCCCAACCTGCGCGGACTGCTCAAACAACGTCACGCGATGCCCGCTACGAGCCAGCAACAACGCTGCCGTCGCCCCGGCCACGCCGCAACCGACGACGGCGATGTTCAACTGATCGGCCATGCACGTGTTGTCATCGACGCGCCGCCGGGCGTCCAGTGTCGCGGCGTCTTTTCATCGGTTTCATCAGGCTCGTCCGGAGTGTGGAACTGTGACGTAGCCGATCCGTAGCGGAGGTTTCAGCTTGTGCGCTTTCAAGCCGCGAGTAATATGTCGCCACCGTCCACGATTCGGCTCGGCAGGACGAATGGTTTTATGTTGTTCTCGCGGGGTAAATTCCTGATGTATTCAAACCGTCTATCGTACTGTTTGGCCGCGTGCGCCGTTCTTGTTGCATCGACTGTCGCGCGTTCTGCCGATCCTGCGGATCTGCTGAAAGACGCCGGCCTGACCCGGTCCGGCGACGTTTACGTGCTGCCTGATGAGGCGCCTGTACTCGAAGGCATCAAGTCGCTGCGCGTGACCAAGGTGCAGGCTGACAAAGAGTCGCGGGCGCGCAAGGCGCTCGATCTGCAGATCGCCTCCAAAAAGAAAATCATCAAAGACGCCGAGAAGGAATGGCACGGGCTGGAGAACCGGCTGGGAGTGATTACCGATGTGCGGATTCACAACAACCTGGTGGCTCGCATGAACCGGCTGGTGCTGGATCAGAAGCAGGCGATGGCGGACGAAAAGGATCTCGAGGAGCAGGCCGAGAAGGCCAGCATGACCGGCAAGACCAAGTTCGTGGACGACATGGCGACACTCGCGCCCAAGGCCGACACGGTTTCGGACAAGTACAAAGCCCTGGCGGCAGACGCTGCGGTGACGTCATCCATTGGAAAGCAGAAACCGAGTGCGCCGGGCGCGAAAGTAGCGCTCGGCCCGTCGGCGGAATATGTCACCGCCGTCGCGGATCTGACGAAGTGGCGCTCTGAAGTGGAGTCGGAAAAAATCCCGCTTCGGGAAGAACACGGAACGCACACGGTTGACGTCCTGCTCAACGGCGAGCATTTCCTCATGGGCGTCGACACCGGCGCGAGTAGTATTTCGCTGACTGGTGAAGTGGCCGAAAAGTTGAGCCTTGTACCGGGCCCGCATGATGCCGTAGTGCACATCTCGCTGGCCGACGGGAGCGTCATCGAAGGGCACGAGATGTCGATCAAAACCGTGCGCGTCGGGCGGTTCACGCTTGAGGACGTGCCTTGCGTGGTGCTCAATAAGGGCCTGAAAGACGCGCCGCTGCTGCTCGGCGGCTCGTTCCTGAACCACTTCGTCGTCAAGCTCGACCCGGCCGCCGGCGAACTGCAACTGACGGAGATCAAGAGCGAGCGACCGGCCGGCTCTTCGCCGACGACATCGCCCGCGCGAGGCGCCAAACCAGCGGTTGATCTCAAGAACTGACCCGGCCGTGCCGTATCCAGCGACAATCTTGTTGCGGTGCATTCACATTCAGGAGGGACCATGCACGTCATCCTCGCCAGCTCCGACGGCATTATTTTCGGCGGGATGATTTGTGCCGTGCTGGCCGGCGTCGCCGGCGTATTGAAAGCGCGCCTGGTGTTCGTCCGCGTCGGGCTGGTGCTCTGTGTCGTGGTGGTTTGTCTCGGCCTTGCCAGTTTTGGATGGAAGCCGCTGTTCGGGGGAACGCAGACGATGGAGTCGTATTTCGGCGCGACAATGATCTGCATCGGCCTGCTCTCCGCGGCAATTTTCGGCGCCGTCGACGAGTTTTTTCGTCGGTTTACCGACGGTGATGGCGATCAGCGACGGGGGTTTGCGGTCGTCCAGCCGCAGAAGGACCAATAGACTGACCTGCTTGAACTCCGGCCTCATCTCCGCGATGCTCATCGCCATGCGGGCCGCGTGGATTGCAACAACCTTTCGTGCTCTGGTGATTATGCTGCTGATCGCCGCGATCATCGGCGTGACGCTGGCGACGCTCGGGCCGGTCATTTACCGCACGGATTGGTTTCAGAAGAAGTACGTGATGACGTCGAAGTAAGCGCCCACGCCTAATTTCGTGTCGGTTTTTCGGCTTCCGTCTATAATCCCTCGCACATGCTCGAAACTATCACCCAGCGACGATACCTCCTCCCTTTCAAAGCGGCCCGGCTGCCGCAGCAGTTTACGGATGTACTCGTGATCGGCGGCGGCGTGGCGGGTTTGCGGGCAGCAATCGCCGCGGCCGATGCGGGCGTTGACGTACTGCTGCTCACCAAGGACACGATCGATCAATCCAATACCTGGTACGCGCAGGGCGGCATTGCGGCCGTGTTGCAGCCGCTGGATTCCTACGAGTCGCACGTGAACGACACGCTGGCGGCCGGCGCGGGGCTGTGCGATAGGCCGGCGGTGGATATCACGATCAAGGAAGGCCCGGAGCGTGTGCTGGAGTTGCTGGCGTGGGGGGCGCGGTTCGATAAGAAGGCCGGCAATCCGCACGACCTGGCGTTCACCCGCGAAGGCGGCCACTCGTTCGCGCGCATCGTGCACGCGTATGGAGATGCCACCGGCAAAGAACTCGCGCAGACGCTGATTAAAACCGTTCGCTCGCGCGAAAGCGTAAGCGTCAGCGAGAACAGCTTCGCGATCGACTTCATCACCGACGAAGACCGCTGCCTGGGCGCGATCGCGATGATCAACGGGCAGGTCACCATGATCTGGGCCAAGCGAACCATCCTCGCCAGCGGCGGGGCGGGGCAGCTGTATCGTGAATCAACTAATCCGCCGATCGCCACAGCCGATGGTCACGCAATGGCGTACCGCGCGGGGGCCACGCTCAAAGACATGGAGATGGTTCAGTTTCATCCGACGACGCTGTACGTCGCGGGCGCGTCGCGTGCGCTCATCACCGAGGCCGTGCGCGGCGAGCACGCGTATCTCGTCGATAAGAACGGCTACCGTTTCATGAAGGACTACGATCCCGCCGGCGAGTTGGCGCCGCGCGATATCGTCAGCCGGGCGATCGTGTCGCAGATTCAGAAGACGCATTTCACGCACGTGTTCCTCGACGTGCGTCACCTGGCCGGCGACGCGTTTCGCGAGCGGTTCCCGCAACTGGCCAAGTTGATGAACGATTTCGACATCGACGTCGCAAAGGATCTGATTCCGATCCACCCGGCGATGCACTACATCATGGGCGGCGTGGATGCCGACGACTTCGGCCGCACAAGTTTGGCGGGCCTGTACGCTATCGGCGAAGCCGCGTGCAGCGGCCTGCACGGGGCGAATCGGCTGGCGAGTAATTCGCTGCTGGAAGGCCTCGCCTACGGCTCCCGCGCCGGCACGCACGCGGCGGCGGAGTGCGGGGAGGAGATCAAGTTCCCAATCCAGCTCGAGCACCGCGTGCCGCCGAGCACGAAAACAGAACTCGACATCGCCGACGTGCGCAACAGCCTGCGCAGCGTGATGTGGCGCAACGTAGGCATCGAGCGCGACGGCCCACGGCTCGACGAAACCCGCGAGATCATCACCTTCTGGAGCCGCTACGTAATGGACAAGATTTTCGACCCGAAAATCATCGGCCCCAAGGCCGCTGAGAACGGGTGGGAACTTCAGAACATGCTCACCACGTGCGCGCTGATCACCGTGGCCGCGTACACGCGGACCGAAAGCCGCGGCACGCACTACCGGCTGGATCACCCGTCCAAGGACGATGCGCACTGGCGCATGCATTTGCTGTGGCAACGGCCGATGGAAACGCCGATCCCCTCGCCGCTGCAGTAGGATCGCGACGCGAAATCGGAGGGTGACGACGATCGCCATCCGAGCGGCCGCGAAGAGGAGATCTCATGAACCGACTCGCGCGTGCCGTGCTTGTGTCTTCGATCATCCTCTTCGCGCTTTCGCATGCGTGCATTGCCGACGCACCGGCCACGCAACCGGCGGAGGCGTACAAGGTCAATCTCAAATCGATGAGCCTCTTTCCGTTTGATTCGCAGAACGGCACGCTGAACGACATTCCAAAGCAGTTTCGCGATCTGGACGGCCAGCGCGTCAGATTCATCGGCGAAATGTGGCGGCCGACCCTGCGCGACGACGGCAGCGTGGCTTCGTTTCAAGCCATCTATTCGGCGACCAAATGGTCGTTCCGCGAAGCGCCGCGCGTGCAGGATTTTTGGCGCTGCACGCCGGTTGAAGGTGTAATCGTTCGGCCGATGAACTCAATGATCGAAGTCACAGGCATTCTGCATGTCCGTATCCTCAAGCAGGACGAATCCATTCAGAGCGTTTACGACGTTGATGTGGAAAGCGTGAAGCCGTCGACTGGCGATTTCGCTCCCACGACAATGCCGGCTGCAACGCAGCCGCGGTGAGATTGCGGCTGCGTCGTCGGTGCTGTGCATGGAGGCTCGTAAGGCATCGTTTCGAGGGTTGCAGGCTTTCAGTTTCGGATCGAGGTGTGCGGATCGTCCGTTTGAATGAGCAGCAGGCGTGCGTCACCTCAGACGAGAACTGCGCCGAACGGTTGGAGGGAAACAGAAGCGGTTTTAAGCGCGACGACGACGACGCGCGAGCAATCCGGCTGCTCCGAAGAGCAGAGCGCTGGCCGTCGTGGGTTCAGGTACGAAGGCGACCGGTTCGTGAGAGAGCGAGCTGACAATAATGATCGGCTTCTCGTAGCTGTTGCCGTTTCCACCACCGCCTCCGCCGCCGCCACCACCGTAGCTGCGACCGCTTCCGCCACCGCCGCCGCCCATGGAGAACTGGTCGACCATGCCGCCGGCGCCACCGCCGCCACCAAAGGCGAAGTACGAGAGGGGGCCGCTGGTCGCGGAGTTAGCCATCGAGCAGCCGAGTGTGGAGTCCCACGATCCGCTGACCGAGCCGAGGACGTACGGGCTGCAACCGCCGACTTTGCCGTCGGCATTTTTGAAGAATTCTTCGCCCCAGTTCGAGTCCCACGGCTTGGCGATCGCGGCTAGTTCGCGAATGCTCGCAAGCTCGTCAGCGTCGATGCCGTCTTTGGCGCCCTGTGCGAACAGGTCATCCATGCCCTTCATTTGGTCTTCGTCTTGATCAGTCAGTTGGCTGATGTCGCCGAGATTGCCGCTGACGGCGACCACATCGGAATAGGTGCGGCCGGGACGAGGGGAGATGCGGTAAACCGTGTCACCGACAGTCAGCGCGGCGATCAGGCAGCCCGCAGTGATGGCCAATGTTTGTTTCACGGTCCCTCGTTCAGAATAACGTTCAATTTACAAAGAGGGGCGCATTCTGCACCTCTCCCATCCGTCGACTAATCTACTTCCCCGCCAGCGGTTCCGTCAACAGAAACCTGCGGGCTAAGACCGAATCCTCGCTTGCCGTCGATAAGCTGGGCAAGATTTTTGGTCACCTGCGGGCTGGGCATTTTGAACGCGAATAAAACGTTCTTTCCGCTTCGTAACTCGTTATGATGCCTCGTCCCATGACATCATCGGCGTTTGGCGGCAGAAATGTACTCATAACCGGCGGGGCCGGCTTCATCGGCTCGCACTTGGCCGAGCGCTTGCACGGACAGGGGTGCACCGTCACGGTGCTGGATGACCTTTCCACCGGCCGGCAGAGCAACCTGGTCGCGGTGATGGGGAAGCCAAAATTCCGGCTCGTTCGCGATTCGGTCGAAAACGAAGCCACCGTCGGCACGCTCATGAGCCAGTGCGACGTGGTGTTCCACCTCGCGTCGGCCGTCGGCGTGCAACTCATCTTGGACGAACCCGTCCGCACCATCAAAACCACGATTCACGGCACGGAAGTGGTGCTGGAAGCAGCCTTTAAGTTCAACACGCCGGTGCTGATCACCAGTAGTTCTGAAGTTTACGGCAAAGGCGCCCGCGTCCCGTTCAGCGAAGACGACGACGTGGTGATGGGCGCAACCCGTTTCAGTCGCTGGAGTTACGCATACAGCAAAGGGATCGATGAATTCCTCGGTCTCGCGTATCAGCGGCAGAGCGGATTGCCGGTGACCATCGTCCGGCTCTTCAATACCGTCGGCCCGCGGCAGGTGGGTATGTACGGGATGGTCCTGCCGCGCTTCGTGACGGCCGCCCTCGCGGGCAAGCCGCTTCAGGTGTACGGCGACGGCAAGCAAACCCGCTGTTTCTGCCACGTGGCCGACGTGGTCGACGCCATGCTCAAGCTGATGCAAACCTCAAAATCCGTTGGCGACGTCTTCAACCTTGGCAGCGACGAGGAGATCTCCATCGTCGATTTGGCTAAGCGGGTGATCGAACTTTCCGGCTCCAAGAGCAGTATTGAATACATTCCGTACGAGCAAGCCTACGGCCAGGCGTTCGACGACCTGCCGCGGCGAGTTCCCAAGTTGGACCGGATCCGATCGGTGATTTCGTTCGATCGGAAGTTCGATTTGGAACAGATTATCGGTGCTGTGATCGCCGAACAGAGGCAAGCGAGTTAAGCCGTACGGCCGGCGATCCGAAACTTTCATTACAGACGTTGCGGCAGGGACGGCCCGATGCTTTCGAGCTATCGGACCTAACGCGGGTTTCCGGGGGATTTGCAGGACACGACATGCTCGCTCAGATCTCGTCCAAGGTATTCAGCGTCGATCAGGTTTTGTCGCCCTACATCTGGGTCTTCTACGCCGCGTTCATTATTTCTTTCGTTTTCACACCGCTCATGCGGCAGGTCGCGCTCTTTTTCGGCGTGATCGATCAACCCGACAAAAAACGCAAAATTCACCGCGCACCCATCGCCTACCTCGGCGGCGTCGCGGTCTTCCTCGGCTGGCTCGCGGGACTGGCGGTTGCGCAGCAATTGCAGCTTCACCGCATCGAGCCGGGCTGGCCGACGTCGTACCTTGTGGTGAAGTTCAGCATCGTCCTCGGCGCGAGCGTCATCGTGCTGCTCGGATTGTGGGACGACATATTCAAAGTCACGCCGGGCGTGAAGATCGCCGCGCAGATTTTCGCGGCCTGCCTGCTGCTGTATGACGGCGTGGGAGCGACCTGTCTCAATCCGCTGCTGGTGCCGATCGCCCAGAAGCTTTCGTTCTACTTCGGACTTCCTGTTCTAGCGCCATGGGTGGTGACGCTGCTAAGCAGTTTCCTCGTCGTCGGCGTCATTGTCGGCTGCTGCAACGCGAGCAACCTGATGGACGGCGTGGACGGCCTGTGCGGCGGCGTGACTGCGATCATCGCGGCGGGCTTCCTCTTTATCGCCGTTAACCTCGCGATGAACGGTGGCGGGCTGCACACCAATGCTGACGGGCTTCGCATTGTGCTCGGGCTGGCGCTGCTCGGCGCCGTGCTCGGTTTCGTTCCCTTCAACTTCAATCCGGCCAGCATCTTCATGGGCGATACCGGCAGCATGTTCCTGGGATTCAGTTGCGGCACGATGATCATCCTGATGGCAGAGGAACGCCCCAAGTGGTTCCTGGCCGCCATGGTGATGTTCGCACTTCCGGTGCTCGACACGAGTCTGGCCTTTGCCCGCCGATGGGTCGGCAAGCGACCGCTCTTCAGTGCTGACAGCCAGCACTTTCACCACCAACTGTTGCAGCGCGGTTTCAGCGTGAAGCAGACGGTCCTGATCGAGTACGGCCTGGCGATTCTCTTCGGTTTGCTCGGCGTTTTGATGGTTTTCATCCGCACGCGTTACGCTGGTGCGCTGTACCTGGTGATCTTCGGATCGATCATCGTGGCCGCGTACAAGATGGGCATGGTTCACGAGAAGAAGCGCGAGCACCACGTGAAAATGCGCCGCAAGAGCGACGAACCGGCTGCTCACGCGCAGGCTGAGTCTTCGCCGGTTGAAAGTGCACCCGCCCGGGCCGCCGAATTTCGCGCCTAGCTGCAATAGTCACCGCCAGCCAAGCCGAATCCTGCCGCGTGGTGAAAGGCTTGGCTAATCCCTCTCGTATTCAATAAACTAGCGATTCACCGCCCGCGATGGGCGAGTGAAAAGGGCGGTACGGCGGATGAGCAGTGACGCGGAGAAAATCATGCATAAGAGTCCGGCCGAATCTCGGGTGCGCGGTCGCAGCCGTCTTCTGTTGGTTGGCGTTATTGCGGCCATCGTGATTGCGGGGATTGCGGTTTACTCCGCGAATAAGGTTGAGGTCCCTCCACGTATCACGCTTGCGATCGTCACCAACAACAATGACACGTATTGGAACAACATTATTCGTGGCGCCCAGGACGCGGCGCACAAGCTCGACGTGGACCTGATCGTCGTTCATTCCAATTCGGGCCCGGTGGCGCAATCGGAGCAGATTGAACAGGCTGTTTCCAAGGGTGCGAGCGGAGTGGCCGTCAGCGTGCGCGACCCTTCGGTGCAGCACATGTCATTGAACGAGGTTGCAACTCGGGTTCCACTGATCACCCTCGAGTCAGACGCGCCCGCTTCCAAACGGATTTTGTTCGTCGGCACGGACAACTACTCCGCGGGTCAACGGGCCGCCCAGCAGGTGCGCGAAGCCTTACCCGATGGCGGCGAGGTGATCATCACCGTTGGATCTGTGGACTTTCTCAACGCACGCGAGCGCCGCCAAGGCGTGATCGACGACCTGCTCAGCCGCGGATTCGATCGAGAGACGCCGTTTGACGAGTTGAACGCGCCGTTGGTTGGCAAAAAATATTCGATCATCGAGACGGTCGTTCATGGCAATGACGCCACCAAGGCCACGCCTAAACTCGTCGAGGCCATCACTGCACATCCAACGGTCAATTGCATTGTCGGCCTGTACGGCTACAGCACACCGGCTGTGCTGAGAGCGCTCGAACAAACCGGCAAAACCGGCAAGATCAAGGTCATTGGCTTTGACGATTTCGAGGAAACCAAGGCCGGGATTAGAAACGGCACCGTCGCGTCGTCGATCCTGCAGGACGATTATCAATGCGGCTTTCAAGCCGTCTCGCTGCTGGCCGATCTGGTCCGGAACAAGGGGAACCATGTCCCGAGCGGCCTTCGCATGTTCTACACCGGGATTTCCGTGTTACGTGCTGAAAACGTGACCGCCGCCGGCAATTCGACACAACCGACCGAGCCGACCACCCGCGCCGCGGCTACGACGAAATAGCCACGACCCGTTCTGCCTCGTTTTCCTCGATTCGTCACGCGTGCGCGTTAGTACCAACGACTGAGACGGCGTATTTCCTCACAAATAGGAATCGCCGGCTGAGTAGTAAAGCCTACAACGCCGATCGAGCGATCAGGTATTATGGAGGTCTACGAGAAAGATCGATCCCATGGCTGATTCAATACACCGCATCGTGAAAATCGCGTTCCTTTGCCTTCTCCTTTTCGTACTGCCGATCGCGCGGGCCGACGATGCGCTCTTCTTCGGCAATAGTTTTACCAATCGCATTCCCTCCATCGTGACCGATATCGCGAAATCGAAAGGTAAGGACCTCGCCACCAAGGGCATCATCAAAAACGGCCAAGACCTCGGCGCTCACCTTGCTGGACATGGCGCCGACGACGCGCTCAAAAGCAAATCTTGGGCGACCGTTGTCCTTCAGGATCTCAGTCTTAATCCCACCCACGCTCGCGATTCGAAGAAGTTCATGAACTATGGCGACCGCTTCTACGATAAGATCGTGCAGAACGCGCCCGGCGCCACCATCGTCCTCTACGAGACGTGGGCCTACAGTGCCCAGCACTATTTCATCACCGGCGGTCCTGATCCCAAGCTCAAACTCGATGGCGTTGAAGACGCTCCGCCGGCCAAAGGGCCGACTCCCAAATTCGCCAGCGCTGACGAAATGTACGGCGAAATTCACGCAAGTTACGCCGCACTTCAAGTCGCCTTGCAGGCCAAGGACGCCAAACGCAAAATCCTCATCGCGCCGGTCGGCACCGCATTCGCCCAGTGCATCAAGGACCATCCGAAGATCAATCTCTACATCAAGGACCTCAAGCACCCCAGCGCCGCCGGCAACTACCTCGCCGCCTGCGTGCTCTACGCCACCATTACCGGCGACAACCCCGTCGGCGCAGAGAGCAAAGGCGTACCGGATGCCGACGCGAAGATCCTGCAGGAAATTGCCACCGCACTGGTGCTGAAAAAGTAACGAGCTAGCAATCCACATGATTACCACGCGTCTGCGCAAACTCCTGCTCGTCGGAATCTTGTTTGCCGCCTTCCCGGTCGATCTGCACGCTGAGATCGTCGTGAAACCCGGCCAGAAGATCGGCTTCCTCGGCGACTCCATCACCGAGCAAGGCTCCGGGCCGTCGGGGTATGTGTACCTGGTGACGATGGGCCTGAAGGCCGAAGGCATCGAGGTCACGCCGATTCCCGCCGGGCGATCGGGGCAGGCGTCGGGTGCAATTAGGGCGCGTGTGGGCTCCGTCCTCGACAAGGGCGCCAACTGGATCACGATCAACAGTGGCGCGAACGACCTCCGCATCGTCCGCGAAGGCAAGGAAGGCGGCAGCGTCGACGCGTACGCTAAGAATATGATTGCGATGGTCGAACTGGCCAAGTCGCGAAACGTGAACGTCGTCCTGCTCACCACCACGCACACACCTAAGAACAAAGAGATCATTCCGTACAACGAGTGGCTAAGAAAGTACGCGAAGGACAACCACATTCTGCTGGCGGATGTGAACCAGGTTTATAACGAGGTGCTCAACTCACCGCCGCCGAAGGATTGGCAGGGCGATCCCGACAAACGCCTGCTGGCCGACGGCGTTCATCCCAACCAAGCGGGCCAAACGCTGCTGGCCAAAACCGTGCTGCTCACGCTGGGCGTTCCTCCGGAGGACATGCCCAAGATCGAAAAGGAATGGATGCAAAACGCCCACGGCAAGGGCGTGAAGATCGGCCGCGGCGATTCGGGCAACGAATACGTCTACCTCACGCGAACGCAGTACGACGCGGTTGAAGCGATCGCCAAATCGCAGCGCAAGGACGCTCGAAACATCGTCAAGGACATGTACAAGGCAGCGCTCGAGAGCGCCCCGAAAGATACCGAAGATCCGGCCGCGTACGCCCAGTCGCAGGTCGACGGCCTGGTGAACAAGTACATCGCCGATCATCAGGATGCGGGTTCAAAGGCAAAGTAGAGGGGGACATCGGGCCGCCGCCGCACCCGTTTGCACGGCCAACGGCGCCCGACTACCGTGAACGCGTCAGAACAAGGGGCACCATGAACTATGCGGGGGACAAGGCAGTCAGCCGGCGCGATCAAGCGTTTACGCTCGTGGAGTTGCTCGTGGTGATCGGCATCATTGCGCTTCTCGTGGGGCTGCTGCTGCCGGCCCTCAAGCGAATCCGCGAATCGTCCATTACCGTGCAGTGCCTGAGCAATCAGCGGCAACTCGGCCAGGCGATGTCGATATACGCCAACTCCAACAACGGCATTATCCCGTACACCTACGAAACCCGGCCTGTTGCCGGCCCTAAAACCATTCAGCAGTTCTGGTTCTATTTTCTAGCGCAGGACGAGACAGTCCAGTGGGCGGTGGCGGGGCAGTTTCGAAAGAGCGGCAGCACCCGGATGCCACCTAAGCCCGGCGAGTACGGCGGAACGGCGATCAAATGCCCCAATAACGCCAAGTGGTACGGCATCGGCGGATTCAACGGCGTCAGCTACGCGGTGATGTACTATCCCACGGGCAAGAACGGCAGCTTCTTCGTTCAATACGATCCGCCCGACAAGGTCTTTACCGGCTGCAAGCTCGTGCAAGTGACCGACCCGGCCAGCACCGTCCTGGCGATCGATTCATCCACCGGCGGCATCACTGTCATGGGGACGTACGACAACGAGATCATCCCCGGCGTAGCGGTCGACCAAACCGGCCAACTCAACCGCGGCGGAACGGTCGAACGCGTCTGGCTCTCGCACCCCAACAACACCACCAACATCCTGTTCATCGACAGCCACGCCGAAACCTGCGACGCAGGCTGGCTCACGCAGCGGAGCATCATCCACTACTGGGACAACGACGGCGTGCTGCACTAGTAGGCGTTTTTTCTCTTTAACGTTCTTTCGCTTGCCGTGCCGGCATGCCGTTCAGTTGGGCGATCATGTAGTGGCCGAAGGCGTCGACGTCGCGGTCGAGGTAGGCCATGCCGCCGGTTTGTACGGATTCAGACAAGCTCGTTCGCACCGGGTGCGACGCGTCGGCGATCCATCGGCCGACTTCGGTGAGGTCGGCCTGCGCCACTTGATGCGGCGGGACGGCGGGCGGGGGGATTTGAGGGGGCCGCTGGATCCACGCTGCGAGCGCCACCATCGCCGCGAGGCCGGCGGTGACGTACGGCCACCATGCGGCACGTCGCGATTCGACTGACTTTGTCGTCATCGACGCTTCGCGCACGCGGCGCATTGTTCGGCCGTGCAGCGATTCGGAGAACGGCTTGCTCAGGCCGTCCGCTTCGCGCTGCAGTCGCTGACCCACAGGATCGTTCGGTTGGTCGTTCATCATTCACCTGCCTCGGCTGGTACGGCGTGATCGGAAAAACTCGCGTGATCCAAATGCTCGGCCAGCGTGGATCGCGCCCGATGAAGCATCACCTTCACGCTCACCCACGATCGTCGCTGCACGGTCGCAATTTCCCGGGCCGGCATCTGTTCCACGTAAAACAACCACACGGCCGCGAGCTGATCGGGGCTGAGCACTCGGCCGGCGATCGACCAGAGCGACGCGTTGCGATCTGCGTCGGCAGCGCGATCGGCCGGATCATCACCCGATTCCTCGCCCATCGCAGCGTCAGTCAATTGCTCGGACTTCCGCACGCGGCGTCGGCGGAGCTGGTCGATCGATTCGTGGTATGCGATCGCGAACAACCAGTTCTTAAATCCGCGCCGCGGATCGAACTGCGCCAGCCGCTGGTACGCCTTCACGAACGTTTCCTGCACCGCGTCTTCCGCGTCGGCAGACAGTGAGCGGCGAAGAAACCGCAGCAGCGGCGACTGGTAGCGCCTGGCCAGCGCATCAAACGCACGCAGCTCGCCCGATTGTACGAGTCGGGCGAGCGCGTCGTCGTCTTGATCCGCGAAATCGGTCATCGGCGCGTTCTCTCTCGTCCGGCGGAAAGGGAACAATGTTGTCATCCTGAGCGTACTCGCGAAGGATCTGACATCGATCGACGATAAACGTAGATCCTTCGCGAGTACGCTCAGGATGACGAGCGTTGGTCTTATCGACCGTTAAACCATATTACGGCTTGGGCGCCTCGTCTTGCTTGGCACCCAGGTTCTTGTCGAGCAGGTCCGTGATCGTCGTCTGCGGTACGGTGATCGACACGGTCACGCTGCTCTCCTTCACCGCAAGCTGCGCACTGGCCACGAAATCCGCCAGCAGTTTAAGCTTCGGATCCGCCTCCGGCTCGCCTGCGGCGAGCGCGAGCATCGCCCGGCCGCCCTCGGCGGCCTGCTTCATCTTATCAGCGGTCGCGGCGTCGGTGGCGTTCACGTTCAGGTGCAGAACGAGGTTGTCCTTCTCCTGATTCAGTGTAATCCAGGCCGACTGCATCTGCGTCAGCAGCGGCGATTTGGCGATCTGAGCCTGCCGCAGCTTGGCCAGCTCGTCGCCCGCCACGTAGATCAGCAGGCCGTTCTGCGTTCCTTTCACGAGCGTTGCATCGGGCTTGAGCGCGGCGGCCTTCCCGTCGAGCGTATCGAACACGGCCGCCACGCGGTCTTTACTCTGGCCGATGATGAACTGGTCGTCGCTGACAAACCCGCCGTAGTTGGTTTGACCTTTGTCGTCCCAGGTGAGCACGGCGTGGTTGCCGCGCGGCTCGCTGGCGTAGCTGGGGTTGGTGGAGAGCATGCGCTCCACCTGCTTGCGATCGACAGTGGCGTGCACGAGCACCACGCCTGCCTTATCGCCGAACGCCGCACCGGCCAGCGTGACGTCGTGCAGGTCTTCCGGAAACCGCGCGTTGAACACGGCCTCCACGTCCTGCACCTGTTTCAAAAACTGCGGATTCTGCTGCAGCCGATCATACACCGGTTTCCAGATGCCCGATTTGCGAACGGCGTCCATATCGACGTGAACCACCCACTTGCTGTCGCCGGGCACATGGGCCGGATCGAGCGGATCTGCGATGGACGATGACCCAACTCCAAGACCGAGTACCGCCGACGCGAAGAACAGTTTTAGCCACGATTTCATCGAATCTCCTGATTTAGAGTACGTACCGCTCACCAGTACGCGTAAGACGCTTAGAAGGTTACGTGTCTCCCGCACGATTTTTTTGCACAAGCATGCGTCGCCCGACTATCGTAAACCCCGCGAACCGCTCGTGCCCACACGAGCGCGGGTTCGCACCACATCTAAAGGAGGATCAGTGCATACGTACATGTTTCAAGGCTGTTACACGGCCGCTGCGATCGCGTCGATGGTGCAGCACCCGGAAGACCGCACGATTGCCGTTCGCACCACGCTCAAAAGCTGCGGCGGAAAGCTCGAAGGCTTCTGGCTCGCGTTCGGCGAGTACGATTTCGTAGGCATCGCCACGTTGCCCGATCCCCGCGCCGCGGCCGCGTTCGCCTTGGCGGCCGTTGCCGGCGGCGGACTGCACAACTTCAAAACCTGCGAACTGCTCCCGTGGACAGAAGGCGTAAAAGCCTTCGGCCGAGCCAAGACCGTGAAGTACCGCGCCCCGGCCCAGCATCTGAAGGCATCGCAGAAGAAGTCGATTTATGACGTGAAGTGACAGGCCGATTCCTGGAGGGCGGATGTCCTCAGTTGCCGGGCCATTTCGAAATGCGACGCGGCTGCGGGCAAGCGCCCTCCATCGGAATGGCGAGATCAGTCCTTGCCGCTTCGCCGGGTCGTCGCTTGAGTTGTCGGCACGTCGGCCTGCAGCAAAATCCCGGCGGGAACTTCGACGGCCTTTTTGTCGACGTGCCGTCCATCCCATACGTCGATACGAATCATGTAAGGCGTCGGCGAACCCTTCGGCCACTCGTCGCTCCACTCGCGAGCGACGACGCTCAATTGCCAATCGATCGGAACGACCTCTTGATCCGCAAAGCCGTGACTCTCCCCCTTGCCGGCGTGGAATCGGATGTAAACCGTGGTCCCTTCCAATCGAGCGCCCTGAACCAGGAACTGGTTGAGCGCTTTGGTATCACCGGCGAACCAGTAAAAGTCGTTCGCGTTGACCCAGTAGCCGCCTACATGCGCCTGAAGATCGAGAAGGGCGGTTAACCCCTTTGGCCATTCATCGCTGTGACTGTCGGCGCCTTTCCCGGGTCCGTAGGTCCCGCCCATCGCCGACGCGAATGTTGTGCTGAGCAGCACGATCAGAAGCATCGACGCGAAATGAGCGAGTCGATTCATACTGGCTCCACGAACTACCATATGGCCGTGCAATGCCAATGAGACGCAAACAGGTTCGCTGAGTCCCCGCCGTGGAACGCATTTCCGGCGGTGGCTGATCAACGCTACACAGTTTACGTGGCGTCGCATTCTATCGTTCCACCGCCGGCATCGTCGTGGCCCCGTCGAAGACGGCTTTTAGTTCGCCGGGTTTGTCGGTCGGTTCGAACCGGATCGACACGCCGGTTTGCTCTTTGATGATCGCGGGCAGCGCCGCGAGGATAGCGGCAGGCTTGGCGCGGAAACGCACGAGCCAGTCGCCGGGGAGTGCGAAACCCGTCTCCATCTCCGGCGGAACCATCACCTTCAGCGTGCTCGTCGGACGAACGCCGAGCATCTGCAGGATCGCGGTGAGTCCTTCAGCGGGGCCGAGTTGGCCGGCGGCGTTTTGCTTCCAGTAGATCGGCGTGACGACGGTTGTCAGGTCGACGCTTTCGTCAAACACCCGCAGCAGCATCTGGCTCGGCATGGGGCGGATGTCCGCATCAATGTCGCCGGCGAGTCGATTGGCATACCGCTGCTGGCGCGGCCAGTAGTCGCCGCGTTCGGGGATCAGCGGCGGGGCGATGTACTTGACGACCTGTCCCTTCTCCAGGAAATAATTCGCCGCAAACGCCTCGGCCCAGTCTTCGGGCTGCGCCGGCTCGTCCTGGGACGCTTCGAACAGCGATTTGAAGACCGCCGCGCTACGCGGTGTTTTAATCACCGTCAGTAATCGTGCGGCGACCGCACCGCGCCGACGAACGGAGGATTCGATCGGCCGAACGACGATTTCCTCCGCGATCTTCCGTTCCAGCGATTTCGGATCGAGCCGGCCGATGTTCGTGCTGGAGAGAAATTCTTCGCTGACCGGGCCGTACCCGTAGAGCAGGGCGGCTCCGAATCGCCTGGCGGCCGGATCGGCCAGTGCGAGCGAGCTGGAAGCCTTCATGACGTGGAGCGTGTTCACGCCAAGCGTCTTCACATTCTTCGCGATGTACTCGGTCGTCGCGTCGCCGTTGCTGACGAGTTTCCAGAACGCGCGGTCGGCCGCCATGGTGTCGCCGCCGGCGGCGTCGTTGAACAGGTGCTCGAACTGATCGGCTGGGATCTTCGGCACGTCCGCCGCCGCGAGCGTTTCCACGTGCACGTCGGCGATGCCCCAGCCTTCATCCGAAAGCCCCTGCAGTTCGGCCCCCGAGAAATCAAACTCAATGTGGTTGGCCGAGTGCGGGATCGTCACGTCGATCGTGTACACGCTGTCCATCGGGAACGAGACGTTGTACCCCTTGAACGTGTAGATGTACCCCAGCTCGTTCTGGCTGTCGGCCCCCATGCCGTATAGCACCGGCTGGCTCGCGATCACCGCCGGAAAATTCTGGTACTTGGCCGCCGACGAAAAGCCGGGGTCGTTGTTGGTGTTGCTGAACGTGCTGCGGATGAGGTTCCGCCCGTCGCCCACGTCGAGCGACCAGAAGTCCGGCCCGATGCGGCTGCTGCCGTTCTGCTGCGCGATGCCGTCCCACGTGTTGATGATGTACAGCTTGAACGACAGGTGCACGAAATCGTGCCGAGGCAACTGCTGCAGCTTGAGCGTGACGGTGTCGTTACAAAATTGCCCGAGGAATGGCGAGTTGGTCTTGGGCGTGCGCGACACAAAATCGCTCGACCACTCCGGCCGCGGGCCGGATGAAAAGTCAGTCGAGTAAGCCAGCGGCTTGGTGGGCGCGCACCCGGAGAGGAGCGCAAGTCCCATGCCCCACAATGCGCCAGTCACGCGCCGGCCGGTTCGTTGGTCGATCACAGGTTTGCCCCTTTGTGTTGAGATCACTTCGCGGGAAATTGGCTCGGCGGTGGAACATAGGGCTTGAGCAGCTCTGCGTCGATCGTTTTATGCCCTTGATCAACCCACCATTTGTTCCATGCCTGCTTGTCGTTTTTGAAATCATCTTTGGCGATTCTCGCCAGCGCCGCACGGGCCCAGAATCGCGTGTTCTGATTGCCGTGATCCACCAGGCTGACCAGCAACGGCACCGCATCCGGCGATTCCTGCCGCGCCAGCGCCGCGATGGCCATCCACTTCGGACGGCAGTCGTAATCGCGGCCGTCAAGATGATATGCGGCGATCTTCATGAGCCCCGGCACAAGCTTGGGATCTTTTAACGCGCTCGCTTCGGCAAGCGCCGACCCTAAGTGCCGGCCGTAGGTTGCATCGTCAAACAGTTTAACCAGATAAGCGGTTCTCGCCTCGCGGTCGGCGGGCGAGAGGTCGGCACAGGCGTTCTCGTTGAGCCACATCCCGTCGCGGCCGAAGGTTCGCGCCGTGTGCAGCACGAATTCCTGCACTTCGGGCTGGGCCTTCCCGTAGGCCGAAGAAACTTCAGCTTCCGCCGCGTCGAGATCGAACGGCCGGGGCTTGGCCAACGTGACCGCCGTCATCAGATATGCAAGTGCAAAAGCGACCGATACACAAGCGAGCTTCATGCGCTCCTCCTGAATACGGCAGAGTGCGAATCGCCCATCAGCTGTCCGGCTCACGGACGGCGCCTGCCCCACAGCAGGTTCGGTCGCCCATTGCTCGGTCAATACCCGCTACGCTCCCTACTGCACTCTGAATTGCTTCAGCAGATCCGACGCCCGCTTCGACGTTCGCTCGGCCGCGGTGGAAATCTTTCTGAACTCGTCCGCCTGGTCCTTCGACAGCGCGGCGAACTCGTCGCACGTCGCCGAGATCTTCGTGCACGCGGCGATGTCGGTCTTCAGCTCGCGCACGTCGGCCGGCGACAGGCTCTTGGTCACCGGCACGCCCCAGTTGATGTGATTCTTCTCGTCGTGCTCCACCACGCGGAACCCATTGGCGTTGTCGTTGATCGCCTTCACGCGCGCGGCCATCTGCGGCACGGCGTCGCCCAGCAGCCCTTGCGCCGTCGTCGCCAGGTCGTCGATCGAGCGCTTGCTCACGGTGTCGGTGTTGTTGGCCGCCAGTTCCACCCAGCGGGTTTGGCTGACTTGTTTCACCGCGTCGATCACGCCGTTGATGGACTGGGCGGCCTTGGCCTTACCGGCTTCGTCGGCGGCCTGGCGGTCGGCGAGCAGCGCTTTCATCACTTCATCGCGCGGCGTGGTGTCCAGCGGCAGCGGCTTGCCGCCGTCGGCCTTGGGGGTGTAGATGCCCTTGGGCGATGCGGTCGTCAGCACCTGCAACGCATGCGCCTCGGCCGCCTGCTCCGGCTTGGTGGCGGCCGTGATGTTCTTCACCGCGTCACCCGACGCGACGATCGCCGGCTGCGGCTGCTTCATCATGATCAGCGTGTTGACCTTGAGAATCGCCAGGTCGACTTTGTCGTACGACGACGCCATCGCCCCGCTGAGCGCCAGCGCCTTGTTCAGTTGAACCAGCAGCGGCTTGTACTGACCGTCGGTAAACAGCTTGTGCATCTCCTCCTGCGTCGGCGGCAACTCCGCCCGCGCGGGCGACGGGGCGGCGATCACGCACAGCAGTACGAGCAGCATCGAAAACAAGGCCGGCCGCGCCGATCGGATCGACGCAGCGGATCGGCCGAGAAATATTTGGTTGAGCATCTATACCCCTTCTTCAATGGACTCGTTTTACAACACGGAAGTGCTTCGTCGATCGCCGGACGGGTCGACCCTGCCCGGCGATAGCGGCGGGTATTCTAAGCCAATGGCGAAGACGGATTCAAGGTGGGCCGAAGGCAGGGCGGGACTTAAGGCAGCTCAACTCCCCAGTAAATGATGTCATGCCGGTTGTAGTCGAAGGTGAAATGCAACCAACGCTCATCGGTAGACACCACGCCATCGGGATAGGCGTGCATGCCGGGGAAGTCGGTGAGATCGCGGCGGTAACCCCATGTTGCCAAGTCGTCGTCGGAGATCCACAGCGACAGCGGGCTGCGGTTGAGCCAGGCGTAAAACTTGCTGTTGGGATGACTGGTGGCCGAATTCGCGTTGTGAACCAGGACTTGGCGTCCGTCCCGCAGACGCCAGAGCCGCGCCTTGGAGCCCGGATTGGGGATCTCGGTGCGAATCGGTTCCGACCAGGTACGCCCGCGGTCGGACGAATCCGTGCGCCAGAGACAGCCGCTGCCGTCGCGACGAATCAGCATCACGAGCCGGCCATCACGCAACTCTGTAACGGTGGGCTCAGCCCAGCCTTTGCCGATCACCGTGGCCGATCGTTTCCACGTCTTGCCGCGGTCGCCGCTGAACAGGGTGCCAACCTGCGGCCGCTCGAATGTGCCGTCGGCGTAGATCGACTTCGTGGGGTCGCCGGGCATGTAGTGCTGGAAGGGCATGAACCATTCGCCCCATGAAGCCTGCAACGTGTTACGCGGCAGCCCGCGCTCGGGCAGCGCGGTGAAGAGTGCGGGCTCGCTCCAGGTGCGGCCGCCATCGCGGCTGGTGACGGTGCAGTTGCGCCAATCTTCCCAGTTACCGCGGTGGATCTGCACATGCACGGTGATAATCCCGTCGATCACCAGCACCTCCGTCATTGTGCAGGCGCGATCAGGCAGTTGCAGAACATTTTCGGCCGCGCCCCACACTTCGCCCTGATCAGTGCTGCGACAGAGCATGACGTGGTTCTCGGGCAACGGCTCGGATTGGCCGCCGGTCATGAAGACGACGATCCACGTGCCATCAGGCAGAATGCGCAGCGCCTGATCGCAGCAGGTGATGTCTTTGTCGACTCCCTTGTAGACGAGCGATTTGCGGTCCATGCGGTCTCCTTGATCAAGCGTTGGCGCGGATCGCGCCGTAGCCGGTACGAAAGCAGCGGATGTCGCTGGCGAGGGCGAGAATCTCCAAACCGTCGGTCCGGCACTTCGCCGCGGTCGTCCCCGTGCAGTTGCATAAAGATAGGGGGCTCACGGCTGATTATTCTTGCCGCCATGTATCAGTGTGACCTCTTTGTCGATCCGATCTCGGCAATGCTCGACCGCTGCGCCACACTCCGGACATCGATCCGGCGAGAAACGCAAGTCATACCCGCACTTGATGCAGTGCCCTTCAGCGTACTGATGACGGCGGATGATCCAACGGCGAATCCTGATCGCAGGCAAGGCGGCTGAAGCAGCGAAGACGAACCACCAAGGCAACAGGATCTCGACGTATGGGTACTTGTAATCCGGCCTTGCACAGAAGAACGCGAATTTCATCAGTGGGCCGATAGACCACAACCCCTTATTCTGTTTGACCAGATCCATACGAGAATCAAATCCACTGCCAGCGGGATCGTGATAGAAGGTGAATTGAGTGGGCCCAGCGATGTGTGCGCCCTGTGCGCCCCACAGCCAGTAACAATCCAACGCTCCAGCGTCGCTCATGAGAGAGGTTTCTCGATTGTCGCCGTACCAGTGAAGCGTTTCATCGTAAATGTGACTTCGAATCCAAAGGCTCGCCGCAGCTAGGCTCAGCAGCAGTGATACGACCGTCGCGACGTTGAACAAGTAGCGTCTCACGCGAAATACGATACCCGCCGGCGCGGTCCGCTGCATTGGGCCGGCCTAAGCGCAGGGCCGGCCGGGACTTGTAATAATCTTCAAAATCCGGCCGAAAATCGTGGAATTTGGCCGACTTTTTCTGACGGCCATCGTATTAATACAGCGTCGTTTCGCGGAAGCGGGGCGATGGCTGATCCCTCTCCCCCTTCGGGCGAGGGAGGTCAGTCGCTCTTTGACAATCGAATAGGTTTTGAAGGTGTCGCGACGTGGGTGACTTGGAATGGTGGCGTAGAAACGCGCACCTTTTGGGTACCTAAACGTACCTAAACGCACCTTTTCGTACCTTGGCGCACCTGCGCGAATCGGCCCAAGTGCTGGCCGGGCCGAGGGTTGGTGGGAAAAGGAGGTGGGCGAGTGAAAAAATGCGGCGCCGGAATGAACGGTTCGTCGTGAGTCGCGCTGAACGACCTGCTCACTCATCACCGGCGGGGCCAGCTTCGCTGGGCCCGGGAGAGTGCGAAAGCTCGTGCCCGGCGGAGCAGGGCACGCCGGCGTGAGAACCGAGGATCGGGGGTTTTCCTCTCGGGGGTTTTCCTGTAGCCCGTTGCGCCGTTTTTGCTGAGGTCGTCGAAGAGGAGGTCCGATAATTTCCCAAAAAACATCGGGCCACTAACAAGTGACCCTTGGAATTGTCCGATGTAACCCCGGCGGAGCAATTTTGCTGCCGTCGGTTTGATTTTGGTGTAGATTAAGACGAACTGTTGAGAGGCCTCGGTCGAGGCCGGTAGCACTGTCCCCGTTTCGAGGTTTTCTCATGGATGTAACGATTATTGGCTGCGGTTATGTCGGTCTGGTGACTGGCGTATGTCTGGCAAGCATCGGTCACACGGTGCGCGGCGTTGAGAAGGATCAGAAGAAGCTCAAAGCCCTCCAGGACGGGCACTGCCCGATCTTCGAACCCGGCCTGCAGGAACTCATGCAGGAAAACTACGCCTCGGGACAGATCCAGTTTACCGACGACGTGAAGTCGGCGGTAAAGAACGCTGAAGTGGTGTTCCTGGCCGTCGGCACGCCGCCGAAAGAAGACGGCACGGTCGATATGTCGTACCTCGAAGGCGCGGGCAAAGAAGTATGCGACGCGCTCGCGGAACAGAACAACGACTACCTCGTCACGATCATCGTGAAGAGCACCGTGCCGGCCGGTACGAACCGCAAGCTGTACAACTTTCTCAAATCGCAGACCAAGGCTTACGTCTCGGTCGTTTCCAATCCTGAATTCCTCAAAGAAGGCACCGCCGTTCAGGACTGCCTGAACCCGGATCGCATCGTGATCGGCGGCGAATCGCCGGAAGCGTTCCGCATGATGCGCCGGCTGTACGATCCGCTCGTGAAGCGCGAAGAGCACTTCATCACGATGAACTGGGAATCGGCTGAGCTGACGAAGTACGCCGGCAACACGATGCTGGCGGCCCGTATCTCGTTCATGAACGAGATGACGATTCTGTGCGAGCACTACGGGGCGGACATCGAAGACATTCGCAAGGGCATCGGCACGGATCAGCGAATCGGGCCGGCGTTCCTTCGCGCTGGTTGCGGCTACGGCGGATCGTGCTTCCCGAAAGACGTGGCGGCGATGGAACACATCTCGCGCCAGGCGGGTTACGAAAATCTGTTCGTCGAAGCGATTCAGACGATCAACAAGAATCAGAAGAAGCGCTTCGTCGACAAGATCGAAGGCAAGCTCGGTCGCTCGCTGACGGGCGCGACAATCGCGGTGTGGGGCCTTGCGTTTAAGGCCGACACCGACGACATCCGCGAATCGGCGGCGATCGACGTGATCACGTACCTCTTGCAGAAGGGCGCGACGGTTCGCGCTCACGACTACAAGGGCATGGATCACATGAAGGTGCTGTTCAAGGACAAGGTCGAGTGGTGCCACGATCCGGTGACGGCTGCTGCCGGTGCCGATGCGGTGGCGCTGGTGACGGATTGGCCGCAGTACACAACGCTTCCGTTCCGCAAGATTGCGGCAACGATGAACGCGCCGATCATCTTCGACGGGCGTAACTGCCTCAATCGCGATGTGATGCGAGAGAACGGGTTCCAGTACTACCCGATGGGCCGTCCGCCGGTTGAAAACACGCTGCATTTGAAGCAGCGGGTGTAGTGGACGAAGGTCCGATAAAGTCAGAATAGAACTTCCAGTTTACCAGAGCCCGGCCTAACCGCCGGGCTTTGCGTTGTTGTGGCGCCTGTTGATATCGATTGTGCGAGTTGACACGTCTGTGCCGTCGTGGTCTGCTTCTCTTGGCGGATCGAGTCTTTTTATTCAAACCAGGAGAGTTCTATGTCACCGAACTTCGGTTCCAAGGCATCGCGTTGGTCGTTGTTGATTGCAGCGGCGGTTGGTCTGGGCTTGTCATCAGGTCTGGCGAGAGCGGCGGATAACGTGCTGGCGCCGTCACCGATTCTTCTCGATGCAGATGCACCGGAGCCTCCGAAACCACTGCTCACGCAGGGTCTGGAAGCCATCGGCGCGGGCAAGTTCCTTTCGGATACCGGCATTACGGTCGGCGGCTACGTGCAGGGCTCGTGGACGTACAACGCGAGTGATCCCAATTCGGCGACCAATGCCGAGCGCGGATTTGATTTTGAGAATCAGGATCTGACCTTCAATGGCGTGTCGCTTTTTGTCGCGCGGGACATCAAAGCCACGCCCGACAAGTTTGACATCGGCTTTCACCTTGAAGCGCTCTATGGCGCCGACGCCCGCTTCACCCATTCGAACGGTCTGTTCGATGACAACCAGCACGGCGACGTGCAGTACGACCTCACGCAGGCGTACATTGAAGTAGCGGTTCCGGTCGGCCGCGGCCTGCTGCTCAACATCGGCAAGTTCATTACGCCGATCGGTTACGAGTACGTCGATCCGACGAAGAACACGCTCTTCTCGCACGGGTACCTGTTCAACTTCGGCGCTCCGTACTCGCACACGGGGGTCACAGGCACGTACAGCGTGTCTGACGAACTGACCGTGATGGCCGGCCTTGCACGCGGCTGGGATCAGTCGACCGACGACAACAACGGCGCGATCGAGTTCCTCGGTTCGGCCACCTGGGCGCCGGAGCACTCGCAGTGGACGCACACGCTCACGTTGAGCGTCGGTCCGCAGAGCGCGGACAACTACGGCTACCGCACGGAGCTTGATGCCCTGTGCACGTACAAGTTCACCGACAAGTGGAGCTTCGGCGGCGAGGCGATGTACGGTATCCAGGCCGATGTCCCGGGCACGAACGATGACTACTCGCAGTGGTACGGGTTGGCCGTCTATCCGTCGTACGATCTGTGCAGCCATGCGAGCCTGAACGGTCGCCTGGAGTGGTTCAGCGACGTTGACGGCACTCGCGGTGTTGGCGCAACCAACGCCTTCGAAGTGACGCTCGGCGTGTCGTTCTTCCCTCTGGCAGGCGTCAATCCGGTCGACAAAGCGTTCAAGATTCGCCCGGAAATCCGCTTCGATTACGCGGATGACCGTGTTTTCAATGGCGATTACACGCAGACGACGTTCGCCGTCGATGCGGTGTTGGCCTTCTAAACGCCCGGTCCGGACGATTGTATAGTTCATAGCCGATGTGCAGGTCTTGCTCGCAAGGCCTGCACATCTGCGTTTGGACACCGGCCGAATTCCACTATTTATCCGGATCGGGTTGTCGCGTACGATGCCCGTCCAAAGCAATTTGGGATCGCGCAGAGGGACGAGGGTTCTGCCGTCCGCACGTAGGTTTCGACAACGGGAAAAAAACTATGCACTGGATCGACTGGGCAATCATGGTCCTCCCGATCGCCGTCTGCGGATGCATCGCGGTGTACACACATCGATACGTCCGCAGTGTCAGCGACTTCATGGCCGGCGGACGGGCGGCGGGACGGTTCCTGATCTGCACTGCGCGGTCTGAACAGGGCGCGGGGGCTGTCAACTACGTTGCTACGTTCCAAACATTTCTAGTCGCCGGATTTACCGTCGGCTGGTGGGGACACCTTACGGTCCCGATTAGCCTGGTGCTTTCGATCACGGGATACGTGATTTACCGGTACCGGCAAACCCGCGCGATGACGCTCGGTCAATTTTTTGAGATGCGCTATTCGCGCCGCTATCGCCTGGCCATGGGCATGCTTGGTTTTTTTGCCGGGCTGGTCAACTTCGGCGTGATTCCCGTCATCGGCGCCAAGTTCATGGTGGTGTTTCTGGGGCTCGAGCAGTCGTACCAATTCGCTGGTTATGCCGTTCCAACCCATCTTATTCTGATGGGATTGTTTCTGACCATCTGCGTGATCATGACCACCACCGGCGGACAGATTTCGGTTTTGCTGACCGATTGTGCCGAAGGCATGTTTTCGCAGGTTTTCTATACCGTCATCGCGATTGTGCTGCTGCTGTTCTTCTTCAAATGGTCGGTGACGCGGGAGGTACTGCTCAGCGGGCCGCCGGGACAGTCGCTTGTGAATCCGTTTGATACGAAGAATACCAAGGACTTCAACATCTACTTCATTGCGATGGGCGTGATCCTGGGCATCTACCGGACGATGGCTTGGCAGAACTCGCACGCGTTTAATGCTTCCGCCAGTTCGCCGCATGAGTCGAGAATGGGCGGCATCCTCGGGCGCTGGCGCGGGTTTGCGCAAGGCGTCATGATCACGCTGCTGTCGGTTTGCGCGTTGACCTATATGAAAAGCCCCGAGGGCCAGATTCACGTGGCTGCGGCCATGAACCGGATCACCGATCCTGCCTCGCGTGAACAGATGAAGGCCCCGATCGCGCTGACGCAAATGCTCCCGGTGGGCGTGAAGGGTTTGCTGCTTTCGGTCTGTCTCATGGGCATCATCGCCGGCGACGGCATTCACCTGCACTCGTGGGGCTCGATCTTCATTCAAGATTGCCTCATGCCGTTCCGCAAAACGCCCATGTCGCCCAAGCAGCACATCCTTTACCTGCGACTGGCAATACTCGGCGTTGCGTTGTGGGCCTTTGCGTTCGGTGCGCTCTTTCCGCAGTTCAAGTACGTTCAGTTCTGGTGGAGCGCAACCGAGTCGATCTTCGTCAGCGGCGCAGGCATCGCGATCATCGGCGGGCTGTACTGGTCGCGGGGCAATACAACCGGGGCTTGGACGGGCGTGTGTGTCGGCTCGCTTGTCGCCATGACCGGTATCGGGTTTCAGGCGTATAACGAAAAATGGCTTGGACATGACTTTATCACGTACGGGTTTGCGTGGAACGGCCAGAAGATCGCGTTCGCGGCGTTCTTGTGCGCGGTCTCCAGTTATATCGCCGCATCCCTGCTCTTCTCGACCAAATCCCACAACATGGATCGCCTGCTGCATCGCGGTGCTTATGCAGTGGAAGGGGATTTCGTTCCGGTGAAGAACAGGGCTCGCCGGAACTGGCTGGTCCGAGTCATCACGTTCGGCATCGACGAGCAGTTCACCCGAACCGATCGCTGGATCACCATCGGCATTACGCTGTGGAGCATGGCGTGGTTTGTCACGGCTACCGTCCTCACGTCTGTATACCTGATCGCCTGGAAGGCCAACGGAACGCCACCATGGACCGACGTCGGCTGGGCCGACTTTTACCTCGTAACCGGCATTTATCTGCCGCTTGCAATCGGCGTGGCTACCACCGTTTGGTTCACCATCGGCTGTTGGAAAGACATCAAGGACTTTTTCCGTAAACTCGGCGAAGAGCGCATCGATATTCACGACGACGGCTCGGTTTCGCACGAGCAGGAAAATGAGGATCCGGTTCTGGCCACTATCCCAGCCGCGTCCGATGTCGGGGTGTTGCCGACAATGGTTCCCGAGACACACCGCGAGGAAAAGCTCCCGGGCCCGCGTTAGCGCTAACGTGATCGCCGCGATTTCAGCGAGCAAGTCCGGTTCCGCATCGGCAAGGTTAATGGAGTAATTTATGCATTGGATTGACTGGGCGATCATGATTCTGCCGCTGGCGATCTGCGGCTTCATCGCGGTCTATACGAGCCGTTACGTGCGATCGGTTGCTGATTTCATGGCCGGCGGTCGCGGGGCGGGGCGATTCCTGATCTGCACCGCGCGTTCCGAGCAGGGCTCCGGCGCGGCGGTGTTCGTCGCCACGTTCCAAGTCTTCCTCGTCTCCGGTTTCACCCTCGGCTGGTGGGGACAGATCTCTACGCCGATCGGGTTGCTGCTTATGGTGAGCGGCTTCGTCATTTACCGCTATCGCCAGACGCGCGCCATGACGCTCGGGCAATTTTTTGAGATGCGCTACAGCCGCAAGTTTCGATTGTTTGCCGGCATGCTCGGGTTCTTCGCGGGGCTGGTGAACTTCGGAATCATCCCGGCAGTGGGTGCACGGTTCATGGTGTCGTTTTTGGGCTGGCCGCAAACGCTCGACCTGCTGGGCTTTCAGATTCCGACCTTTTTGCCACTGATGGCGTTCTTCCTCACCGTCTGCGTCATCATGACAACCACGGCGGGGCAGGTTTCAGTACTCGTGACCGACTGCGCCGAGGGCATGTTCTCTCAGTTGTTCTACACGCTGATCGCGATCATCCTGCTGTGGAAAGTCTTCGACTGGAACACCACCCGCACGGTATTGCTTGCTACGGCGCCGGGTGAGTCGCTGGTGAATCCGTTCGATTCCGGCGGCTTGAAAGACTTTAACATCTGGTACGTCATCATCGGCGTGTTCGGCGGCACCTACCGCTGCATCGCGTGGCAGAACTCGCACGCGTTCAACTCCTCGGCCGCCACGCCGCACGAATCGCGCATGGGCGGCGTGCTGGGCCGCTGGCGCAACTTCGCCGCGGGCGTGATGGTCACGCTCCTCTCGGTCTGTGCGCTCACCTACTTCCGAACTCACACCGGCGAAATCGACGCGGTGCTCAACACCATCAAAGACCCTTCAACCCGCGATCAAATGCGCGCGCCGCTGGCCCTGACAATGATGCTCCCGACCGGCGTGAAGGGAATGCTCATGTCGATCTGTCTTATGGGCATCGTCGCCGGCGACGGCATTCACTTGCACTCGTGGGGTTCGATCCTGATTCAAGACGTCGTCATGCCGCTCCGCAAAAAGCCGCTCACGCCCGAACAGCACATCCGCCTGTTGCGGCTGTCGATCGTAGGCGTGGCGCTCTGGGCGTTTTGCTTCGGCGCGATTTTCCCTCAAACCAAATACGTCTCATTCTGGTGGGGCATTACCGAGGCGATCTTCGTCGGCGGGGCGGGCATCGCCATCATCGGCGGGCTGTACTTCGCACTCGGTACGACCAAGGCCGCCTGGACCGCGCTCATTGTCGGCTCGATCGGTGCGCTCACCGGCATTCTCACGCTGCTCTACTACGAGCGTGTGCTGCAGCGTGATTTCATCGTCCACATTTTCAATTTCTCGTTCCGGCTGAATTTCCCCTGGATCACCTTCTGGAACATGCTGCTCTCCACCATCTGCTACGTGGTGGTGTCGTACTTCACCTGTAAAGAGCCGCACAATATGGATCGCCTGCTCAATCGCGGGAAATACAGCGCTCACAGCGACGTGATCGCTCCGCCGCCCGACGGCAAGAAGCACAACTGGCTTTACCGCGTGGTCACGTTCGGCATCGACGAGCATTTCAGCCGCTCCGACCGGTGGATCACCATCGGCATTACCATCTGGAGCATGTTTTGGTTCAGTGTGTTCGTGGTCGGCTCGATCGCCAACCTCGTCCACCGCTGGGAGAACGGAACGTGGGCAACCTACTACCTTTGGACCGGCGTGTTCCTGCCGCTGGTGATTGGTACGGGAACCACCGTTTGGTTCACCATTGGCTGCTGGCACGACATGAAGGCGTTCTTCAAGAATCTGCGTGAAGAGAAGGTCGACGTACACGACGACGGCTCGGTCTCGCATCACGATGACGGCCACGGTTTCCCCGTCATCCCCACCGCGGCGCAGGCGCCACTGTCGGCGTTGTCGGAGGGTGCAGCGGCGCCCGTTGCCGTCGCGCTTGAAGACGACGACGACCTGACACCCGATGGGAAGCGGAATCTCGGGCCGAGGCCGTAACGTCCGAAAATGTTTCGAGTCGGATCGCGGATCGGGCCGATAGAACCCTCGGACCCATGCCGCGCAAGAACCGAAAAACAACGCCCGCGCCGTCCCGAAAGCCGTCGGCCCGGCCGACTGTGCGTTCGACCCGCAGCACGCCCGCGCCGATCAATCTCAGCGATCTCCTCGGCCGTTCTGCGATCAACCTTGATACGCCCGAGTTGCAACGCTTCCTTGCCGGCAAACGCGTGATGGTGACCGGCGCCGGCGGGTCCATCGGCTCAGAAATCTGCCGCCAGACGATGAAATTCTGCCCCGACCGGCTGCTGCTGGTGGAGCAGGCGGAGAACAACCTTTTCGAAATCGACCGCGAGCTGCGTTACACGTGGGTGGGGACCGACATCCGCCCGTACGTGTGCGACATTACGGATGCCGGCCGCGTTGAGCAGATCTTTGCCGCTGAAAAGCCGCACGTCATCTTCCACGCCGCCGCGCACAAGCACGTGCCGATGATGGAAATCAACCCGGGCGAAGCGATCAAGAACAATGTCTTTGGAACGAAGATCCTCGTCGACGCAGCGGCTCATCACGGCGCGACGGCGTTTGTGATGATCAGCACGGATAAAGCTGTGAACCCGAGCAGCGTCATGGGTGCGAGCAAGCGATTCGCCGAAATGATCGTCCAACGCGCCACGACCGGCGGCCTCAGCTCGGCTGAGGCCGTGCCTTCTCACACAAGCACGCGCTTCCTCGCTGTGCGCTTCGGCAACGTCCTCGGCAGCAGCGGCAGCGTCGTTCCGATATTCCAGCGGCAAATTGACGCCGGAGGCCCGGTCACCGTCACGCACGCGGAGATGACGCGGTACTTCATGACCATCCCCGAGGCCAGCCAGTTGGTGATGCAAGCCGGCGCCATCGGGCAGGGCGGCGAGATCTTCGTGCTCGACATGGGCAAGCCGATGAAGATCGTCGACCTCGCCAAAGAACTCATTCGCCGCAACGGACTCAAGCCCGGCAAAGACATCGAAGTCCGCTTTACCGGCATCCGCCCCGGCGAAAAACTCTTCGAAGAACTCGCCGGCGACGACGAACAAACCTGCCCGACCGGCCACGAGAAAATCCGCGTGTGGCAACTGCCGACGTTCAGCCGCGAGCACGTGCAGCGATCGTTGCAGCAACTCGCAATCGCATCGAAGGCAGGAAAAGACGAAGCGATCGCGGCCCTGCAGGAAGCCGTTCCGGAGTACGTGCCGGGCAGCCTTGGATCGACGCGTCGAACAGCGACCGCGACGCCGCGCCTCCGCCTCGTGACCGACGACAGCGCCGAAGTCGCGGCCTGATTTCCCCGAATTCCTGAAAATACCTTGCCTGTCATCCTGAGCGTACGCGCGAAGGACCTGGCATCAATCGACGGATGTCGCAGTTCCTTCGCGCGAACGCTCAGAGGGTGTCTAAAAAGTCATTTAGCATCGACTTACAGAGCACCGTCATCCTGAGCGTACTCGCGAAGGATCTGGCTTGATCGACGAGGAACGCAGATCCTTCGCGAGTACGCTCAGGATGACGATGCTTGGAACTCCGCCGATTTCCGACTTTTTAAACACCCTTTCAGGATGACGAACCTTGATCTTGCGACTTCTCAAATACGCTCTCAGTATCCGCAGGGCACGCTATTGCGTGCAGTTTCGTCGTCCGACAGAACAGCCGTAAGTCGCTTGCGCCGCATTAACGCGCTCTGGCGCGATCCGCGCAAAATCGAAAATCCGAAAAAATAATCGCGATCTGTTGCGTGTGGCGAGGGTTCTGATCGTCGGCGGTGCGCGGCCGCCTCGTCGTCGGCGCACCGCCGCCAGTGAATATAGATGAGGGTCCTTGCGCCCGCATTGATCGCCGCGCGTTGTTTGGCGTGGCGGTCGCTCTTTGACAAGTGAATAGCCTTTGAAGGTCCGGAAGGGTCCGGGTTGGACCGTCCCTAATCCGTCACTTTCCGTCACTAGACGTCACTAATCGTCACTGGACGGTACTGCGGCTTTTCCGCCAACGCCCGGCCCGGCCGACAGTTACGTGGCCAGGCGGAAGTTCGAGTGAGTTTCTGACGTAGGGTGGGGTTCATCCCCACCAACCGAAAGGTAGACGGTGGGGATGAGCTCCACCCTACAGGACTACGAGAGTCCGTCCCTAATCGTCCCTTTTTGGTACGTGATCGACCCTAAACGTCCGTGGACGGACGCGAGGCTTTTCGGCCAACGCCCGGCCCGGCCAGTGGTTACGCAGCCGCGAGCGTCGGTTCGATGTTTTTTAATCGACGACGGAACTGAGCGATCAGGTGATCTCGAGCACCCAATCAAGCATCGCATCGGGAACGTGTGAGCGATTGCTGTCCGCCGATTGGTATTCGCCTGTGCGCGGATTAAACCACCTCGCCGTCTTTTTCTCGTCCATCGCGCCGAGCTTCTGCAGGTGCGGCTCGATGAACGTCCGGATCGCTTCCGCAGCGATGTACGTCACCTGTCGGCCGGAGATGGCGCGCAGGGTGGCGGGGCACGCGGGGCTGATCGTCGGCGCGATCGGCAGCCAGCCGATGTCGGATTCGATCAGCGCTCGCAGGTGCTGCATCTGATTTGCTCCGGGAAGACTCACCGCGTTCTGCCAGGGCGTGCGGGCGTTGTTGATCGGCGGATTGACGGCCGGGTCGTACATCTGCCACACGTCATGACAGCCGTACGTGTGGCCGCACGCGCCGCTAAAGACGCTGCGGTAGGCGGCGTTGCGGACGTCGGACTCGTCGAACCACCCACCGAAGGGCCACCAGCCGTCGGCCATCACGGGGTGGTCTTCGTAGCACGGCTCGGAGTTGAGCACGGGTTTGCGCGGCGAGAGGGCGAGGTCGTGCGTCAGTTTCGTTTCGAGCGGATACGTCCAACCGTGATGACCGCTCTGGATGGTGTTGAACGCCAGCCACGGCTCCTCGTGCACGTACTGGCTGGAGCTTTGGCCGCCGTTCGGGTGGAAGGTGATGAGGTGGTCGCTGGTTTCGCGTAGACCGGTAGCGAGCTTGCGCCAGATGTTGAGTTGGAGATCGCTCTTCACCGGCCGATCGCCGCCGACCATCCAGATCACGGCGGCGTTTCGGTAGCGATTGCCGAGGTATCGGCCAAATGCGAGCGCGTTGGCGGGCGTGAACACCTGCGGGCCGACACCCCACGGGCTTTCGGGCAGTTTGTCGCCCCAGGTCGGCAACAGGACCGCGACCAGGCCAAGCTCGTTCATGCGTTCGACGAGCCAGTCGAGGTGTTCGAAGTACGGCTCGTTAGGCCAGGCGGGGTCGTTGTCGAGCAGGGGGCGATCGCCTTGCCGATTGGGCGTGTTTAAGCCGTCGAATTCCGCCAGGATGACCGTCTGAATCGCGTTGAATCGCTGTTTGGCGCGGGCCAGGAGGTAGAAATCCGCTTCGTCCGGGGTCAGGCGATGCGCGAGTTCCCAAGCGGTGTCGGCAAGATAAAACCACCGTTTTCCAGTTTCATCGACTAGCCAGGAACTGGAGGGATCGACCGCAACCGGACGCGAGCAGTGGAGAGCCATGGACGAATCGTGGCGACGAGTGGCGAGCCCGTCAAATCTCGGCCGCTGCCGTAATCGTGCTCAATTCGCTCCCGTGCCCGGAACTGCCCGATAACAGTAAAGTTTTCAGTACCGATTCACCGATCTCATAGATACAGCGGGTCCGTTTTGGTCCGCCCCGAGCGATCCAAGGAAGGATCGCGCCCCTACGCCAAGGAAGGTTTGCGATGCGAACCGTTGCGATCATCAATCAAAAAGGTGGCTGTGGTAAGACCACGACGAGTATCAATCTCGCCGCCTGCCTTGCCCGTTTAGGTCAAAAAACCCTGCTGGTCGACATGGACCCGCAAGGCCATTGCGGCGTGGGCTTGGCCGTGCCGGAGGATCAGATCGAGCGCACCGTGCTCGACGCGCTGATCGAAGAGCGCGACGGCAAGACCGCCAAGCTCGAAGAAATCGTCTGGCAGATCGCCACCGATTTCGATCTGGCGCCCAGCAACATCAAGCTGGCCGCGTTCGAGCAGATCTTTGCAGGCCGAGTGGGTCGCGAGGATCGGCTGCTGAACATCATTCAATCGATCAAGGCGAATTATTCATGGTGCATTATCGACTGCCCGCCGAGCGTGGGCCTGATCACGTTCAATGCGCTGCGTGCCTGCGATGAAGTCGTCGTGCCGGTGGAAACCGGCTACTTCAGCCTACACGGGCTGACGAAGATGATGGAAACGCTCGAGATGATGAAGGAGAAGGCCGGCAAGGACATCCTCATCCGCGTGCTACCGACGCTGTACGACACGCGCACCAAGCTCGCCCGCGAAGTGCTCAACGAGCTGCGCAGCAAGTTCTCCAGCTACCTGATGGAGAGCACGGTTAACTTCAACACCAAGCTGAAAGAAGCCGCCAGCTTCGGCCAGCCGATTACCGAATACGATCCCGGTTCCCGCGGCTACAAGGATTTCGTCAACCTCGCCCGCGAGTTGATGGGCCACAAGCCAACCGAAACCGAAGTCACGCCGAGCGAAACGCTCAGCCGCCCGGCGGAACTCGTGCAGCGCGCCAAGCAACTGGCCCAGCTCACGACGATGCAGTTCGGCAAGAACGCGATGGCGTCCAGCAACGGCGCACTCGCGGCAGCGCCGGCCGTGGTGCCGCAGGAATCATTCGCCGGAACGCTGGAAGGCGCACAGACCCGCATGCAGACGATGGGCCTGGTCGCCGGCGTGCAGAACGAACAGCCGCTCGCGATCACGCCGACCGAGCAGCGACTCGCCGATTTCTACGGCGTGAAGCAGATGGGCGACGAAGTGATTTTCGCTGCCAAGTTTGCTGAAGCCCGCAAGGTACTGATCGCCGGCGACTTCAACAACTGGTCGCCGATGTCGACGCCGATGCACTCCGCCAGCCGTCCGGGCGAGTGGGTGACGCGCCTGCCGCTGCAGTCGGGCCGATACCGCTACCGGTTTGTGGTTGACGGCAAGTGGATGACCGATCCGCACAACAGCTACGTGGAAACGAATCAGTTCGGAGAACTGAACAACGTGATCGAAGTGGACTGAAGCAGTAGTCGATTGATACGACTCGAGGAACAGATCATGGCGGATTCATCCAACACCAATCGGTCGCTCAGCGAGATCAGTCATCTGTTCCTGAGCAACGTTCGCGAGCTGCCACGCCCCGGCGCGGCGCGGCCGCAGCGCATCCCGCCGGGTGGGAAGCGGATTGAATCACCCGCGCCCGTCGCCGAGCCCAAGCCCGCTCACTCCAGCGTCGACCTGACGCCTGAAGAGTTCGCGCAGGTGTTCGGCCAGATCGATCTCGACGACGACAAGCCCAGCAAACAACCGATCGTGACCGCTGTTCTCGCATCGCATCTGTCCGGCGGACAGGCGGACCGCGTGAAGCAGTACGCCCGCCACTACGCGGCCAGCAACGGGCATCGCGTAGGGCTGATCGAAGTGGACGCGAGCGAATTCCGCCTCACCTGTTTCGAGCCCGGCGTTGAATCACACGCCGAAGACGACGGCGGCGAAGGCAGCTCGTTCGACCCGCGCCAGATGGCCGAGACGCTGCAGGAACTGAATTTTGATATCGACCGCTGGCTGCTGCTGGTGCTGAACCCGCGGCTGCCCGAGTCGCGGGAACTGCTTCGCAGCGCCACCCACTGGGTGATGCTCAGCACCTGCGATCATGACGGCGTGGTGAGCTGCTACCGCACGCTCAAAGGGCTGGCTGATCTCGGCCGTCCGCGGCTGTCACTCGCGCTGCTCGACGCTCCGAACGAAAACGAAGCCCGCACGATTCACCGCAAACTGGCCGGCGTGTGCGACCAGTTCTTGAGCTGGCCGCTGGAGAAGCAGTCGCCCGTGCAGAGCGCCGACAATGTGGCCGAGCACTTGGTGCTGAACTGCCGTCCGCTGCGTGACAAGGCGCAACTCGCGGCCGCTCCGCAGTGGCAGATCGTCTCGGACTTTCTCGCGACGTCGCAGGCGGAGCCGATCGAATCCGCGACGGAAGCACGCGAATCCAAGGACGAAACCGCCGCGCTGGCCGCCGACGAAATCGGGCCGGTGTCGATGGGCGATTATTCCGGGGGCAACGAACCGCTCGAGTACACTGAGGAAGAAATGTCGCATGTAAAGGCCGCCGCCTCGTCTCCTTCGCTCACCGCGACGTTCGACATGCCGCGCTCGGCCCAGCCGATGCCGACGTACATGCCCGAGCAGGACGAAACCAGCGACGTGGTCGACCTGCCGTCGATCGACGCGAGTGCGACGACGATTCTGTCGGCCGTCATCCGCCACACGCCCGGCGCACTGGTCGAGTGCCCGATTCATCCGCCGATGTGCCCCGAAGCGACGCTCGCCGTCGACCGCGAGCACGGCCTTGTGCTGCTGGCTGTCAGCAAAGCCGGCCTTGCTGATTTCCGTGCGATCGCCCAAGCGTACCAGTGGCTGAACCAAAACCGCCAGCTCATCGCGATGGCTGTTCCGCAGTTTTCCATCGACTGCCACAAGCTGCCGCAACTTCGGTTGCTCGTGGATCATCGAGACATGAGCGCGGAGCTGCTGCAGCCGATGCTCGAAGCCGGGCACGTGAGCGTGCAGGCGTACCGCAAGCTGCGGTGGGGCGCTAAGAGCGGGTTGCTGCTCGAAGCTGCTTAGACGCGAAACGAAAAGTTCATCGATAAAAAAGCCCCAGTATGGCGATGCTGGGGCTTTCTCATTTGTTGTTGCACGCTCGCGTTAAACCTGCCCGTTCCCATTCCCCATGCGGACGACTTCCGCAACCGGAATGTTCCCGTCTTCACCGTTCGGTTCGTCTTGAACCTGCTCCATGTTTTCAGCGTGAACGTGTCCTTCGTAATGCGATGCAAAGAACGGAATCTTGTTCAGCACCTTCTCCTGGAACAGTTCCATGTAAAGGTAGATGACCGGCGTGACGTACAGCGTGATGAACTGGCTGACGACCAACCCGCCGACGATCACAAGACCCAGCGGCCGGCGGCTGGCGCCATCGGCTCCCCAGCCGAGCGCGATCGGCACGGCGCCCATCACGGCGGCCAACGTCGTCATCAGAATCGGGCGGAAACGGTCAACGCTCGCTTCGTGGATCGAGTCTTCAGCACTCTTACCGCCGGCCACACGCTGGATGGCGAAGTCGACGATCATAATGCCGTTCTTCTTCACGATACCCATCAGCATGAACATGCCGATGTACGCGTACAGCGAGAGTTCACTGCCGCTCATGCCGAAGAACGCGCAAACCCACAGTGTCGCCAGCCCGCCCACCATCGCGGTCGGAAGGGTGCTGAGCACGGTGATCGGGTGCAGGTAGCTTTCGTACAGAATCGCCAGGATCACGTACATCACAAACACAGCCAAGACCATCAGGATTGTGAGGTTGCCCACTGTTTCCTTAAACGTGAGGGCTTCACCCTGGAAGTCGGCTCGCATCGTCTGCGGCACGATGCCCGCTGCGGTCTTTTCAATGAACTCGGTCGCTTCGCCGAGCGACACGCCGGGCATGAGGTTGAAGCTGAACGTTACGCTCGTGAACTGATTCAGATGGTTCACGGCCTGCGGTCCGAGCGTGGGTTCCCACTTGGCGACGGCGCTCAGCGGGACGCTCCGCGTGCCGTCGTCGGACTTCACGTACAGCAGGCTCAGATCCTGCGGATCGGCCCGGGTGGCGTCCTTGGTCTCCAGAATCACCTGGTACTGATTCGTCGGCTGCTTGAT
>Ga0070665_100000620_pt1 | contig 48419 bp, 38 predicted proteins | sample KBSS13metaG_FD_65862 | JGI IMG/M metagenome (GOLD analysis project Ga0070665, IMG submission 65862) | Switchgrass rhizosphere microbial communities from Kellogg Biological Station, Michigan, USA - KBS S1-3 metaG | ecosystem: Host-associated > Plants > Roots > Rhizosphere > Soil ...
TGTAACTTCGGCAGCGAACGAGCGAAGTTGCTCGACCATCGTGTTGAGCGTTTCTTTGAGCTGGAGGATTTCGCCGCGAACGTCCACGGTGATTTTTCTGGACAAGTCGCCGCTGGCGATAGCGGTGGCCACTTCGGCGATGTTGCGAACTTGACCTGTGAGGTTCGACGCCATGAAGTTGACGTTATCGGTGAGGTCCTTCCAGGTACCGGCCACGTCCGGTACCTGTGCCTGGCCGCCGAGCTTGCCTTCGGTGCCAACTTCGCGAGCGACGCGCGTGACTTCCGCCGCGAAGGCGTTGAGCTGGTCCACCATAGTGTTAATGGTGTTCTTGAGTTCGAGGATTTCGCCCTTCACGTCGACCGTGATCTTGCGAGACAAATCGCCGCGCGCGACGGCGGTAGCGACTTCAGCGATGTTGCGAACCTGTCCGGTCAGGTTCGAGGCCATGAAGTTGACGTTGTCGGTCAAGTCCTTCCACGTTCCAGCGACGCCGGGAACGCGGGCTTGGCCGCCGAGCTTGCCTTCGGTACCGACTTCACGAGCCACGCGGGTAACCTCACCGGCGAAACCGTTGAGCTGGTCCACCATGGTGTTGATGGTGTCTTTTAGCTCAAGAATTTCGCCCTTCACGTCCACCGTAATTTTGCGGGACAAGTCGCCCCTCGCGACGGCGGTGGTGACTTCCGCAATATTGCGAACTTGAGCCGTGAGGTTGCCGGCCATTGAGTTCACGGAGTCAGTAAGGTCCTTCCAAGTGCCAGCGACGCCAGGCACGTTGGCTTGACCACCAAGGCGGCCTTCGGAACCGACTTCGCGGGCGACGCGGGTGACTTCGCCAGCGAAGCGGTTCAGCTGATCCACCATGGTGTTGAGTGTTTCTTTGAGCTGAAGGATTTCGCCCCGAACATCGACAGTGATTTTTCTAGAAAGGTCGCCGCTGGCGATGGCGGTGGCGACTTCTGCAATGTTGCGGACTTGGCCGGTTAAATTGGAGGCCATGAAGTTGACGTTGTCGGTGAGGTCTTTCCAGGTGCCGCCGACGCCGGGCACTTCGGCTTGGCCGCCGAGTTTGCCTTCGGTACCGACTTCGCGGGCGACACGGGTAACTTCACCAGCAAAGGCGTTGAGCTGGTCCACCATGGTGTTGATGGTGTTTTTGAGTTCGAGGATTTCGCCCTTCACGTCGACCGTGATCTTGCGAGACAAGTCGCCCCTCGCGACGGCGGTGGTAACTTCGGCGATGTTGCGGACTTGCGCAGTCAGGTTGCCCGCCATGGCGTTGACCGAGTCGGTCAAGTCTTTCCACGTCCCCGCGACGCCCGGTACGAGAGCCTGTCCGCCGAGTTTTCCGTCGGTGCCGACTTCGCGAGCTACGCGCGTAACTTCCGATGCGAAGGAGCGCAGCTGATCCACCATGGAGTTGATGGCTTCCTTGAGCTGAAGGATCTCTCCACGTACGTCGGCGGTAATTTTGCGGGAGAGGTCGCCGCTCGCGACGGCCGTGGTGACTTCGGCGATGTTGCGTACTTGGCCAGTGAGGTTGCCGGCCATGGCATTGACCGAATCGGTGAGATCCTTCCAGGTGCCGGCGACGCCAGGGACTTGCGCCTGTCCGCCGAGTTTTCCCTCAGTGCCCACTTCGCGAGCGACACGCGTGACTTCGGAGGTGAAAACGCTGAGCTGTTGAATCATCGTGTTGACGATGTTGGCGAGGCGAAGAAATTCTCCCTGGAGAGGGCGTCCGTCGACGTCGAGCCGAACGGTTTCGGCAAGGTTGCCCTGCGCGACGGCGGCGATGGCGCGTGTGACTTCGGTGGTCGGACGAAGTAGGTCGTCGACGAGCGTGTTGACGGAGACTTCCATTTCGCCCCAGGCGCCGCGCGGATCGTAAAAGCGTGTGCGCTCCTTGATTTTTCCTTCCTTGCCAACGACGTGACCGACGCGCTTCAGTTCCTGCGCCATGCGCTGATTGGCGACGATGATTTCGTTGAAGCAGTCAGCGATTTTTCCGCCGACGCCAGTCCACGTGCCCGGCAGTCGAATGGAAAAATCTCCGTCGCGCATGGTTTGCAGGCCTGCCAAAATCGCGCCCAGATCGACTTCTGTACCGTCCGCCGAGTGGTGGCCATTGCTGTCTTCGCGAGGCGACATTCTTGCAGTCGTAGCATCCGCTTTCTTCGTATCACTGCGTTTCATGCCTAGTTCTCCGTGGAAACCGACTTCGATGAGAGATCGTGATCGTTCGACTGCGCGCAAATCAGAATATTGGCTTGGATTGATGGTTGGCTGACCGAGCAAGATAAGAGCTGGCTTGAATCCGCTATCGGGCGGAGGCTTCCCCTGCAGAGCAGGCGCCGCTGCTTGTCGTGGCTTGCGGGCATGGGCACTTCCTTATAGATCTCGTGTCCGGCGGTCCGCGCCGTACCGTGTGTGACGCCTGAAGGAAATCCTAGGTTCCGCTGGACTAGCACGCTCGCTAGGCGCTCAATCCGAGCTCACCGACAATCGTTCGGACCCGCGACGAATCGAGGCGCGGGCTGGCATAGATCTTGTTGGCGGCAACCGCTTCCAGGGCACGCATCAATTCCGCTTCCGTGTCGGATTTCAGCAAGTAGCCTCGCGCACCCGCTTCGAAAGCCGTGCGTACCCATTCGATAGAGTCATGCAACGTCAGCAGGAGGACTTTGGCGTCCGGTTGTTGCTGGCGGATGGCCTTGGTCGCTTCCAGGCCGCCAATCCCAGGCATGGAAATGTCCATCAGAATGATGTCTGGTTTTAGAGTGTAGGCCAAACGTACCGCGTCTTCGCCGGATCCAGCTTCGCCCGCGATCTCCCATCCCGGCCAGGCTCTGACTATGCTTTGAATTCCTCGACGAAGAACTGCGTGGTCGTCGACTACCAGAACTCGATTCATGACCTGGCTTTACTCCGTGGCGAATGTAGTGGTTTGCGACCCCTTCGACTCTCAAGGGCCACGTCGCCAGCGAAGTGGATCATTCGGTTTCCCCAACATGCCCTAAACTTCGATGATTTGATTCTTGACGGCATAGCGGACGAGTTCGCTGACCGAGTGGAGTTCGAGTCTGCGCATGATGTTCGCCCGGTGTGTCTCTGCCGTCTTAACGCTAATATTCAGAGCGACAGCTACTTCCTTGCTGGTCTTTCCTTCCGCGAGGAGTTGGACAATTTCACGTTGTCGGCCTGTGAGCCGGCTACGGGCGTCAGCGTGATTCTCCCGCACGTGGGACTTGTCCCCGCGCAATCCGTCCATCATCATTTCAGAAACTCTTGCAGTGAAAAATGGGCGATGCATTCCCAGCGATTCAACCGCATTAACCAAGTCTCGATTGCAATCGGACTTTAGGACATAGCCCCTTATGCCAGCCTCGATGATTTCGTAAGCCAATTGATCGGATAGATGAAGAGTCAGGACGACGATTTCCGTCTTCGGTAAGGCCTTACGGATTTGACGGGCAGCCTCGAGACCGTTCAACTCGGGCATCGCGATGTCCATGACCACAACGTCCGGCTTTAACTCCACTGCCATGGCCGCGGCTTGCCGGCCGGTCGTCGCCTCACCACAAACCTCCCAACCCTTTTTCTCCAAAAGAAGTTGCCGTAAGCCGGCTCGGACAACGTCATGGTCGTCTGCAATCAGTATTCGCACCGAAATTGCTCCGGATACTCGGTAATTTTGCTACTGTGTTCCCTCATTTGCGACAAAGATATACCGTGAACCCTGTATTTTGCCTATTAAGCAATGCTTTTCGTCGCCTGAGCAACCATTGCACTCACCTGGCCCTTTCCCTCATTTGACAATTCAGGTAAGCGGGAAAGCGAAAATTCATTGCGGCTTTCGATCAGCGGGATTTCCACCGAGATGACCGTGCCAACAGGTTCACCAGGTTCAATGCGCAAAATTCCACCGAGTTCGCGAACGCGTTCGCGCATGCCTCCTAGGCCCACTCCCATTCCAGCGCCTCTGTCACGGAATGAACGTATGCGCTCGAGCGGAATCCCTTTTCCGAAGTCTTTCACGCGCAGAGAGACTGTGTGCGTGTCACAGAAAATATCCACGCTGACGCTTTTGCTCTGCGAGTGACGATGCACGTTCGTGAGGCTTTCCTGGAGAATACGGAAAAGCGTAGTCTCACTTTCTTTCACCAATCGCGGCATTTCGTGCGGAGCGTTTACATGCACTTCGATTCCGCTGCGGGCGGCGAAGCCTTCGACGTACCAGCGTACGGCCGATAACAAACCGTTTTCGTCCAGCAACGGCGGATGCAGGAGATAGGACATCGTGCGCGTTTCCGAAATACATTGGTCCACGAGCTTCGAGCACTCCGCGAGCGCTTGCCGCGAGGAACGGTCCACGCCATCGCGGCTTCCGCTTCGATCGATCGTGATTTTTAACATTGCCAGGTATTGGCCGACGCTGTCGTGCAGCTCGCGAGCCATCTTGCGGCGCTCTTCGTCCTGCAATTGGAGGATTCGTCCGCTCAGCCGTCGCGCCGTTTCCTCGGCCTGCCGTTGCTGCGTAAGGTCTGCGTTGATTTCCAGCCAGCCCTTAAACTCGCCGCGTTCTCCCCGCTTGTGAATCCAGCGGCTATAAACGACAACGCGCATCCCGTGGCGCGTCGTGTGTACGAGTTCGCCTTCCCAACGTCCGTTTTCCTCGAGAGTTGCAAGCAACTCCGCGAACGGGACTGGATATTCAGTTTGCAGCAGTGCGGTAACATCCTGGCCAACGGCTTCCGGCGCGCTCCAGCCGTATAGGCGTTCGGCGGCGCGGTTCCAGTAACTGATTTTGTGGGAAGTGTCACAAATGAATGCGCCATCGGTCACTAGGTCGAGCAATTCAGCTTGTGAACTGACTTCCGTAAGGCGCTCTTGCAAAGCACGCCGCTCTTCTTGCTCCTGTTTTTCCTGTTTAGAGTGCATGCCGGGATCTTGCGACGGTACCTCCCTCTGCGGGCTGATTTCGCGCAAGGTTCCCAAATCCCGGTACGGCCTGCCCGTGTCGTCAAAGTAGAACCGCCCGTTGGCTTCCACCCAGCGGACATTTCCATCAGGCAGCAGGATCTGATAGTCAAAGTGATATTCCTGCCGTTCTGAAATTGCCGCTTTCCACTGTCGCTCGATGGCCTCGCGATTTTCCGGGTGAACTCTTTCCATCCACGCGTTCCATGAAGGAGTGCACCCGCCGGCCGTGTATCCGAGCAGCGCAAAAAGTCCCGGAGACCAAAAGGCCTGATTTGTTAAAAGGTCAAAGTCCCACGTTCCCATCGGAGCTGCGCCCAATTGCGGTCTGGATTTTTCTCCAGATTCGCGCTTGCGCCCGGCTAGCTCCCAATGCAGCTTCACTCGCGCCACCAACTCATGAGCATGAAAAGGTTTTACTAAGTAATCCGTAGCGCCCGCTTGTAAGGCGTCGTTGCGGAATTCCTCACCAACTCGGGCCGACAATAGAATGATAGGCAAGTCGTTGAGCGACGAATTTTCGCGCAGGCGTTTTAGCAGGGTCATACCATCGAGCCTCGGCAGCATTACGTCACTGAGAACCAGATCAGGAGGCTTGGCGTTGACTCGCTCTATAGCCGCGACCCCATCGGGCGCAGAGGTCACGACAAACCCTTCCTTCTTCAGCAATCGCTCCAGGTACAGCCGCATGTCGCTGTTGTCTTCCACCAGGAGGATTTCTGGCGGCGCAGCGAGCACTGGCTGGTCGTTAACATTTATTTCCTCCGCGCGATTTGGAGACAGCCATCCCAACGCTTCTTTCAAGAACTGACTCGCGCCCCGCGATGGTGGCGTCGCGGCGTCTTCCGAGGCCACCACGCGGTCTTGCGGCAAATGGTTCGAACCCGTCGGGATGGAAACAATAAACTGGCTGCCGCGCCCTAGCTCGCTTTGCGCGCGGATCGTTCCGCCATGAAGCTTGACGAGTTCCTGCACCAGCGCCAGTCCGATGCCAGTCCCCTCGTTTGTTCGACCTGGCGTTCCTTCGATGCGGTGAAACCGCTCGAACAAATGAGGCATCTCGGATTTCGGAATCCCGACTCCGGTATCTTCGACTCGGAGCTCCGCGATGCCGTCGCTGCCTCCCGACCGGACCGTAATTCTTCCGCTATGAGTGAATTTCAGAGCATTCGACAGGAGATTGAGGACGACTTTTTCCCACATTTGCCTGTCTACGAACGCAGTAGCAGCGGGTTCTTCACAGCGGACATCGAATTCCAGCCCGGCTTTTTCGACCGCCGATCGAAACACACTTGCAAGTTCTGCTGTGAGTTCGCCCAGTCGCACCGGTTCGTACTTCGCCTGCATGCGCCCGGCCTCGATGCGCGAGAAATCGAGAAGAGTGTTGACCAGCTTCAGCAGGCGGGAAGCATTTCGGTGAATGAGCTCGATTTCGTCCGGGTTAGTTGGGATAAGGTGCGATCCCCGTGTCCGCTCCAGCAACTCTTCAAGCGGACCCAAGATAAGGGTCAGGGGAGTTCGCAGTTCGTGGCTGATGTTACTGAAAAAAGTCGTCTTAGCCCGGTCTAGCTCGGCCAGTGATTCGGCCCGGCGGCGTTCTTCGTCGACAATGCGAGCGTCTGCCACGCTCTTCGCGATTTGGTTGGCCACCAGGCTGATAAATCCGCGATAGTCCTCGTCCAATCTCTTATGGCGGTTGACTCCCGCTACCAGCACACCCATCCCGGACTCTACTCCGGCCTGTGTAACGGGTACTAAGACAAGGTTCGTGACATTGCCACCCCAAAAGCCGCCCGGGAGCTGTACACCCATGCGGTCCAATTCGCCACACTCAATCATCTCGCCGCGTGCGATGACCTCACGAATGAGCTGTGCGATGCGAGAGTCGTCCTTCCATAGAACCGTGTCCGGCAAGAACGGATGACCGGGGGCTATGCCGGTGAATGCGGCCGCCTCAGCAAGTAATTGTTCGTAATTCAGTTTGTATAGCACCGCAAAGGGAATATCGTATGGGTTGCTGTTGAGCGCCTTAGCGGCAAACTCCCAGGCCTCCGTTTCGTTTTTGGCGTCGACGCTCCTTGATGCCAACTCTCGGAGCGTGAAGAGCCGGCGCTGACTGATTACTTGTTCGGTTGTTTCCGCTACGGGAGTGATTACGCCAACGACGCGGCCCTGTTCGTCGCGGATCGGCGTGTAGGAAAATGTATGATACGTTTCCTCGGGATAGCCGCTGCGCTCGAGCAGTAGCATCAAATTATCCGACCAGGTTGCCTCCCCAGTCTTCAGAACGTGCTCCAGCATCGGTCCGGCAACGTCCCACACCTCACGGTAAACTTCTCGCCCGGGCCTGCCCAGAGCTTCCGGGTGTTTTCGGCCCAAAGTCCGGCGATAGGAATCGTTGTACAACATCACTAGGTCCGGTCCCCACCACACGATCAGATCGAAGCGTGAACTGACGCAAATGCCGACGCTCACCTGCAGGCTCCTCGGCCATTTTTCGATGGGCCCCAGGGCCGTTTGGCTCCAGTCTTTGGAGCGCATCAGCGCTCCCATGTCCCCGCCGCCCGGGAGCCATGGCGGACACTTTTCACGCTTTTTTTGGCGGAGCGGCGCGGCGAGATCTTCGGGCGGTGACAGTTCGACGGTTATCTTGTCAATCGTGGAAAGCAAATCGCGCGACAAATCAGACTTCGCAACATAGGCGGCGGCGCCTGCCTCTCGTGCCAGGCGTCGAGTTACTTCCGGCTCGTTTTGGCTAATGATGATGACTTTGGTTTCCGGCTGCCGCGAACGAATGGCTCGGGTTGCCTCCGTGCCCGTCATAACCGGCATCGTCACGTCCATCAGGACAAGATCCGGATGAAGGCTGCCGACTTTTTCGACCGCTGCTTGCCCATCGGCGGCCTCACCACAAATCTCCCACTCAGGGCGAGACGAGAGCAGCGAACGGAGACCACGCCGGATGACCTCATGGTCGTCAACAATCAGGATTCGGAGTGATGCCATCGTTTCCGCAACTCAACCAATGTGCCTGGTTAATCCGAACGTCTAAACGTAAGGACTGAGTGAATCACCGCTGCCGCGCTCCGTCCATACGAGCTTGCCTGTATGCCTCTTTGCGATGTCTACGTCACTAACCCTATAGTCCGAGTGCGCCCTTGCGTCTAGCGTAAGGGTAGGAAATTCGATCGAGGACCGGCGCGATGACGCAACAAACAGAACTTCACAAGCAGAGCCAATCGCTCAGACCTCTCTGTCCTCGCGACAGCCGTCCGATGCACTATGACGCGACGGGACTTGCGTGGCGGCAAGATGGCGAATTGTACGTGACTCCGTCCTACATCTGTGAGTACGATGGCTGCGGCGTGCGCTATACACCTTCGGATGGTTACTTTACGGCGATCATGATGCCCGACTTGCCGCAAGCGGTAGAGGAGCCCGGAGTCAATCTTTTGAAATGCCCGCAACACAATGCGTGGCTCTATCGCGCGGTCGCAGAAAATATCGGCGACAGATTAATCTGGCGGTGTGGTGTTGAAGACTGCGACTATACACACGCCAATTGCGGCCCGGCCTGGCCTTCGTTGTAGTCGTGAACGGGCGAGAACGACACGGACCTCAAGCAACTCGCTAGGTAATCGTCAGGCGTACAAAAATTCCGCCCGATAAAGTCGGTACTTCGCCTGATATTAGAATGTCGCGCCGCACGCTAACGTTATAGAGCGTTTAGTACTGGAAAAGACCTATGAGAATTGCCCAAATTGCCCCGCTTTATGAAAGTGTGCCGCCGCAACTCTACGGGGGAACCGAACGAGTCGTATCTTACCTAACCGAGGAACTGGTGGCTCAGGGACACGAGGTTACGCTGTTTGCCAGCGGCGACTCGCAGACCTCGGCGCGCCTGATTCCGTCTCGGCGTAAGGCACTCAGGTTGGATGGTGGCTGTGTCGATCAGCTCGCCTGCCATTACCTGATGCTTGAAAACGTGATTGAACGCGCGCACGAATTTGACGTCCTGCATTTCCACGTCGACTATCTGCATTTCCCATTTTCCAAGCGATGCGCAGTACCGCACCTGACCACGCTGCACGGGCGCCTGAATATTCCAGAGCTTGCTCCGTTACACCGAGCTTTTCCGGACGCGCCTCTGGTATCCATCTCGATGGCTCAGCGCAAACCTTTGCCGTGGGCCAACTGGGTCGGAAATGTATATCACGGATTGCCTGCGCCAACTTCTGCAATGGGCTCAGGGACAGGGAACTATCTTGCGTTCATAGGGCGCATCGCTCGCGAAAAACGCGTGGACCGAGCTGTCGAGATTGCGGTGAAATCTGGCATGCCGCTGAAGATCGCGGCCAAGGTCGATCCCAGCGACCGGGAATACTACGAGAAGGAGATTAAACCCCTTTTGAATCATCCGCTGGTGGAGTACATCGGCGAAATCAGCGAGGAGCAGAAGCCTGCTTTCCTCGGCGACGCGTATGCGCAGATTTTTCCGATCGACTGGCCAGAGCCTTTTGGCCTCTGCATGATTGAAGCGATGTCTCACGGTACGCCAACGATTGCATTTGATTGCGGCTCAGTGAGCGAAGTTTTGCGAGATGGCGTGAGCGGCTTCATCGTGAAGAGCATTGAGGAAGCGGTCGAAGCGGTGCCGAGGGTGGCAACACTCAGCCGTGTCGCGTGCCGCCGCGAGTTCGATAAGCGATTTTTGGCTTCCCGCATGGCCGAAGACTACGTTAGGCTCTATGAGTTGCTCGCAACCGCTGAGACTTTGGCACTCCCGGCGCCTCGGCTCGATTCCTCGCTGACCCTGTAAGGAAGGGCTTCACATTGGCTGACATCGTTCGGCTCGAGAACGAATATTATGTTCGAGCGTCCTCCGCCTTGGCGGACGACCGCACACGCGTGCTCAAGTACGGCGACACATTCGCCGTCTTCAACCGTTTTGGCGACATCGAGCTGGTCGGGCCATCCAAATTCGGCCTTTTCCATGCGGAGTGCCGGCACCTCTCGCAGTTTGCTGTTCACCTCAATGAATGCCAGCCCATTCTGTTGAGCTCTACCATTCGTGAAGATAATGCGTTTCTCTCAGTGGACCTCACGAATGTTGATAGCGACGCAAGCTGCATTGCCGCGTTATCCCGCGGAACTCTTCACGTGTTTCGCCTGCAATTTCTCCGTCGTGGGGCGTGCTATGTTCAGATTCGGCTTCTGAACTATGGCACCGATCCCGCTGGTATTTCTGTCCGCGTAAAATTCGACTCCGACTTTGCCGACATCTTTGAAGTGCGCGGCACCGCTCGTGAACGAATCGGCCAACGCCTGCCCGAAGAAATTGGCGACGATTGCGTGATTCTGGGTTATCACGGACTGGACGGCGTGATTCGCCGGACTCGGTTTGAATTTTCGCCTAGGCCCACTTCGCTGAACGCGCAGGAAGCGCAATTCCACTTCACTCTGAAGCCCGGTGGAGAGACATCGCTATTCGCGCTGATTGCTTGCGAACACGGCGCGGAAAAGCCTGATCCCGTCTCCTTTCCCGTGGCATTCGCCAGCCTGGCGGCGCCGGTTAACGGAGCTCAGCAGCATGATTGCCGTGTCGCCACTTCAAGCGAAGGTTTCGACGCGTGGCTGAATCGTTCATCCGCCGATCTTCGTACGTTGGTAGAAGGCAATCCGGAAGGCCCGTACCCTTACGCTGGCGTGCCGTGGTTTAGCACGGTATTCGGGCGCGACGGCATCATCACCGCGCTGGAATGCTTGTGGATGGTCCCTTCCTTCGCGCAAGGCGTATTGAGTTACCTGGCACTGACGCAGGCTACTGCCGAGATCCCGGAGCAGGATGCCGAGCCAGGAAAAATTCTTCACGAAATGCGCCGCGGCGAAATGGCCGCGACAAAAGAGGTTCCGTTCGCGCGATACTACGGCAGCGTGGACTCCACTCCGCTTTTCGTGATGCTCGCCGGTGCTTACCTGGATCGCACCGACGACCTCTCTTTCGTTTCCAAAATCTGGCCGAACGTTAAGGCCGCTCTGATTTGGATGGATACTTATGGCGACTGCGACAACGATGGATTCATCGAATACGCAAAGCGCTCCACTCATGGGTTGATTCAGCAGGGTTGGAAGGACTCGCACGATTCCGTCTTCCATGCCGATGGCACCATGGCCGAGCCGCCCATCGCCCTGTGCGAAGTACAGGCGTACGCTTATGCCGCCAAGTGCGCGGGCGTCCGCTTGGCGCGCTCATTTGCCGAACCTGAGCTTGCCGCAAGACTGGAAAGGGAAGCGCAATCTCTGCGTGTGGCCTTCGAGCAGTCATTCTGGAATGAGCAACTCGGAACTTACGTATTGGCGCTCGATGGCCACAAGCGGCAGTGCGCCGTCCGCACATCGAATGCCGGCCACGCGCTGTACTGCGGCATTGCCAATGAGTCCCGGGCCCGGTCAGTCGCTTCCGTACTGATGGGCCCGCAAATGTTTTCGGGCTGGGGCGTGCGCACTGTAGCCTCGTCCGAAGCCCGCTATAATCCGATGTCCTATCACAATGGCTCGGTTTGGCCTCACGACAACGCATTGATAGCGGCGGGGTTTTCTCGATACGGCATGCAAAATCTGGCCGCGGAACTCCTGAATGCTTTATACGAAGCCAGCCGCCACATCGAACTGCAGCGAATGCCTGAACTCTTCTGCGGATTTCACAAAAGAACAGAAGGCAGCGGCCCGACGTTGTATCCCGTGGCGTGTGCGCCGCAGGCTTGGGCTGCGGGCTCCGTCTTTCTCATGCTGAGCGCCTGCTTGGGCATCAATGTCGTCGCCTCCACGCCAAGGATCCACCTGTTTCGTCCCAGTTTGCCTGCGGCTTTGAGTGAAGTCAGGATAGACAATCTTCAAGTGGGCGACGCGAGCGTCTACCTGGCTTTTAGGCGTCGCGGCACGCGCGTGGATGCAGAGGTGGCCGGACGCTGCGGGGATATCGAAGTTCACGAATCGATGTAGATTTGTCGTTCGTACTTCACTATTTAACTGCGCCTTGGAGGTCTCATTCGTTTTCGAAGCAGGAATTTAGCCCGCTCGAGCACAACCCGGCGCGAAGCCGACAGGTTTTTCCCACCTCGATTGATGAAGTAAGTCAGCATCCTCATTCCAGAACCCGGACCTTTGGGCGAAACGCGTTTACTGGCCAGCGAACGGGCTATCGCGCTGGCGCTTTTCGTAAAAAGTCCGCGCGGCGGACGCGTCGAATCTGTCTTGACGCGAAAATCCAGCGTTTCTTTCGTTTTGCATGTCCGGCCATGGAGCCTCACCTCTAAAGGCCACCGTATTGCATCGCGACGTGAATTGCGATTGACGAAATCCTGTAAGCGATCGCCTGTTGTGCCGACCCTGGAAAGAAGTTCACGGTTTTAGCGCTTTTTGAACGCCCTACCGCTCATCGTTCCGCGAAATAGAGCGTCAGTGGTATGGAACCCATTTCCCGCAGCTTTTTAGATAGAGCGCGAGGCCCGCGCTGCGAATTTACCGACGTCGGAGGAAGCAACATGCAAGAGAACAGTCTTCAAGAGCTCTATGTCGAACAACTTAAAGATCTTTACAACGCTGAAAACCAGCTCGTAAAAGCTTTGCCAAAGATGGCCAAGGCTGCCCAGTCCGAAGCACTTAGGCAGGGATTCGAGCAACATCTCGAGCAAACCAAAGGCCACGTCGATCGTTTGGAACAGATCTTCAGTGCCATGGACGAGAGCCCCAAGGGCAAGAAGTGCGCAGGCATGGAGGGCTTGCTGGAAGAAGGCGAGGAAGTGATCAAAGAACAGTCGTCGAGCGACGCCCTCGACTCAGGTCTGATCGCCGCAGCACAACGAGTCGAGCACTATGAAATTGCCGCTTACGGCACCGTACGTTCGTTCGCAGAGTTGCTGGGCGAAAGCGACGCGGTAGACCTTCTTCAGCAAACCCTCGACGAAGAGAAGGAAACCGATGACAAGCTGACCAAGCTTTCGAGAGAGGTCAACGCTAAGGCGATGAGTGCTGCACCGGGAGAGGCGGAACAAAGCGAGGAAGAGGAAACGCCTCACGCCGCGCAGCGGAGCAAGCGAACTGGCAAGGCACGGAGCGCCCGCGCCTGACCAGACTAGCTTCTGAGAATACGCGGTGGCCGATCCGAGTTCTTCCCGGCCGAGCCGGATCGGCATCGCGATTTTCCATTCTTTAAGGGAGTGTTATGTCTGCATCGGTCTGGAAAGGCTCAATCGTTCTTAGCTTTGTTTCGATTCCGGTCAAGCTGTTTGCAGCAGCGCGAAGCGAGCGCACTTATCTTCACCAGCTTCACACCGTATGCCACTCTCGTCTGAAGCAACCGCTCTACTGCCCCACATGCGAACGCTTCGTCAAACGCGACGAAATCGTCAAAGGCTTTGAAGTGGACGAAGGGCAATACGTCCTGGTTGAAGGCGAAGAGATAAAGAAGCTCGCGGCAAAGTCTTCGCGCATCCTTGAAGTTTTGGCATTTACTAAACTTAGCCAGATAGACCCGATCTTTTTCGACGCATCCTATTTCTGCCTTCCTGAAGAAACTGGAAAAAAGCCATACCAATTGCTCATCAAGGCGCTGGAAGTCACACAATCCATCGGTTTAGGTCGCCTGACAATGCATCAGCGAGACTATACGGTCTTTCTGCGCGCGTACCACCACGGTTTGCTTCTTCACACGATGTATTTCGCAAATGAGATTCGCCGCGTTCCAGAATTTGGCATTCTCGAAAACGTAAATCTGAAACCGCAGGAAGTGAAACTTACCGAACAGCTCATTGCGACTATGATGCAGCCGTTCAAGCCGGCGCAGTACCACGATGAATTCCAAGATCGCTTACGCAAGCTGCTTGAGGCGAAACGCCGCGGACAAACTGTGGAAGTCGAAAAAACTGCGAAGCGTGCCCCGGTGATCGACATGATGGAGGCGCTGAAGAAAAGTCTGGCTTCGCACAAAACGCCGGGTGAGGAACCAAAAAAGTTGCCGGCCAGGCAAGGTAAGCTCGCCAAGGTCCGAAAAGCCAGCTAGCACACCAGGCAAATCCACAGGGGAGAGCCGATGAATAGCCCAAAGAAGCTTCGCAAGCGGCGCAAGATCAAATCGAAGTCGTTGGCCGATTGCCCGGAAAATCCAATTCCAAAGCGGACTCTCATCTTCCACCCAACGAGAATCTTCGCAAGTTCCCGGACGAAACTTACGGCGATATGCAGCTCCCTTTCACTCGGAGATGATCCTTATGCAAAGCCCAATCGACAGCGACCGTACCTACCAGATCTTCAAACGCGAAGCCGACAACACCACTGTCTGCATCGAGATCGTTAAGGGCCTCCAAAAAAGCAAGAAATCGGATCGATCACGTCCAGAGCTCTGCGCCTGGCAGCGAGCTTTCATTTCCGATCAGTAACACAGAAGACGGTTGAGCCATCTGAGCCAGCGGCAACGAGAGATCCTCTGACCCCCTAAAACCGATCGCCGCAAGCTCCCCGATACCAGGACTCCATGGCAGGCCGTCCTCAGAAGTCCTAACCTCGAATACAGGATTAACTCGCTTGAACGAACTCTGCGCCCGCCCTATCTTGGGTCAGCGGCGAAGTCCCTCGCGAAGGAGGTAGGCCATGGCCGACCTGCTCGAAATTTTCAGCACACTGCTTCAATTCTTCGCCTTCGTGTTGCTCGCGACAGCGGTTGCTTGTGTACCAGCAATCATTTTCCTTTGGTCGTCTGAACTCGCCCACCACATCAAGACCGGACGTCGCTCTCGCCGCCGGTCCGTAGTTCCAGTGACCAAGATTGCTTAGTTGACCCCTTCGCCCCACTCTCACTCACTACCCGCGCGCCTATTTACACTAAATCCTTCAAAGCCGGTTCGGGCTGCGGTTCCGCAACCGGAATGCGCTTGCGGCGCAAGGATCTTCGCGGATTTCGCGCCAGTAGATTTGAGAGTTGGGCGAACGAAGGGTCGGAGTCCGCAAGTAGCTTCATAACGGCCGTGAGCGGCATGGCCAGAAAAATCCCAGCGATTCCCCATAGCCACCCCCAAAACAAAAACGCGACCGTTGCAGCCACCGGTCCCACGTCCAGCCGCGAGCCTACAAAGCGCGGCAACAAAAAATTGGCGGCGATCAAGTGCAGTGCGCTGACGACTAGGATCACCACAAAAAATGGTCCAGTGCCGTGAAACTGTACTAGGCCAGCCACCACCGGCACGGCCACTGCTAGTAGCAGCCCCACGAACGGAATCAAACTCAGCAGGCCGCTCACAACGCCAAGCGTTACCGCAGGCCTTAGGCCGACTTGCCAGAATGTGAACATGCTTATCGCCGAAATTGCGGCACCGATCCATACGTTCCCAAACGCGAATCCGATGACCAGGCCTTTGACTCTTGCGATCAACGTATCCACGTCAAGCCGGTTCGCGAGGAGCGCTTTAGCCGCCGTGTACAACTTCTCGCGCACAATCAGCATGAAAAACACGAGAAAGGGAACTACACCCGCCACAACCAGCGCCCCGCCAACGGACCCAAATCCTCGCACCAGGTAAGTGGCCCACGACGTCGACTCGCGCACGCGTACCTCTGGTCCTCCCTTGGGCGCCGTCTCGTGAATCAACTCTCCCGCCGACTCCCTTACGTGCTGAACCCGCTTATTGAAAGGCGCAATTAGTTCGCGAATGCGCTCCGCGTAAACCCCGGAATTGTCAGAAAATTCTGTGAATTTGACATACGATCCGTAGACCGCCGCGCTTAGCACCGCGGCTCCTGCCAGCACGATCAAGCCAGCGGCCAATGAGCGTGGCATCCGCAAACGCTCCAGAAATTGAACAGCGGGATCAGCCAGTAGTGCCAGGAAGGCTGCCAGCACGATCGCTATGCAGATCGAGCTGGCGAAAAAACAGAACGCGATCAGCATCAACACGCCGACCAACGTCAGCATTCCTACGCCCTGTCTGAGGTAAATCTCCGTCAGAGTCGGCTGCGCTGCGGTCTGGCTTGCCATAGGTTTACGATGTCGGTCTTGCGAACTCCGGGCGCCGGTTGCCAGGCCCGTGAGTCGGCCCGTCAAGTTGTGTGATTGAAGACTAGACGCAGCTGAGGCGGCGCCACATACGCAGCACTTCCTAGCGGGGGTCGGGATGACCCTGTAGGCCTGGCGCCGGCACAGGTTGCAGCGTGGTTGGTCGCAATTGCGATCCCGCCGGAGCAAGTTCTTTCTTCGCCTCGAAGCGCGCGATTTTTCCCGAATCAACTGTCGCGCCGGTCCGCGAAATCGTTTCGAAATAGAGATCGTTCTGTGCAATCTCTACCAGTATGAACGTGCAGTCCGTATCGAACGACTTCGCGGTGAACGCTGCTCCTCGAATGTCCCCTGGCCGCAGTTGTCCTGACGATCCTTCTGTGAAGTAGACAATGCCTTTTTGCGGCGTCATACGCTCGTAAACGTGGTCGTGTCCAGAGAAAACGACCTGTACTCCATATTTCTCAAAAAGCGGCTCAAGAATTTCACGCAACTCCAGCGACGACCCGTGCGCGCGAGCCGACGAATAAAGCGGATGATGAAAAAACGCGATCTTCCAGTCATCCGTTGAATTCTGTAGTTGCTCGGTCAGCCACTTCAGCTGGTCGGGATCCATATAGTTGCTGTCAAGCGCAAAAAAACGCACGTTGCCTTTTTTGAACGAATAGTACCTATGCCCGCCCATGTTGAAGAGCTTGTACGACTGCTCTTCCGGCACATCGTGGTTGCCGAGGCTGGCATAAAACGTCACTTTGTTGTCGAGCAGTGGCTTATACGGCAGCTCAAACTTTTTTTCGAAATCCCGCGGTGTTTTGCCGCCGTAAATGTTGTCGCCAAGCATCAATACAAATTCAAAAGGGAATTGCTCTTGCGCCAATCGCATCCGGTCCGCCGTGTCGTACTGTAAGCGCTCTCCGGTTCCGAAGTCTCCGATCACCGCAAAGCGCACCGACCCCTTTGCCCCCGGCAGTGTGATTTGCTGCGCGGCCGCCGGAACAACGAGGAGTGCACCGAAAAGAATACGGATCAGGATTCGCGACATGGACTCAGGTATGCGGTGGGGCGTTCGGGAATGCGCCCTGGAAAATATCAATCACGAGGCGAGATTCTGTGTCCTCCAGAACCAAGTCCTCGCCCACAATCCGGTACTCGATCTTCTTGGGAAGTTTCGGAAAATGTTGGAGCAAAGTCGGCGGCACAGTCGTGGCCGGAATTTTCTCCGGATAGGGCTTGTTCACGTAAAGATCGAGCTTCACAGGTTCGCCTTGTACGATCGTGCGATCGATCTTCATGGCGCGCTTCCCTGAATAAGCGTGTTCGATCGCATGGCGAAATGCTTTCTGCGATTCCGCAGTAAAAATGTCTCCCTCTTTGGCGTCTTTTCGAGATTCCTCGATCTTTGCGGCCAGCATTTCCTGGTGCTTCTGAATTTCCTCTGCCGTCGCTTTCTTGGTGACTGCCGGAATCCCCGCGCGCAGTGAGTTACGCAGCTTGTCGTATTCGTTTGCCTTGTCTAGGAACTCCTTGAACCGTGCCTGTTTTCCATTCGCGCCTTTTTCTTGTGCGGCATCGGTCTGTGCTTGCGCCTGCGCTGTCTCTGTTCTAACCGCGGCAAGCAGCGCCAGCCCGCAAATCGCCAGCCCCATCCACTGCACACGGCTCATGCGCTTTCCACCCGCTCCGCGGTCTCTTGCACCGCTTCCTTAAACGCTTGCTTCACCGTCTTCTTCACGGCTTGCTTCAGCGTTTCCTTTGTCTCGTCGTCGGCAATTACATTGTCTCTATTCTCCTTCACAACTCTCTTCACTGCCTGCTTGATAGATTCGTTCAACGGATCGAGCTTCTTAGCGAGCTTTTCCTTGTCGATGGGCTTGTGTTTCTCTCGGACTGGAGCTTTTGTCTTTTCCTCTCGCCCCTCGTTCGCTTCCCAGTCTTTCTCAAACGTCTCGGCCAGCTTGCTGATCACTCCGCGCTCTTTCACGATCAGCCCCAGCTCCCGCCGCGAATCCAATTCCAGCTTGCGCAGGCTTTGGCTGCCCACAAAAGCATCTTTGCGATCGCGGATGATCGTCCGCGTGTGCAATCGAATCTCCTGCAGCCGGCGCGCATTCAGCGCACCCGCTTTTTTCCCGAGCCGCCCAATGATCTTGATTTCGACGCCCGCTTTCTGCCGTTCGACCAGCAGTCGCACCATTTGTGTATCCGAAATCTTAGGGTCGTAAATCAGCAGTTCCTTCTTGGCCTTGCGTATAAATTCCGCCAATTGCTTCCGTGCATTTAACGGACTGACTAGAAAATTGTTGAGTTGCGGTGTGTACGGCTTCCGCGCCGTATCCGCTTCGAACAGTTTGATCGCTTCCTGCACCAACGCCTTGTTACGCGTGATGATTCCGAACGCCCGGCTGTGTTCGATATCCAGCGTCGTGTAGTTGTAAGAGAGTACGTAGAGCGTCTTCCGGTCAACGATCATCATCTTGGCGTGATACCGCACCAGATCGTCGCTGGTCCTGGTGACCGTTACGCCGGAGTCCAGAAATCGCGTTTCCAGGCGCCGCAGTTGCTGCTCTCCTCCCCGGTTCGCGAACGCCACCAGCGCACGAACAAGAATTCCTCTCCCCGCCGCCGAGCGGATGGCTTCCTCAAACTGTTTTCGGTCCAGACGAAAAATTACAATTTCCACGCTCTTTTTTGCTCGGTTGATGGCGGTCAAGATCGGATTCGCGCCGTCGTCCGGCTGTACTAGTACCTTCACAGGTGAGTTTCCTCCGTCGTTTGTCCCAACGTGGCCCAAACTAACTTCACGAACCCGTCTTTCAGCCCCAGTCCAGCAGGCTAGGTTTTCCCCGCGTAAGGCGACAATCAGTTCAACACAGTAGATTCCCCGCATTGTCAGCAAGCGCGAAAAGTCCCTACCTTTGCTTCCGCACCTCCCTGGAGGAAATCCATGGCTCGTTCCCGTGTGTTCAGGCTATTTTTCCTGGCCTTCTTGTTAGCGGCGGTGAGTCCGCCACCAGCCGCCCATTCCGCTCAGACAGCTTTCACCTCCGACGAACGCAAACCAGCGGCTGCTTCGGTTAAACCTGTAGCTGTTGACCCCCTCTGGCGCGATCCAGGAGAAATTTCATCACTTGATTTGGCGTTCGGCTCGGGCGGTAAAGAGCACGCTCCGCGCGCCGATGCAACGTATTCCTTTGTGAAGGAAGACCTCGCCGGGACTTCCACCAAGTTCTACGTTAAGGACCAGGATGGCGTGGAATGGCTCGTGAAAGTCGGAGACGAAGCTCGCGGAGAAACGGCCGCTACTCGTTTTGTATGGGCGGTGGGTTTTTTCACCGATGAGGATTACTTCGTTCCTGAACTGCGCGTCTCGGGCATCACTAAACTTCGTCGCCACAGCAAATCCATTCACAAAGACGGCACCGTAACCAACGCCCGCCTCAAGCGCAGCACAAAGAACGAAAAAAAGCTCGCTACCTGGGCCTGGGCCGACAATCCTTTTCGTGGCAGCAGGGAATTGAACGGTCTTCGCGTCATGATGGCTCTCATCAACAACTGGGACCTCAAGACCGTGAACAACAAGATTTATGGGCCGAAGGATCATCTGAAGGAAGATGAGACTTCGCAGACTCCAGCGGATCAGCACGAAAAATTGGGTGATGGGAGTGATTCGGCCCACGAGGGCAGCAACGGAGCTATCGCTAGCGTCGCGGACGGTGATGATGTGCACTACGTCGTCAGCGATCTCGGCGCTAGCTTTGGCCGCACGGGTGCTTTTTTCAGCCGCTCAAAAGGCAAAGTGAAGGACTACACGAAGGACAAGTTTATAAGTGCTACGACTCCCGAAACCGTAGATTTCGTCATGCGCGTCAAGCCGGGCGGGATTATTCGTTTCCTCAAGCCGGGATACTCTCGCCAACGAATCGCGATGGGCGATACGGTCGAAAACATTCCACGCTCTGACGCCAGGTGGATCGGTGCACAACTGGCACGCCTCACGCCGGAGCAAATTCGCGCTGCATTCGAGTCGTCAGGTTTTACTTCGAAAGAAATAGATGGCTACTGTGCCGAACTAAGTAAGCGAATCACTGAGCTGAACGCTCTCTAGGCAGCCCGCCCCTTCAGCGCTCTACTGGTTCCGCTTTCTTTTGCTTTTCGGTGTCTTGGCCGTTAAGCGGCTGTGATTGCGTTTGGAACAATTCCGCATAGACGCCAGCTGTTTCCATCAGCTCCGCATGCGTGCCGTGTTCCGCGACCTCTCCGTCTTTCACCACAAAGATCGCGTCCGCATTGCGAATGGTGGACAAGTGATGCGCGATTACGATGCACGTCTTGTCCTTCATCAAACGTTCCAGCGCTTCCACCACCATTGTTTCTGCTGACGCATCCAGGCTCGACGTCGGTTCATCCAGAATCAAGATCGGCGCATCTCGCAATACGGCTCGCGCAATCGCGATACGTTGCCGCTGTCCGCCGGACAGCGTCACTCCGCGCTCGCCCAACAACGTGTCGTAACCGTTCGGCAGCTTGTCAATGAACTCGGCCGCATTCGCAATTTCCGCCGCCTTTATGATCTCTGCGCGCGAAGCCTGCGGTTTTCCGTACGCGATGTTCTCCCACAGCGCGGCCCGGAACAGCAGTGTCTCCTGCAATACAAAACTCATTTGGCCGCGCAGTGACTCCAGCTTGTACGAGGTGATGTTCCTCCCATCTATCTTGATTGCTCCGTCCGTCGGATCGTAAAACCGCGCCACCAGACTGATAATCGTCGTTTTCCCTGCGCCTGTCGGCCCCACAAACGCCGCCACTTGTCCCCCTTTGATGGCGAAACTCATATTCTTCAAGATCGGCTGCTCGTCTTTGTAGGAGAATGAAACCTTGTCAAACTCAATCTCGCCCTTAAACTTCGGCGCGTTCCGCGCGCCCGGCTTGTCCTTTACCTGGCTTTCCGTACGCAGCACTTCCACAATTCGCTCATATCCGACAAACGCTTTCGAAATCGTGTCCGTCAACTTCGAAAGATCGCGCATCGGCTTGTACATCTTTCCCAGATAAAAAATGAAAACCACCAGCGAACCCGTTGTCATTCCGCCGGAAAGCACCAGCCGCGCCCCATAGCCCAGCACTAAGCAAGTTCCCACCGCCACGATCACGTCCACTATCGGCGAAAGCTTCGCCTTGATCGTCCGCGCCTTCAGGGCAATTTCCACGTTCTCGAGGCTCTGCGTTTCGAATCGCTCCTGCTCGTACTCCTCTCGCGAGAACGCCTTCACCACTCGGATCGACGACAGCACTTCCTGCACCACCGAAACCAGTTCGCTCTCTTTTTTCCGTACTTCGCGCGAAGCCTTCTTGATTCGCCGCGTGTAGTAAAACACCACTCCAAACAATGCCGGCGCCACCGACAAGGCGATCAGCGTGAACTTCCAGTTCAGGTAAAACATCACGCCGATCATTCCGATTAGCGTCATCACGCTGACGACCGCTCCCAACAACGCTGTCACGATGAAGCTTTGGATCGCCTCGATGTCACTGGTTACCCGGCTGATCAAGTCGCCTACTCGCGCTTCGTCATGCTGCGAGAGCGACAGCCGGTGAATATGGTGATAGAGCGTCCGTCGCAAGTCGTGCGTCACCCATTGGCCGACGCTCGTCGTCAAATATTTCTCGGAATAAGTACTGATCGCGCCGATAATCGCAATCGCCGCTACGCCAACCACCGCTGCATTCAGAATCGCTATCGGATCATTGCCCGTAACCTTGCTGACAGTGTCCGCCAGCCAATGCGGCATCTGCTTTCCTTGCAGGACGTAGTCGATCACCATCTTGAGCGGCCACGGCTCCAGCAAGTCCGCCGCGATTTCACCCATGACCGCCACAAGCGCCAACGAAATGGCGCGCCAGTGCGGACGCAGCAAGGTGGCTATCCCAAACGCCTCCGAACGCTTGTCTGTCTTTCCCGTTTTGTCGCTCATCGTATGACTGGACTGATCGGTTCTGCGGCCCGTCTGAGACACCAAATGCTCGTCAAGAAAACTCCCTCAAGTGTGAAGCGGCTGCCCACCACGTCATATCAGCAGAATCCTGCATGGCTCTTGTTGCTTGAACTCGCAGCGAAATCTGAGCCGTCGCGTCCTTGCCTAACGCAAGATTTTGGTCTAAATACTTATTCGAGAAAGCCCATGAACCCCCTTGAAGCTCTCGGCTTAGCGCTCGGCGCCGGCTTCTCTTCCGGCCTCAACCTTTACGCTACTGTCGCTACTCTCGGCCTTTTAGAACGTTTCGGCGTGATCCATCTGCCCGCTTCTCTCGAAGTCGTTTCGCATCCCATTGTTTTGGGCATCGCCGTCGCTCTCTACCTTGTCGAATTTTTCGCCGACAAGGTTCCTTACCTCGACACCATTTGGGACGCAGCGCACACCTTTGTTCGTCCGCCTGCTGCCGCCATCATTGCTTACGGCGCAGCTGGTGCCATTTCTCCCCATTGGCGCTGGGCCGCGGCGCTTCTCGCCGGCGGAGTCGCCCTCACCGCGCACGGCACCAAGGCCTCCGCTCGCGCCGCGGTCAACACCGTTCCTGAGCCCTTCAGCAACTGGGCTCTAAGTTTCGGCGAAGACCTCCTCGCCGTCTGGCTGACTTGGTTCACGGCGGCGCATCCGATTGCCGCGATCATCATCGTCGTCGCACTTCTGGTACTCTGCGCGTTTCTTCTCCACTACCTGTTCCGATTCGTTCGTGCCACTCTCGCGAAACTGTAGCGACGCAACGCCATCTTTTCTTTCTTGGGTGCGCGGATCAAATCTGCAGTCATGACGACCTACGAAAAAGCCGTAACAAAGCTAGGCCTTGGCCGCGGCCGCACGCGACTGTGAGAGGTGTAGGTCGCGGGTCAGATAGTCCTTGACTCTCACGGCGTCAAAGCGCACGCCGCAAAGACCGATGTATCCGTCGGGGCGAACCAAATAAAATGAAGGCTGCGGAATTTGTACCCTCGTCAGTTCCCGATTATTGCCTGCATCCTTTGGAATCACCCAGGTACGCACGCGATCGCCAAGGTCCAGCACGCCTCCGCCGAGAGAAGACTGTCCCATCAAGAAAAGATTGAACTGCAGATCGCTGGCTCTTTGAAACAGGTCCTCAACCGGTCCGGTCACGGTCAGAGCAAGTCGCAGCCACGGAAAGCGGTCGCCCGCTTGCGGCGCGGATTCCGGCAATTGGTCTAACGATTTCGAAAGGGAACTCTTGCGGTACCGGATACCGGTTTGCGAAACGATGCGAAATGCTCTCCTCTGCACCGATTTCCGGTTTACGGCAAAGGCGGCAAGCCTGGCCAGAATCTTCGTGCGCAACAAACCAGCCATCCATGAATCCGATACCACAAGCCGAAATGCCCGGTCTGTTCCGTTCAGCAACGCATGCGCCACTGGCAGCCTCTCCTGTTCATAGGAATCCAGCAACTCAGCTTTTGCCTGGTTCTTTACCACCAGTGCTAGCTTCCACGCGAGGTTGTACGCATCCTGCAAACCGGTGTTCATGCCCTGCGCCCCTACCGGACTGTGGATGTGAGCGGCATCCCCCAGCAGAAAACAGCGCCGGTCGCGGAAACTTACTGCCCCTCGATGATGAATTCGATAGGTAGAGAACCAGCTGCACGATTTGATCTGCAAATTTTCGCTGGCGTCTTTATGCAAAATCGGTATGACTTCCTCGAACTTCAGGTCAGGCTTGTTGCGCAGTTCCGGCGGCAGAATAGCGACCAGCCTCCAATGGTCCGTTCCTCGCATCGGGAACAGCAGGTGGAATCCATCCCGAAACAGATAGACATTCAGTTCGTCCGGAACCATGCTGCCTGTCATCTCCGTGTCCGCGACAAAAAATACGTGCTCGTAGGGAGCCCCCGCGAACGTGATGCCGCAAGATTCGCGAACCGTGCTGCGCGCGCCGTCGCAACCCGCCACCCAGGCAGCCGATATTTTTCGTGGGTAGCCATTTGCCGTCTTGATCAGCGCACTTACCGAATCTGACCCCTGCGTCAGGCCCACCAGTTCCGTGTTCCATTGAACCGAGCCTCCTATTTCACGCAGCTTGTCGCCCATGATGCGTTCATTGTCATCCTGTCCGAGAATCAGAATGAACGGGTATGGGGTCACCTGATCCCCTGCATCACTTAGAGCTACGCGCGCCCGCCGCTCCCCATCCGCCCATATATTTCCTCCCGTTCCACGTTTGCCCAGCGCCAGAGCTCGATCAACAACTCCCAGCTGCGCATAAATTTCCATCGTGCGCGCTTGCACCCCCAACGCTCTGGTCTCGAGCGACGGTCCGGCGTGCCGGTCAATGACGAGTGTGCGCACACCGCGGCGAACCAATTGATTGGCCAGCATCAACCCCGTGGGGCCGGCTCCGACCACAAGAACATCTGTGTCCATGGAAGCCTCGCTGTTCCAGGTCAAATTTTGCCAGGGTTCAGGATCCGGGTTCCTCCGGGAGAAGTCCGAGAAACTCCTTAGGGGAGACTTACCGCTTATCCTGCCACAATGGATTCCGCTATCGAAGCAAAATACAGTCACCAGCCAATCCGCGAGCTTAGTCACTATGCCGCGCCCGACCCGTCTAAGCTTCCTCGTTACACCCACAAGTCATAGCAACTCCCAACGGCCGCAACCTGTAGCCGGCCTCTTTAGAGGGCGGGGTTTCACAGTGGGAAATGGGCGCATTCGTGCGCTATGGAATTTTGCGATCGAAACCGCATATACTGCGCAAACTGACGGAACCTCTGGCCAAAATTTCTCTGGCAAAATCCAGGGGGCCCGGAGTGCACAACGGCCAAACGACATATTCCGCTTCCGATTCCCGGCTCGAAACCGATTCCGTCACCTTCCGGCCCAAGCCGAATTGGTTTCTGATTCGCGCTACTCCTTTGGGGATTCTTGCGCTGTTGATTTTCGCGGTAGCTCGTGGGGCTTCTTTTCTGGGGCTGATGTTCATATTCGGTGTGGCGCTCTTGTGGCTTGTATCTAGGAGCTCTTCGATGACGCTGGACAACGAGGGGTTCACCTATCAGTCGCTCGGAGCCCGCTCCACTTCCCACCGCTGGTCAGACATTGAAGCTTTTTACGTCGTCGAACAAAAAGCCCTCGGCTTGATCCCCACGAACCGCTACCTCGGCTGGAACTATTTGCCCGAGTACAAGCGCCGAGGCCGCAAGGTCACCAGGGCCGTAGCGCAATGGGTGGGTATGACCGAAGAAATGATCAAGCCGCTTGGGTTAAATATCCGAGAACTGGTACCCGTAATGAATGAGCACCTAGCTCGTGCCCGCGGAAACGGCAACCAAACATCAGCCCCCATCGCGTAAGTCACGAAAACCTGGAAAAGCTAGTTGGCCAAGGCGGCATCCTGCAGAAAGTTCCAGCAGCATCACAAAATTAGCTCTTCGCCTGAATTTTCCGCGCGACTGATGTCCTTCGATGGACGCAATAATCCGCATCGACATAGAGTGTCAACTCGTTGAACATTCAATATGTCCATGCTTGTTTAACACGCTGTGTCGTTGTGTGGTAGACTCGCGGCGTTTCCTATGACAACCCAGCCCGAAGTGCTGCAGAACGATTCAGTTAACCGCACTACTCCGGTTACACCGGATTCTCCTACGCTGTCCATCAAGGACTGGCTTCGGTGCGCCACTACCATTCTGATCGCATTAAATGTGTTGATGTTTGTCATGATGGCTCTCCAGGGCGTGTCCCTCTTCAATCCCACGGCGCAGAGCGTTCTGAAATGGGGCGCCGATTACGGGCCGCTGACCTTACACGGGCAATGGTGGCGGATGGTGGTTTCCACCTTTCTGCATTTCGGCCTCATCCATCTCCTGTTCAATATGTTCGTGCTGTTCAACATAGGCCTCTTCATGGAGAGCCTGGCCGGTCGCGTTTCGTTCGTCGTTCTCTATCTGGTGTGTGGTCTGGGCGGTTCCGCGGCAAGTCTCGCCTGGCATCCCTCGATTGTGAGCGCCGGCGCTTCCGGCGCCATCTTCGGTTTGTACGGGGCATTGCTCGGTTTTCTGCTACACCATCGCGGTACGATCACTGCCGAATCCCTGGCGTCGCTGCGCAAAGGGGCGCTTACTTTCATCGGCTACAATCTGCTCTTTGGGCTCCGCCCCGGTGTTGACATGGCCGCCCATCTAGGCGGGCTGGCGACCGGATTCGTGCTCGGCCTGTTTTTGATTCAGCCGCCTTCTGCTTTCAGTTCCACATCCAGCCCTAGCCAACTGACGGACTCGAGCGGAGAGCTAAAGCCCGTCTCCAACTGGCGCGTTCCGACAGCGATCGCTCTTGGGTTGGCGTTGATCGCTGTTCCCATGATCGCCCTGCCGAAACCAGATGACTATTTGGCCGCGTACGAGCGCGTCGCCACCATGGAAGACAAGGACCTTGAGCTTATCGATGCTTCGAAGAAGCAATGGCAAGCCAATCAGATCACCAGCCAGCAGTACGCGGATACTCTCGAAAAACAAATCCTGCCGCAGTGGCGTGTCGAGCGCGAAGCCATGGAAAGGTTGAAGGTCTCCCAGGATCAGGCCGCCACGAAGCGGCTCTTGGTTGAGTACCTTACTGACCGAGAACAGGGTTGGCAACTCACCGTGGACGGCTTGCGGGCCAACGATCCGCAAAGGCTCAGGCAAGGGGAGCAGAAACAGGCGGAAGCCGAGAAAATCGCTGCCAGACTCGGCGACCGTTAACAAAACACGGATTGATGGTTTCAACGCACGAGTCTAAAGATGGCGAGGCTTTCGCCGACGGAAACACGGAACGTTTCCTAGTTTTCCTTGGAAGCCCTGAAGTTTAGATTCGTTTGATCGTTGCCAACCACGCCGGCGCGCCGTTCACGCCATGGAATCTCGTCAGAACCCGGTCCGCTTCGACGTCCGCAACACTCCACCCACTGTTGGCCCGTCCGCTGCTGGAATTGAACGCCGCTCTCAGCTCTTCTTGCCGGATGGGATGCGGGCCAGTCCCGGGGCCTTTGTCACTGAAGCACAACACATACAAGGTTCCGCCGTGCTTCGTCACCGACGCGAGACTTGCTGCGTATCGCGTTCGCTCATCGCCTTCGAACGTGTGGAACAGTCCGCAGTCCATTACAGTCTCAAACATATGTCCCAAACGCTCCAGCTGGAACGCGTCAGCCGCAGCGAACTCAGCCACAATCCCGCGCTCGGCGGCTTTGTTTCGCGCGATCGCCAATGCCGTCTCCGCCACATCAACTCCCAGGACCGGCAATCCTAGCAAAGCGATGTGAAGTGCATTCTCCCCGGTCCCGCAGCCCGCATCGAGCACCGCTCCGGCGAATCCGCCTTTGGATGCGAGACGCACCACCGCCGGCTGCGGCCGCCCAATATCCCACGGCGCAGGCCCGTCCGTGTACGACGCATCCCACGGCCGCCCCGCCATCCGCTCGTGACTGGTCGGCTCCCGCCCGCTAAACGGATCGTCACTAGAAATCCGTGATCGTTCCGGCAACCCACGCCTCCTGTCGTAAGTACATTCTTGGGCACATTCTATCCCTTTGGTACGAGCCGTCTATCGTTACACGCGTCTTGTTCTGACAAGCTGCTGGAAGACGGCAGATATCTCCATGAGCTCTCGAACGATAGCTACTCTGGCGACATTCTCGCTATTCGCATTGACTGCCGTTGCGCAGGCGCAAGCACCGCCGCAGATTTCAACACAAGCGCCTGCGCCGTCGAATAAGGCACAACCCTCGCCCACCGAAGATCTCAACTCTCTTCTCGCGTCGGCCAATGCAGGCGACGCAGAGGCGCAATTTGATCTCGGGAATTACTATTTTAATGGCCGCTATGTGAGCCTCGATTACGCCGAAGCTTTGGCTTGGTATCGCAAATCCGCTGCCCAAAAATTTGCTCCTGCGCAAGATCGGCTCGGCACCATGTATCAAGACAACACCGGTTTGCCGCTGGACTACAAGCGTGCCGCAAACTACTACCGCCTTGCCGCAAACCAGGGCTACGCGCTCGCGCAGTATCATCTGGCTGCTATATACGAGGGAGGCCTCGCCGTCCGCCGCGACTACAAGCAAGCTTTCAATTGGTATCGTAAAGCGGCCGACCAGAATCTTGCTGGTGCACAGGAGGAAGTCGGCTACTTCTACCAGTGCGGGCTCGGAGTCAAACGCGACTATGCCCAAGCCCTCTCTTGGTACCGCCGCGCCGCCGATCAGGGCAATTCCAACGCCGAAAACCAGCTAGGCTACATGACGGAACAAGGATGGGGCCAGCCGCAGAATTATGCTGAGGCTCTTTCCTGGTTCAATAAAGCTGCCGAACACGGCAGCGCACAAGCTCTGGAAAATATCGGTTATATGTTTCAGTACGGCACCGGCGTGCCCAAGGACTACGCAAAAGCCATGTCTTTGTTTTACCAAGCCGCCGCACAGGGCAACAGCGACGCAGAAAACCAGCTCGGTTGGATGTTTCAGTACGGGCAGGGCGTCCAGCCCGACGATGGCAGGGCCTTGCGGTGGTACGAATTTTCTGCCGACCGGGGCAATGCTCGCGGCCAAAACAATCTCGAGGCTTTTACATCCGATATTCAGGACGACGGCGGGCGGTGGCAAAACGCCACTTTGCCTATTCATGATGCCGCCTTCGATCAGGCGCAGCGCTGGGTCGACATTCAGAATCTTCGCAGCCGCATCGACAAAGTGGAAACCGACGCCCTATATCAAGACGATCTCGTCAGCCAGCTCGAACACATGGACAAGGGCAAAAAGAATGGCGTCAACAAAATCTTCACTGTGATCGGAACCGTCGGCGCTGCTAAATACAAGGTCCTGGCTGCGAAAGATCGCGCCGAAGCGGCTCAGCTCCGCGACCAACTCGCTCGCATCGAAAATCAGCCCCAGCCCTCGGTAGCCGGCCGCACTCCCTGACGTCATCCCGCTGCATAGCGGTGCTCCCATTCATGCAGGGCTGGGCGCTACATGATGGCGAGCCGAGTAAGTGTTCCTCGCGTCTACAAACGTGAGGCAGCTGCCCGAAGAATCGGTTCTGCGACTCCCCGTGCCAACGCCCACGTGACGTAGTACATGGAGTTTCCGCCGCAACCAGTCGCCGAGTCCGTACCCGGATGTTTCGTTTCGGTGGTGTAGGGGCCGTTGGCGGTTTTTGAGATCAAGTCGTTATAGGTAAGGGTGACCTGTTCGGCAGCAACCGGGCCGTCGCAGTTGGCGTTGAGTATCCCTTGAATCTCGCCGGCCAGCCACCCGGCGACCGCGCCGAGAATGGTGCCCAGACCTGGCAGGATGGCCGATCCGAGCGCAGTCCCGCCGGCGACAAGTCCCTTTTGCGCAAGCGAACCGCCCACTGTTTCGAGCGCCTTGTCGATATCGCTCTCGCTTGAATGACCGGAGTTGACGATCAGATAGTTGAAGACCACGCTGCCATTGGTGGGAACCACGACGTTGGGAAATGACAATCCCACGTTAAACGTGCCGTTGTTCAGGTTCCCCATGGACTTGGTCAGTGTCTGCGGAGTTCCATTTCCATTCGCATCGCGAACCAGCAACGTAAATGAGACGTAGTCGGTGTCTTCATGCCGCGAACGCGTATCCGTGATGCGAAACGACTCCAGCGAGAACGTCGTCGTTTGGATTTCCGGATTGAATTTAACGCCGGTGAGAATAGGTGCTTTGACTTCAGGGGACATATTTACTTCTCCTTGGGTTCGATAGGGCCGAGCAGTGTCGCGTCAAAAGGTCAACCGGAGCCTGTCTTTGCTCAGACTCCAGCGACGCGCCACGGATGGATAGTGTCAAGACCACCTCAAACGTTGCAGGATTGGGCGAAATTTCGCAGGGTGCCCCTGCGTTCGCTGTCTGAACCTGGGGCTTCGCTCTTGCGCGTGGTTGCCTGCGCTTCTGAAGTGTGAAAATCGGGGTACGTCCTAACTACTTCTTCTCCTCAAACATCTCCCAAAACAACTTCACGGTCCCAGGCCCATTCCCCGCGTAATGGTTGTTCGCGTAGGCGTAGACCGTCAGCTTGCGCGAGACAAGCTCGCGGAAAAGCCGGACCCAGTGCAGCAAGTCGTCGCGCCGGTCAACCACCGTCTTGTCCCAGGTAGTCGTAATCTCCTCGATCCCCTTTCGGTCGCCAAGCCACCGAACATAGGCAAAGTCCCCCGTGATGAAAAAATCCATCAAGTCGAGCGGCTGTGTCTGCTTTGTTTCCCATGGCCGCGGCGTCCACGACGAATCCGTCAGCGCCAGCGCCACGCGATGTTCGCGCAACGTGTCCAGAAATTTCGCATCCAGCCACTGCCGGTTGCGAATCTCCACCACAAACTTGTGATGCGCGGGCAGCTTGCGCAAAAACGGAACCAGCCGCTGCAGAAACTCCTGCCCATTGCGAAAAACATATTTGCTGAACTGGCCAAACTGCAAAAGCAGCGGCCCCAGTTTTTCTTTCAACAGGTCCATCGTGGTCAGGAACTCGTTAAACTCCGCGTCGCAATCCACCAGAATCTTTTCGTGTGTGATCACCTGCGGAACTTTCGCCGCAAACACAAAATCGCGAGGCGTCTTTTCGTACCAAGCCTGCACCCGCGCCGCTTGCGGCGTTCCATAAAACGTACTGTCGTTTTCCACCGTGCGGAACTGCGTGCCGTAGTGCCTCAGGTAGTCCGCCGCCTTCATCCCGGCAGGATAGAACGTGCCTTCCCAGCCGTTCGCCGTGAACGCCGAAGTCCCCAACCAGATTTGCGGATGACCGCCGGCTATACACTGATCAGTGTTTAGCCCGGCGCCTGGCACAGTCGCTGCATCGGACTTGCCGAGGTCGAACAGCGTTAGGTTCGCCGCGCGCGGATCTCTTTCTGTCATCCCAATACGCCTCTGTCATCTACAAGACTCAGGGCCGACCGGACGCGAAGCTTGGCTGGATAGCAACATAGCTGGCCGGCGGAGCTGTTCCACGATGTTAGGATAGCCGTGAAGTCCTTATTAACATGCTGCGGGAACTACTCGAAAACCGAACGTCCCTGATTCTAACAGTGCTCCTTTGTACCGTTTTATCTTTGTGGTCATGGCTATCCATTAGACGTGTGCAACTTCCAGAGAATCCTGCCAGCATTTTTGGCCTTGTCAGCATCTTCTTCTATGCGCTCCTGATTTTTGGCATTGCGTCAGTTGCATATAGGTCTCGATTCTGGGGAGATCGAGTTGTATTTGGACTAGTTGCGGGACTAATCGCGCTGATTTCGATAAAGGATATCGTTCCCCTGACTCCTCAAGCGATGTTAGTGGTGAATCTAGCCAAGTCTTCTATGCTGACAAGCTCCGCCTTGGTCAGCCTGAGTGTTCTCGTGGGCGGCTCCGGCACGCCACTTGGAAAGAAATCGGTCAGACGAAACTGAAGAGCCCGTTGATAGCTAGGTTTCGATAGGCCGGCTTAGTGGACTCGTGTCCGGCACCCTTAGTCGTGGGATAGGCAACGAATGGGTTCACGATTCGCAGTTTAACGCCCAAATGAGAAAGCACAGGCATATAGTCGTATGAAATGGCAGAAAATGCGGCTTCCCTTCCGAAGGCGATCAGTGGTGCCCTGAAGCAAAGTGATTTTCAGTTCCTATTACAGGTTTCTCGCCCTGGGTTGTGGACTACCACCGCGCTCTTTTACCTGATGCCTCTGGGGCACTCCCTTGCCTTCACGTCTGTGAGGTTCTGGACTGGCCTTCTGTACGTTCTCATTCCGTTGGGATTTATCCTTTATGGGGTAAATGACATCGTAGATGCGGAAGCGGACCGGCTGAACCCGCGCAAGGGTACCTTTTTGTTCGGATCCTTGGGACGAACGGAGCAGCTGGCGGCACTGCGATGGCAGATTGTGGCGCTGCAGATCCCGTTTGCGGTGGCTTTTCTGGTCTGGCTTGGCCCGCGAGTCCTACTGTGGTTTGGCGTGCTATTGCTAGCCGTGGTGCTCTACAATGCGCCGCAAATCAGATTTAAATCCCGCCCGCCGTTTGACGTACTCATTCAGGTGAGTTACCTGCTGATATTTTTGTTGAGCAGCTGGGTAAATGGAGCAGCGCAACTACCCTGGCAAACTTTCGTATTCGGTGGCCTCTTTGCCATTCATTCGCACCTGTTCGGGGAGGTAATGGATATTGCTCCGGACCGAGAATCGGGGAGAACGACCACGGCGGTGCGAATCGGTGCGGTGCGAACGAAGCTCTTGATTGCCGCATCTCTAAGCTTGGAAGCTGCACTGGTCGTGGGTTATTTTCACGATCTCGTGATTGCCGGTTTCCTCGTGGCCGGAGTCTTTTGGTTTGTTAGCGACGCGTGCTGGTTGTGGAAAGAAAGACAATACAGCACAAAGACGATGAAGCTGTTCATGTACGCGTGGAACGGAGCGGCAGTGCTGTTGATTGCCTGGGACTACTCGCAAGCTACACTTATTCGCGCCGCGCACTAGCGTTCCTGCTAACCAGGAGACAGTCGGGACGTTCCCGCTTAGACAGCAGTCGCAATTTCCCCAGGTCGAACAAGACCAAAGACACTTCTGAAAAAAACAGGGGAGGGGGAGGGCCCGCCGCCAGCCCAAGGCTAATCCGTTTTGGATCCACTGGTCTTCGCTTCTTTGGTCTTCGGAACTCTACTTTGTGTACTTATCTACCCAATCGAGGAACGTCTTGTACCAGAACTTGCCGTTCTGCGGCTTTAGCACCCAGTGGCCCTCGTCGGGGAACACCACCAACTTCGACGGAACCCCCTGCCGCTGCAGAGCGCTGAAAAATTCCAGCGACTGCGTGTACGGCACGCGATAGTCCCGCTCGCCCGCGATCACCAGCGTCGGCGTCTTGAATTTTCCCAGGTTCGCCGCAGTGGTCATCGGCGCCCACTTCCGGTAGCTCTCCGGATTCGACCACGGCGTCCCCTGCATGTCGTGCTCTTCAAACCAAAGTTCTTCCGTCGCGTACATGGAAACTTTGTCGTAGATCCCAGCATGGCTCACCAGCGCTTTGAACCGGTCGGTATGCGTCGCGATCCAGTCCACCATGTAGCCGCCATACGATCCGCCCGCCGCCGCCATGTTCGTTCCATCGAGAAAGGAGTACTTCGCCAGCGCAGCATCGACGCCTTTCATCACGTCGACGTAGGCTTTGCCGCCCCAGTCGTTTGTGATTTCGTCGGTGAACTTTTGCCCGTAGCCAGTCGAGCCACGGCGATTGATCATCAGCGTCACGTATCCCGCCGCGGAAAAAACTTGCGCGTTCCAGCGGTAGCCCCACGAATCGCCCCACATCGTCTGCGGTCCGCCGTGCAGCAGCACCAGCAGCGGATATTTTTTCGACGCATCGAATTTCGGCGGCCGGATCAGCATCGCCTGTACTTTCGCTGCTTCCGCTCCGTCGTACCAGAATTTTTCCGGTACGTTCATCTCCAGCTTCGCCAGCAACGCGTCATTCGCATGCGTAACTTGTTTCAGATCAGTTCCGTCGTTGTATGCGACAAACAGTTCCGCAGGCTGCGTCAAACTGCTACGGGTCAACAGCAAGGTTCTGGGGCGCGCACCGGCGACGAACCAGGGTTCCCTTATGGACAGCGCTGCGTTGAAGCCGTCGACGATTTTCTTCGGCACCGCGCCAACCTTCGGCGCCATGGTGTATACCGGTCGTTCCGTTTCGTTTTCAGCGACGAAATAGATCGTCTTGCTGTCCGGCGACCACGCGAGACTTTCCGCGCTGCGATCGAAAGAAGTCTCCGTGAGGTTTTCGCTCTTGCCGGTCGCGCGATCGTAGAGCATCACGCGCCAGCGATCCGCTTCGTAGCCGGCAGACAGTTGGGCGTGATACGCAATGTATTTTCCGTCCGGCGAATACACGGGGTTGCCGTCAAAGCCCGTTTGCGTCGTGATGCGCTTCGGCTCCCCGCCAGCGACCGGCACGATGAATAAATCGCCATTCGTGCTGATCGCTTCCACTTTGTCGGTGACGGCGGTGAAGCAAATCTCTTTTGAGTCGGGAGAAAAATTGATGTCGCTGTCTTCGCCGCGCTGGTCTGGCGGAACATCGAAGTTTGCGCCAGCGGTCAGGTCCTTGGCTTCGCCGCCGCCGTCCGAAGCGATGATGAAAATGTGCGAGCGTTTGCCTTCGTTCCAGTGCGTCCAATGGCGGTACAGCAAATGCTCCGCCACGTGCGCCTTCACCGGATTCTTTTCGTTCTCTTCGTCGCGCTTTTTGTTGCATGCATCGTCTTTACAGTCTGGAAAAACGGAGGATGTGAACAAAATGGTTTTTCCGTCGGGCGACCACTTTACAATGTCGGCGCCGGTGGAAAGCTTCGTGACGGGATGTGCTTCGCCGCCCTCCAGCGGAAGCAGGTACACTTGCGAATCGCCGCTGCGCGCAGAGAGAAACGCAATCATCTTTCCGTCGGGTGACCATTTCGGCGAAGAATCTTTTCCCGTGCGCGTGAGCTGAATCGCGTCGCCGCCCGTGACCGGCGCCATCCAAATGTTGGATGCGTTGCGGTTCGCATCCATGTCCGGAGTCGCGATGCTGTACGCAACCCATTTGCCATCGGGAGAGAGTTCCGCTTCGGCGATGCGATGCATGGCGATCATGTCGTCGAAAGTGATTGCGTGTTTTTCTTGCGCGACTGTGCACGCGGCGTTCAACAAGATCAACGCAATCGCACAAGCGCCGAACGCCAAGCTTCGCTTAGCCACACTCGTTCTCATGCTCTCTCCTTGCACGAAACACACTTTTGGAAGCGATTCTGCAGACGCAGAATGGTATGCCGTTTTCTCGCCATTTCCAAGACGCGATGCTGCAAACATCATCCCGCGTCCGCTTTGGTGGGAGTAAGTCTGAGCATGAACCAATTCGCGAGCGCCATTGCCGCAGTGAGCGCGAGGACGATGGCTTCGCCGACGCCGATGCGGCTGAGCAGAATCAATACGATCAGCAGGCTTGCGGCGCTGAAGAGTGAGCCTACCGGAAGAGAAAACGGTGCTGGGCCGCTGCGTTTGCGGAAGACGATCAAAGCGACGGCCATTCCGCCGTAGACGATCAAGCGGGTTGCGGCGGAGAGAATTGCGTTCCAGCGAAAGTCACCGAGCGCGGCAAATCCGAAAACGGCGAGCGAATAGAACAAGATTGAGACGTGCGGTGTGCGAAAACGTGGATGGATGCGCGCGAAGAATTGCGGAAAGTCGCCTTGCTCGGCGAGAGCGAACGTGATGCGTGTGGAATGGAGAAGATTCGCGCTGAGATATCCATAAGTCGAAATGAGCGCGCCTAATCCGATGGCCGTTGCGCCCCAACCGCCGAGAAAAATGCGTGCGGCATCGGCGAGCGGGCGCTGCGAAGCACTTGCATTCGGCAGCGTGCTCGCGACGACGTATACGACGCCGGTGTAGAGAAAAACCTGGAGAAGCAATGCGGTCAGAAGCGCAAAGGGCATATCGCGCTTGGGGTTACGCGATTCGCCACCCACGATGAGGGCGCCCTCGAATCCACCGTAGCCAAAAACGAGCAACAGCAATGCTTCGAACCAGCCTTTCGCTGTGGTCACTCCGAAATGCAGCGGCACGCGCAGTTCGGAATGAAAGAAGGGAATCGCGAGGCCCGCAATGATAAAGATCGCAAGCAGGCTGACTTTTACTGTCGTGAAAATGTCGCTCACGGTCTTCCCGGTTTTGACGCCGACGTAGTTCAAGAGCGCCAGATGACCGATGAGCAGAGCGATCAAGCAGACCTCGGCGAGTTTTCCATGCAGAGCAGGAATGAATTGTCCGAGGTAACTTGCAAAGAGATCAGCAGCTGCGGCGGGAGCTGCGATTCGCGTCAGCAGAAGGAGCCAGGCAATGAGCAATCCCGAGAACCGGCCGAGAGCTTCGCGCCCGTAGAGATAGAGGCCGCCGGTGATTTCGAAGCGCGAAGCGATTTCCGCGATGACCGCGGCGATGATGAGCGCTCCGCACCCGGCGATGATACAGCTCAGAGGACTGTAACCGTCGAGTTGCTTCGCGAGCAAAGCTGGCAGTCCGAAAATACCTGCACCGAGAATGGAATTCGCCATCAGGGCGACGAGGCTCCATCGGCCGATGGTGCGAACGAGTTCGGGCGGCTGCGTCGTCACTCTATTTGGCTGTAGCAGGGGCGCGGTGTTTGGCGATTTCGCTTAGCACGTCGGTGGTGTGCAGCGATTCGAGATGGGGATAGTGTTCGCCGTCGTGGTAGTCAATTTCGAATGTCTGGTAGTAGTCGTCGTTTTCGAGGAGCAGGCGGATCGGCTCCTTGGAATTTTTGGCGTCGCGAATGGCTATGCGTAGCCAATCTGGCGACCATTTGCGGCCGTTGACCGCGACGAGTTTCATCTCGGGGGCGATGCCCGCTTTTCCCGCGGGCGAGCCGGGAATCACGTCCATGATGGAATTTGCGTCATCGCCCGCGCCGTGAACCGTAAGACCGAGCGAAAAGGAAAGGTCTACGGTTCCGTCGGTCTGTTCGGCCGCGCGCTGGTGATCATTCGGCTCGTCGCTGTAGGTGAGTTTCCAGCCGCTGGCTTCGAGTCCGCCGAGGGGGGCGCCGGGACCGTGCGAGTGCAGACGCTCGTCGAAGAATTTCTTCCAGTCGTAAGGGGCGATGGAGTTGAGCGTGGCGACGACGTCGTCAAGAGTGTAGGGCGCGACTTTGATGGCGCCGTCTTCGCTGCCGTGGAATTTGCGGCAGAAATCGTCGAGGGATTTCTGGCCTTTGGTTGCGCGACGGATGATGGTGTCTGCTTCTAGCCAGATGAGTTCGCTTTCTTCGTAGTAGTCCACGGGCCGCCGCCAGGAAGCGCCCGCTTGCCGGGCGCCAAACAAGTTCGAAACAGAAATAGCGGTGTCTTCGAGGTCGCGCCAGGTGCGGCCGGGGCGGCCATCGTTCAGAGCCGCAAAAGTGGCCGCAAGGTATTCGCGTAACTGTTCCGGTTTCCAGAAGCCGCTGCGGGCGGCGAGAATGACGCCGTAGTACTGCGTCAAGCCTTCGTAGACCCAGAGAAGATCGCCCTTCATAGGCTCCTGATAGTTGGGAGTGGCGAGGCCGGCGGGGCGGCGATATTTGCCATTCCATGAATGAAAAAATTCGTGGGGCAAAAGATCCATCAGGCCTTCGAGCGAATCGGGATCGAGGAGCATTTTTTCGGGGCCGCGATTGTCGCTGGATTCGTGATGTTCGAGGCCGTTGACGGGCAGATGGTCGGTGAGAGCGAGCATGAAGTCGTAATGGCGATAGTGGCGTGCGCCGAAGAGAGCGCCGGTTTCGGCGACGAGCTGGCGAAAATTTGTCAGTTGGTCTTTGCTTAGCGTTGTGGCGATCGCACTGTCAGCAGCAATGTTCAGGCGGTGCTCAGGCTTTTGTCCGGGCGAAAGATCGTAAGTCTTGAAGAATGCGCCTGCGAATAGCGGTGAGTCGACCAGACGTGTTAGTGAGATGGTTTCGAACGTTGCTGAGTCAGCGGAGCCACTGGAAACAGTGTGCAAAGCTGTGGCGAACTTCCACCCAGCGGGCACGCGGATGCTGGCGGAGAACATGACGTCATCGGTTTTTGCGCTTTGTGGGTAGAGGACGACGAGGTTCCACGGCAGGACGGCGACTTGTGCAGTGGCGGAAGGCGAGCCAGCCGTGCCGTCTTCTTTAGGTAGCAAATAGTCGAGCGTCGCTTCCATGGTGGTCAGGCCCGCGGGGATCTCGCAGTGGAAGGCGTAGAGGTCGACATCATCCCGACGCCAGGGGATTTCCTGACCGTTGCCGCGAAACCGGACGCCGGTGACATCCACGATGGGGCCGTTGGGGGAATGCTCACCGGGAATCCATTTAGGGTAGACGAGCGTGAAGGGACCCGGCTTCACGGAAAATTCCATCTTTGAGTGGTAGACACGGCGGGGGGCATCGCGAAGGTCGACTTCGAGCTTTACAGGTTGCGTTTGTGCGTGGGCAAGCGAAACGCAGAAGCTGGATGTGACACACAACGCTGCAGTGGCAAGAAAATTCCGCATGAATGCTCCTGAAGAAATCGTCGTCAGCGTAACACAGGATTAGACGGTCTCAGCTGGACGCAATGGTAACCAGGCGTTCCAGAATCTAGGGGGAAGCGTACGGCCATTGCTCGGGTGAGGAGGGAAGTTGAGGCAAAACGGTGTCAAGCCGCCGCACTCCACATGGAGGACATTCGTTCCGCAATGGTTTGCTAACATCTTCTTAAACATGTCTGCTCTATTTCCTCGGAATTTTCGAAAAGAGTTTCCGGTTGTGGTGCGCGGTGAAGGGTGCTGGATTGTCGTGGCGGATGGACGGCGTTATCTGGATGCGTCGGGGCAGGCGGCCGTCGTGAATATTGGCCACGGCGTGAAAGAGATTGCCGAAGCGATGGCGGCGCAAGCGGGGCAAGTAGCCTTTGCGCACACTACGCAGTTTCATTCCGAAGCGGCGGAGAAGTTAGCTGCGCGGCTGCTGGCGCTCGCTCCAGGGAATTTCCAGAACGGCGGGCGCGTCTACTTCACTTCGGGCGGATCGGAAGCGACGGAGACGGCGATCAAGCTGGCGCGCCAGTATCACCTCGAGAGAGGAGAGACTTCGCGCTATCGAGTGATTTCACGGCGGCAGAGTTATCACGGGAGCACGGTGGGAGCGATGTCGGTGAGCGGAAATGTGGGGAGGCGAGCGCCGTATGCGCCACTGTTGGCCGAATGGGGGCACATCGCACCTTGTTTTTGCTTTCACTGTCCGTTCGACAAGAAATTTCCGGAGTGTGGGATTGCTTGCGCGGACGATTTGAGCAACTTCTTAAGCAGCGACCATCCCGAGACAGCGGCGGCATTCATTTTTGAGCCGGTGGTGGGAGCAACGCTCGGAGCTGTGGCTCCGCCCGATGGCTACGCGCAGCGCATCGCGCAGATTTGCCGAGCGCAAGGAATCTTGCTGGTTGCGGACGAAATCATGACAGGCATGGGCCGCACGGGGAAACCGTTTGCGGTGAATCACTGGGGTGTGGAGCCGGACCTGATTCTGGTGGGCAAGGGCGTTGCTAGCGGATACGCGCCGCTGGGAGCGGTGCTGGTATCGGCCAAAGTGGCTGATGCCTTTGCGAAGGGATCGAGGGTATTTCAGCACGGGTTCACCTATCAGGCGCATCCGGTTTCGACGGCCGCAGGAAAGGCGGTGCTGGACTACCTGGAAAATCACAACCTTTTTGAGCGCGTCTCGCCAGCGGCAGCGCAATTGCGCGCGGCGCTGGCGCGGTTGCAAGATCATCCTCACGTCGGCGAAATTCGCGGGCTTGGGTTACTGATGGGGATTGAGTTTGTGATGGACAGGCAAACGCGAGAGCCTTTTCCGAGGGAAACGAATATCGCAGAGAAGATCATGCAGGCCGCACTAACGAAAAATGTTCTTACCTATCCATCGCAGGGATGTGTGGACGGCTTGCGCGGCGACCATATTCTGCTGGCTCCCCCGTTCATCATTTCCGCTGACTTGTGTTCGCAAATCGCGCAAGCGCTGGAATTCGCGGTAGCGCAAGTGTTCGCGTCCTAAGTTAGGCTAAACTCGTGCGACAGTGACTAGGGATTGTAAGTACAAACCCTAGAACCCATTCATACCCGCAGTTGCATTCTTACTTTTCGGAGAGTGAACTCGAATGCGCTATCGTCTTGTCTTTTTTTTGGTCGGCCTCTTAGCGGTATTTCCAATCACATCGCAGACGCAAGAAACAGGGAAGAACGAACGGGCTCGTGATCTTGGCGTTCCGTTCGATGGAACACCCGGAAAGCTAAATGCCATCACGGATGTTGCGGGAGTAGAGGTGGGTCACACGACGTTAATCAGCGGAGAAGGGAAGCTGCAAGTTGGCAAAGGTCCGGTGCGGACGGGTGTGACCGCAGTGCTGCCGCGCGGGAAAGACTCGATGAACGACTCCGTGTTTGCCGGCTGGTTTTCGCAGAACGGCAACGGAGAAATGACCGGCACGACATGGGTCGAGGAATCCGGCTTTCTGGAAGGGCCGGTGATGATCACGAACACGCACAGTGTGGGAGTGGTGCGGGATGCGGTGGTTGAATGGCGCGTGAAGCATGGGAAACCCGATCCGACGGGTTACTGGTGGTCGCTGCCGGTAGTGGCGGAAACGTGGGACGGGTGGCTGAACGACATCAACGGATTTCACGTGAAGGCGGAACATGCTTTTCAGGCAATCAATTCTGCGCACAGCGGCGCGGTGGAAGAAGGAGCGGTCGGCGGTGGGACCGGAATGGTTTGCAACGGATTCAAAGGTGGGATCGGCACGTCGTCGCGAAAACTCGATGCCAAGGATGGCGGCTATACAGTCGGAGTGTTGGTGCAGTGCAACTACGGCTCGCGGCAGAACTTGCGCATCGCCGGGATACCGGTGGGGAGGGAGATTTCGTCGGAAGACCCGTATGCGTATCAGCCTTCTGAAATTTCCGAGCGTGGATCGATCATCGTGGTGGTTGCCACGGATGCGCCGGTGCTTTCACACCAGCTGAAGCGGCTGGCGCGCCGCGTTTCGCTTGGCTTGGGGCGCAACGGAAGCATTTCCGGAGACGGATCGGGCGACATATTTATCGCGTTTTCGACGGCGAACCCGCATGCCGATGGCGGGAAGACCGTGGTCGCTTTGAAATTCCTGCCAAACGACGCGCTCGATCCTATTTTTGCGGCGACCGTGCAGGCGACGGAAGAGGCTATTATCAATGCGATGGTCGCGGCGAAGACGATGACCGGGATTGAAAACCACAAAGTGATCGGGCTCCCGCACGACCGGCTGCGCGAGGTTCTGAAGAAGTACAACCGGCTGGCGCAGTGACAGCGACTTTCATCGGAGCTTAAGCCGGCTCAGGTATACTGCTGACACGGAGACAGGTCAGCGTGGGGATTCTGGAACAAGTTCCGGTTACTGGTTGGGCGGGGCCGTTCCCGGAGAATGTAACGAGCCGGGCCGTGCGCGCGCTGGAAGAGGGGAAGATTCTGTTCGCGCCAGGGCTGAGCTCTCAGCTGTCTGCGGCGGAGCAGAAATTTCTCTCTACCGCCTATTTGAGCGCGAAGTCGAAGAACATCAGCTACAACAAGGAAACCGGAGCGCTGGGCGGGACCGATTCTCAGGGTCCCGAGCGCGAAGAGCTGGCAGGTATGATGCGGCGATTTGCCGAGCATGCGATCGGCCTGCTGCTGGCGCTTTGCCCGACGTATGCGACGCAGTGTACGCCCGGGTTGACGAGCTTCCGGCCGGCGGAAATTTCGGGACGCGCGACGAGTTGGCGCAAAGACGATACGCGGCTGCACGTGGACGCGTTTCCCTCGCGGCCTAGTTATGGCAAGCGGATTTTGCGATTGTTTGCGAATGTGAACCCGTCAGCTGGCCGCGTCTGGCGGGCGGGCGAGCCCTTTGAGAATGCGGCGCGAAAGCTGCTGCCGCGGGTGAATGCGCCTTTACCGGGCGCACTGGCTATGATGGGGTTACTGCGTATCACGAAGGGCCGGCGTAGTTTGTATGATCACTACATGCTGGGTTTGCACGACGCGATGAAAGCGGATACGAAGTATCAAGCGGAGGCACCGCAGAGCCAGCTGGAATTTGCGCCGGGTGCCGTGTGGGCGTGCTATACGGATTCGGTTTCGCATGCGGCGATGTCGGGCCAGCATGCCTTTGAGCAGACATTTTATTTGCCGGTGAGCGCGATGGCTTCGCCTGCCTTGTCGCCGTTGCGCACTCTGGAGCGGATTTTGGAATGTCCACTGGCTTAGCGCAAACCGGTTAAGCTGGCGAAATTCAGGGAACGAATCGTTGAAACTTTCTCGCCTGCTTCTACTGTTCCTCTGCGCTGCTGCGGTTACTATTGTTATTTCTTGCTCTCGTCCATCTGAAAAATCCCTCGCGATTACGAATGTGACGGTCATTGACATGACGGGAGCAGCGCCGCGTCCTGGTCAAACCGTGCTCGTTGTGGGTGAGCGAATTGTGGCGGTTGGAACAGCGGGTTCGCTTCACCTGCCGAGTGGCGCGACGATTGTTGATGGGACTGCAAAATTTCTGATACCCGGGCTGGCGGACATGCACGTGCATCTGACGGCCGCAAGCGAGCCGGATGGGAGCCGCAAGTTCATGATTCCGCTGCTGCTGGCGAACGGAATCACGACGGCGCGGGATATGGGCGGCTACTTGGAGTCGCTGGTTCCATTGCGTGAGGAGATCAAGAAAGGGAAGCGGCTCGGACCGCAGATTTTCTACGCCGGGCCCTATTTGGACGGATCGCCGCCGTCGTTTCAGCCGTCGCTAGTCGTGATGAATCGCGCGCAGGCGAACGATGACGTGCACCAGCTGGTGCAGCGCGGCGTGGACTTCATCAAGGTGCAGTCGATTCTGAACCGCGATGCGTATTTTGCGATTGCGGAGGCGGCGAGGCAAGAACACATCACCTTTGTGGGGCATGTGCCGGACCATGTGACGGCAGCGGACGCGGCCGACGCCGGGCAGCACAGCGTTGAGCACTTGACAAACGTTCTGCGCGGTTGTTCGAGTGACGAAGCGAAATTGATGCGGGAACAGTTCTATGTGGCACCCAAAAAAGAGACGTTGGAGCAGGCGCACGCGCGCGTGGTGCGATGGCAGCGGGAGCTTCTGGAGTCGTATTCACAGCCAGAAGCGGGTGCGCTGATCGGCAAATTTGTCGCGAAAGATGTCTGGCAAACTCCGACATTGGTTCTGTTGAAGAACGACGCGTTTCCGACTTCGTCGAATAATGCGACGCAAGATGAGCATGTGAAATACATACCGCAGGCGCTGCTGGCGATTTGGAAGAAAGGGCGCGGGGAACAGATGAGGCTTGTGGGTGCGGAAGAGTCGAAATTGCGCGAGCAGCTTTTCGCGAAATCGGCGGCGCTTGTTGGCCAGATGCGGAGAAGCGGCGTGGGTGTTTTGGCTGGCACCGATTCGCCGGCGCCATACGTTTTTCCAGGATTTGCACTGCACGAAGAACTTGCGATGTTGGTGGATGCCGGACTCACTCCCGCGGAAGCTCTGCAAGCCGCTACGCGAAGCGCGGCTGAGTTTCTGGGGAAGGGCAAAAACTCCGGAACTATAGCGGAAGGGAAGTACGCAGACCTGGTGCTGTTGGATGCGAATCCCTTGGAGGAAATACGGAATACGCGCAGGATTCGAGCGGTGATCGTGCGAGGGAAACTGCTTGACCGTGGCGCGCTCGATGAAATGCTTGAATCCGTGCTTTCGTTTGCTGGCACGCACTGAAGCTGCGGATGTTCATTTGCCAGCGGTTGGAGCGCGCGGATTTCGGCGGCGGTTACTCCGGCATGATCACGGTTTCGTCGCGGGGAATGGCGTCGAGTGTGGCGCGATCGATGTTCATGTGAGCCATGACAAGCTCCGGCGGTGTGTGCGTGAGCCACTCGGAGAGCGAAAGATCCTGATAAGTGCCCGCCTTGAACATTTCCAGAAATTTCAGATCGGTATCGCCGGTGTTTTCGACGTAGTGCGGCAGTGTTTTTTCGATGTAGCCGACATCGCCCGCCTGAAAATTCATGGTGCGGGCGCGGCCGCCTGTTGCGAAAACGGTCATGCGGCCTTTTCCCGAAACGAAATACATCCACTCATCGGCATTCGGATGCCAGTGGAGTTCGCGGATGCCGCCGGGTTTCACGGTGACGATGGCGGAGGCGATGTTCGCGGAGGCTCGGAAAGTACGCGAATCGATGATGCGGACTTCACCGCCTTTGGTGCGCTTCGTTGGCGGCGGCTGCAGGGTGCGGAAAGCGAAGTCTTGAGAGGAGAGGCCCCGCTTCCCCGCTGCTGCCTTCTGGTCGGCCTCTAGTGGACCTGGAACGGCAGACTGGAAAATAAAAAGCTCCTTGGGAAGTTTGGCGAAAGAAGACTGGGGCACGCCGAAGTTTTTGGCGAGAACATCCTTTGGAGTGTGCGCCATCCATTCGGAGAGCAGTACGGTGGCGTATTCGGAAAAATTGCCGTCGTCGAAAACGAGCAAAAATTCGGCGCCGTCGGGATTGAGGCCCTGAATGGAATGAGGAATGCCGGGAGGAAAGTACCAGAGGTCGCTTTCCTTGACGTCAGCGACAAAACTTTTTCCATCGTTATCTATTGCGGTGATGCGGGCGCTGCCGTAGAGCATGAACGCCCACTCGGCGGCGGTGTGCCAGTGCAGTTCGCGAACGCCGCCGGCGGTAAGACGCATGTCAACGCCGGCCATGCTTTTGGAGACGGGAAGTTCGCGGACGGTGACTTCGCGAGACCAGCCGCCGCTGTGCAGGCGTTTGTGCGAAAAGGAAAACGGATACTTGAACGGAGGCACTCCGCCAGCGTCCGTTTCCGGCGGATCGAACGAACTGGAATTTTGTGCGTCGATTTCCGGATTGGTCGGTCCTGGATCGCTCTTGCGGCGCGCGTAGCCCGGCTGGTTCTGTTCTTGCCCTTGCAAGTTCGCGACGGAATTGACGCCGGCTGCGGCGAGGGCGACGGAGCTGGCTTCCAGGAAATTGCGGCGCGTGAGCTTGCTTTCGTTGGCATTGTCGGGCACAGTGCGATCCTTTCCAGAGTTTCGAGCACGGCTGCTGAACTTCTTTAGGCTGCGGCCGCTTTTCTTACGTTATTGGCGTCGCCGTTTTGCGTGGCGGATTGAAAAAGGGCATCGGGACGACTTTGGCCGCTACGGAACTGCGGATCGCTTCGACGGTCATTTCTATGTGTAGGGTGGTGCCGAGGGCGGAATGTTCGCGGCTGACGACGGCGAGGGCGATCATTTTCTTCAGTGTCGGCGACCAGGTGGTGGAGGTGGCTTTGCCGACTTGACGGCCGCCACGGAACACTGGCACGGCTACGCGCGAGGCCATACTCGGGACCTGAGGGGCCATGCCCTGCTTGTCGAAGATGGCTTCGACCTCGTTCCAATCGATTTCGAGCCCGACGAGGGCGCGTGGCGCTCCGCCCCTTTTGGTTTCGGCGGCAAGGGCGTCGCGACCGACGAAGCTTTCCTTTTTCAGATCGACAAGCTTGCCGAGACCGATTTCGCCCGGGCTGAACTTCTGCGAAGGGATAAGAGCCTTTTTGCTGGAGGTGTAATCGACTTCGATCAGGATGAGACCTGCTTCGATGCGCGCGACGTCGAGCGCGATCATTCCAGCAGGATGAATGTCGAAGGGCTTGCCTTTTTCCATCAAGCGATCCCAAACCTTCACTGCCTGATCGGCGGGAACCCAGATTTCGTAGCCGAGGTCGCCGGTGTAGCCGGTGCGGGAAATGTCCACGGGTACGCCGGCGATTTTGCCGTGCGTGACGCGAAAGTATTTCAGGGTGGCGATGTTGGCTTCGGCCGCCGCGAGGAGAAGTTTGCCGGACGTCGGCCCCTGTAGCGCCAACGCTGCGGTTTGTTCGGAAATGTCTTGCATTTGCACATCGAGGCCGAGGGCATTCTGCTGGAACCAGCGGAGGCTCGGATCAGCGGCCGTCCAGCGATAGTCGTTTTCGCCGAGGCGGGTGATGGTGCCGTCGTCGACAACTTTGCCTTCGCTATCGCACCAGCAGCAGTAAATGACCTGATCGACGGCAACCTTATTGATGTCGCGGCAAATGACGCGGTTGACGAGGCGGGTGGCGTCGCGTCCGGTAACGCGGTATTTGAAGAGCGGCGAAATGTCGATTAGCGCGGCGGAGTTGCGGATCGCGTTGTATTCGTGCTCGTGGTGGGTTTCATAGACACTGACCGTGTAGTAGCCGGACCATTCGCGGTAGTTCAGACTCTCGCACAATGCGAGCGTACGTTCGTGAAAGGGAGTGCCAACGGGCACAGCGTGTCCTCCGAAAGTCGCAAGCGATTATAGGGAAGTGAGTGTGGGCGCGTAAAGCCAACGAAAGTCAAACCGAAGTCACCTCGATTCGAGACGAATGTAGTATGCTCCGGCGATGTTCTGCCCTTCTTGTGGAGCAGATTATCGCGACGGATTTGCACAGTGTTCGGACTGTGCGGTTCCGCTTGCGGATGTGTTGCCTGAAGGATGGAAGCGGAGTGAATCAGCGTCGTCCGAGTTTCCACGACGCGAATTTATGCTGTGGTTCGTACCGCTCTCGGTCATATCCACGCTCACGCCGATTTTCCTATTATCGAAACTGAGTCCGAGCCGATTTCACCCGCTGCACTTGGTCGTGATCTTGATTTGCCTAGCAGTTCCCATCGGCGGCTGTTGGATGTTTGTACAGGTCATCGACCATGAGGAGCAGGCTAAAGCCTGGATACCGTTTTCCTTTGTTCCATTCATGTTCCTTTGATATCTGTTAACGCGATATCCCACGCGGCCTAAGTTTGTCCGTTACCCTCGACCGAGTATCAACCGTCCTTTTTGAAGCGGCGGGTGCGCTGATATCATTCTTCTTGATTCCGATACCTCCTCGACCTTCTTAGCTTCATTTTGCGGGAGGTTTTATGAGAACCGCGGCGGTTGGTTTTCGCGTCCATTCCGGCTGGACATCATTGGTTGTTGTGGCCCTTGAAAAAGGGAAGCCGATCGTTCTAGCGCGGCAGCGCCCGCACCTCGTTCAGACGTTTTCTTATACGTTTCGGCAGCCGTATCACACCGCCGAAAAGATGACCTTGGACGAGGCGTCGGCGTTCTTGGAACGGCAGCGAGCGGAAGCGCGGCGCTTGGCTGTTGCGGCGCTAAAGGCCGCAGAGACTGACATTGAGCAGCAAGGATACAAAGTGACGCGCGCAGCGCTGCTGACGGCTTCGGGACGCCCGCTTCCAGAACTGGCGAAAATCCTTACCGCCCATGCGCTGATTCACACGGCCGACGGGGAGTTTTTTCGCGAAGCGCTGCTGCACAGTTGCGAGCGACAGAAACTTACCGTCAGCGCAATTAAAGAACGCGAACTAATGCCGGCTGCTTCTTCGAGACTCCGGCGCAGTTCGTCGGTCTTGACAACCTGTCTTACAAAACTGGGCAAGCCGTTCGGCGCGCCGTGGTCGCAGGATGAAAAATTCGCGACGCTGGCTGCTTGGCTGGCACTCTCGCGGGATCACCGCTCGCTGCGGTGAGTCGGTGCCATTTGGACTCCCATAGTAGACTCCTGCGATGTTCTGCCCGCTCTGCAAATCAGAATATCGCGCTGGTTTTACCGAATGTAGCGACTGCCACTCAAAACTCGTCGCCACAGAGGCGGAGGCAAACGGTCAACAAGTCGGAACGTTTTGGAAGGGGTACGATAAAACAAGATTTGAATGCCTGCTCACTGCCTTACAGCACGCGAACATCCCACACCGTTTTGCGGAGCATGTGAAGTATCGTCCTCAGAGCCACTCTGACTACGAATACGGAATCCGCATACTTCTATCTGATGTTGAGCACGGTGAAGAAATTCTGAGAAAGTTGGAAGAAGCCGACAAAGCAGAAGATTTGGATGTCGACTAGGATGGGGACTGATGTCGATTAATGCGATTAAGACGGTGGCGATTCTGGGTGCGGGGACGATGGGTAATGGCATCGCGCATGTGTTTGCGCGCGCCGGGTACGACGTAATTCTGCGCGATGTCGAGCAGCGCTATCTGGATCGCGCGATGGACACGATCGGTAAGAATCTGGAGCGCGAAGTGAAGAAAGGGAGGTTGGCCGAGGCGGAAAAGCCGGCAGTGCTGGCGAGATTCAAGCCGGTGACCGATATGGCGGCGATCGCTGCGGCGGATTTTGTGGTGGAGGCTGTTCCGGAAAAGCTGGAAATCAAACGAGCAGTGCTGGGTGAAGTGGACAAGCTGCTCAGGCCAGATGTGATTCTTGCTAGCAATACATCGTCCATCTCGATGACAGCGCTAGCAGCCCTGACGTCTCGTCCAGACCGGTTTGTGGGCATGCACTTCATGAATCCGGTGCCGGTGATGGTGCTGGTGGAAGTGATCCGGGCGCTGCAGACTTCCGACGCCGCGTTTGACCTGACGATGGAGCTGGCTAAGAAGCTGGGCAAGATGCCGGTTGCGGTGAACGACGCCCCGGGCTTCGTTTCCAACCGCGTGCTGATGCCGCTGATCAACGAGGCGGCGTACTGCGTGATGGAAGGCGTAGCAACTTCCGAAGCGGTGGACACAGTGATGAAGCTGGGTATGAACCATCCGATGGGGCCGCTGGAGCTGGCGGACTTTATCGGGCTGGACGTTTGTGTGGATATTCTGCATGTCCTGCACGAAGGGCTGGGCGATCCGAAGTATCGTGCGTGCCCATTGCTCAAGAAATATGTTGCCGCGGGCTGGCTCGGGCGGAAATCCGGCCGCGGGTTTTACGACTATTCAAAG
>Ga0070665_100000621_pt1 | contig 48400 bp, 40 predicted proteins | sample KBSS13metaG_FD_65862 | JGI IMG/M metagenome (GOLD analysis project Ga0070665, IMG submission 65862) | Switchgrass rhizosphere microbial communities from Kellogg Biological Station, Michigan, USA - KBS S1-3 metaG | ecosystem: Host-associated > Plants > Roots > Rhizosphere > Soil ...
AAAAAGCGCAGCTGACTAGCATTGTTGACAGTTACCCAGGTGCTGGCTTGCTGCTATAAACGGGGCGCTTACATACAGTTACATCCTATGTAAGTTTTGCTAGGTGCCCCGTTGCCGAGGCTATTGTGCGGGAATTGAGACAGACCGCGGCACTGAACGAAGCCATGCTGGCATCGCTGCCACTGCCGATTGTCGTTTTCGACCGCGCCGGCTCCGTCCTGTCGTGTGCAGGATTGTTCGGGAGGCCCTACACAACGTGATCAAACACAGCGGCGTTCTGGACGCGGAAGTCCAGCTGACCGGAACGGCTTCTCATGAACTGCAGTTGCGAGTCGCCGATTCCGGGAGTGGCACGCGCATTGGAGTCACTGTACGGCTGCTGCCAGGCGCCGCGGTGATGCAGACGACATGAGCCGCCCGCGCGTCGTTCTCGCCGACGATCACACGCTGCTCCTCGAGGCGTTTCAGAAGCTCCTCAACGACGACTGCGACGTCGTCGGCATGGTATCTGACGGCCGGGCCCTGCTCGCCGCCACCGACAGCCTGCGGCCGGATGTCGTCGTCGTCGATATCTCGATGCCGCTGTTGAACGGCATCGATGCCGCGCGCCAGATCAAGCAGGCTCTTCCCGACACGCGCATCATCTTTCTGACGATGAACGAGGATCCCGACCTGGCCGCCGCGGCCTTTCGTGCCGGCGCGTCCGGTTACCTGCTCAAGCGTTCCGCCGCGTCCGAACTGCAGACGGCCATCCGCGAAGTGATGCGGCGACGCTCCTACGTCACCCCCCTGGTGACCGAAGGCTTGATGGGATCGATGCTGCAGGGACCGGAGTCGGGCCACGGCGCCCAGCAATTGACGCCGCGCCAGCGCGAAGTCGTGCAACTTGTCGCGGAAGGCCACTCGATGAAAGAGGTGGGCCACATTCTCAACATCGCGCCGCGAACGGTCGCCTTTCACAAATACCGGATTATGGAGCAGCTCAAAATCCGGACCACCGCCGAACTGATTCAGTTCGCCATCAAGCATCACATCGTGTAAGACCTGTCTGTTGATCCCGCTGGACACTGTCAAAGCGCTGGATTGCCGGGAGTCGTGAGGGTCACTAAGATTCGAACGGCCCTCGATGAAGCGGACGACCCTCCTTCTGGCTGACGATCATTCTCCGGTGCTCGACTACCTGACGCAGATGCTCTCGAACGAGTTCGAGATCGTCGGCGTGTTTGGCGACGGGCAGGCCGCGTTCGAGGCCGCCTTCGCATTGAAGCCCGAGGCCGTGGTGTTCGACATCTCGATGCCGGTATTGAGCGGTCTTGCCGCCGCTGCGCGGCTGACCGAGTCGCCACAACCGCCTCGCGTGGTCTTCCTCACCGTCCACGAAGATCAGGACTTTGTGGACGCGGCTTTCAACGTCGGAGCGTTGGGCTACGTGCTGAAGCGCCGGCTCGGCACCGACCTGATCCCGGCGATTCGAGCGGCGCTGGCTGGACGCGCATTCGTGTCGCCCTCGTTGATGCCCGCCGTCCCGGTCCGCGCGCCAGCTCTATAGGTTCCGATAGTCGTGCGGACCTTCAGGTCCGCCGTGTCGCGCAGTTGCAGAGGCGCTAGGCCGATCCTGCGGAGAGCCGCTCGGGCCACTCTGATTCGACGTCCTCGGCAACGGGCATCGTCAGAGGCGCGCGTACGCCGATTCGCGTGCCGAAGCCGGGCAACGATCGAATCGCAAGACGCCCGCCGACGAAGTTGATGCGTTCCCGCATGCTGATCAGGCCGAGACCGGTTCGCACGTGATCGGCCGGCACGAAGCCGTTCCCGCAGTCGGCGATTTGCAGCGAGATTTCCGTGGCGGACGCGCTCAGGTGCAGCCACGCGCCCGTCGCGCCGCTGTGCTTGACGACATTGTGCAGCCCTTCCTGCGCGATTCGAAACAGACAGAGCGACAAATCCGGCGCCAGTCGCGCGGGCATGGCGTCGGTCACGAATTCGACGTCGAGGCCGTACTGTTTCGACATGTCGGCGCACAAGGCTCGAATCGCCTCGACGAGGCCCAACGCCTCGAGCTTGAACGGATGAAGACGATGCGAGAGTGAGTGCACGTCGTTCGAAATGTTCGTGACACGCTCCGAGATACCGACAGCCGCGGGCACGGAGTCGCCCACAGCCTGTCTCATGAGATCCACCTCGATGGACAGCAACGCGAGCTTCTGGCTCAAGTCGTCGTGGAGCTCACGTGCGAGCCGCTTCCGTTCCATTTCCTGACCGGCGATCAAGCGGCCGGCCAGATCCTGAATCTCCTGATAGCTCGATCGCAGTGTCGCCTCGCTGGCGCGCAGCGACTCTTCGGCCCGCCGTCGATCGGTCACGTCGGCAAACGTTCCGATCATGCGTTGGCCTGCACCGTCCTTCGGTCGCGTGGCCGTACCGCACGTGTGGAACCAGAGGATGGAACCGTCCTTGCGCAGCACACGGTGCTCGACGTCGAACCTGGGCGACCGCCCGTTCAGACAATCGCGGGCGGCGGCTTTCGTCTGCTCCTGATCGTGCGGGTGAACGATCTGCGTCCAGTTGAACGTCGCGCCGGGCGACGTGGTGTGCTGATAGCCGAGAAGCCGGAGGACTTCGGGATCGATGACCAGTTCGTCGGTCTCGACTGCCCACTCCCACACGCCGACCCCGGCGGCTGCCGTCGCGAGCGCGTAACGTGCCTCGTTCACTCGCAACCGTCGCTCGGCGCGCTTCTGATCCGTCGTTTCCCGAACGATGCTCAGCACTTGATCGCCGTCGCCGGCAACCATTCGGGTTTCGAAGAAGCGCTCGCCGTCAGGCATCTGAAGCGAATACTCCACGACTTTCGGCTCGTCGCCCGCATGGACCGAGGCGACCGCTGCACCGAGGATCTCCGCCAGATCCGGCGGCATCACGTCGTAGATCGTTTTGCCGAGGAATTGCTCCGGAGGAACGAACAGATCCCGATGATCCCTGGCGTGATAGTCGAGATACACGCCGTCGCGGCTCATGACGAACATCAGGTCGGGCATCGCGCGCAGGATGGCGCCGTTTCGTGTCTCGCTGCGGCGCTCGGCGGCGCGGCGCTTGCGGACCTCCAAAAACAAGGCGGTGATGAGCGCGGAGAACACAGCGAGGACGGCGAGGGTGAGCGCGAAAGTCATCTTCGGCATGGTTGTGTCTTCCCGGCCGACCGACTCAGCGTGTGGGCGAAACTGCCAGTCAGCATAGACGCCGGGCCTCTGTCTGTCCATGCGAATCCGGCGGACGCGCGGTCCCGGTGTGGTAGCGTGCCGATGCCGGATCCGCATAGGCGCCCTGGCAATCCGCGACATAGGGTTGTGACATGCACGCTCAATTCGGACGCACTCTGCTGGCCTGCGCCGCCGCGATGTCGGCCATCGCGCAGCCGGCGCCGCTTCCGGCCGACTTGAACTGGCTGTTGCAGCAAGGTGCGCTGTTCACGGCGGACCAGGTCGCCGATCTCAATGCCGGCAAGGTCATCTCGCGAACGGACGTCTCGCGCGACGATCGCGAGGCGGCGGCGGCCGCGATCGTGCGGATCTCGTCGCCGATGGAGCGCGTGGTCGCCTACTTCCATCAGTTGGTCTCGTACGAAGACGGAGAGGTGACGCTGGGATTCGGGACGTTCAGTCGTCCACCCGGCGCGCCCGATCTCGCGCGGCTGAAGCTCGACGCAGACGACGTCGACGATCTTCAGTCGTGCCGTCCGGGTCGCTGCAACGTTCGAATGGGCGGCGCGTCGATGGCCGACGTGCGTTCGGCCGTCGACTGGAAGTCGCCTGGCGCAATCGACCGCGCCAGCGAATGGGCGCGTTCGAAGATGCTCGCGTACGTGTCGAGCTATCTCGAACGCGGCGACGCCGCGCTGATCACCTACGACGACCAGTCCAGGCCGGTGAAACTGGCCGACGAGTGGCGCGGCATCATTGGAAACTCGCCATTCCTTGCCGTGTACGCGCCCGCGCTGCCTCGCTATCTCACCGAGTTTCCCAGGGCGTCCGCGCCGGGCATGACCGACGAGTTGTATTGGGACAAGCAGCACTACACGAGCCTCAAGCCGATCCTCGGCGTCACGCACATGGTCACGTGGCGCGATCCTCAACGGCCGGATCGCATCGTGGTGGCGCAGAAGCAGCTCTACGCGAGCCACTATTTCTTCGGCTCGCTGGCGACAACGGTCTTCCTGGAGGATCGAACCAACGCATCGGCACCCGTGACGTATGTCGTGTACGCGAATCGATCGCGCGGCGACCTGATGAGCGGAGGCTTCGGCGGATTGAAGCAGCGCCTCGCGGAAAGCACCGTCAAGAAGGCTGCGGAAGACACGCTGGGGCGGATGAAGCAGGCGCTGGAAGCACCGTAGCGGACGCCGGTGGTCGCGGGCCGGAACGCCCGCGACCCACCCGGACCTGTGTCTACTTCGCGTGTTCGACCGATGCCAGGATCGCCTCGGTCGCGACGATGTCGATGTTATCGCCGACCTTCACGCCCTCGAGATTCGCTTTGTTCTCCACTTTGCGGGTGACGACGCGGCCGTCTGACGTCGTGACTGTGATCGACGGCACCGACATGTCCACGGCTTTGACGGTGACCGTCTGAACCGTTTGACGCGATATTGTGCCGCTGGGCGCCGCGCCCCTCCCGGCCGTCGCGACCATCCGATCTGATGGCTCGAGTGGCGGCGCGCCCGGCTTCCTCAGGTTATAGACCTTCGACTCGTAGTAGGTCATGTGGACCTTGTCGCCGACCTTCAGCTCGTTGAATCGCTTGAAATCGGGACCCGCGTAAACGGTATCTTCCGTTCCGTCGGCCGATCGATACGTCACCAGCCGCTTCGTCGAGTCGATCTGCTGGATGGTGACGGTGGCCGTGACCTTTTCGCCGGGCACGGCGACGGTCTTCTGAGCTCCGAGCGCGGCCGCGGAGCCGAAGAGGATCAGTGTGAGAGCGAGGGACCGGTTCAGCGTCATGCGTCCTCCTCTGTCATTTCCCCGGAAGTTTCTTGATCAGGTCACGCACTGCCTCCCGGATCCGTGCGTTGCGTTCCGCGTCGGTGCTCGATTGTTCGAGCTCTGACTGCGCGATTCCGCGCCAGACGACGCGATCGAGCTTCGTCGAGACGACGTCGAGAACAATCGAACCCGTCTGCATGATGCTGTAGGACATGGTCGATGCAGTGAAGGGCGGCACTCCCCACTCGGGCACCGCAGGGAGGAATTGCCCCGTCGTCTGGGTGTCGAAGCCGACGGTCACGAGCACGTAATAGTGCAGCCGGATGTCCGGCGCATTCTGATCGAGCGTCAGCTTGCGCGCGGTGAGCTCCTTGGTGACCGCGTCGACCATCGGCGGCTCGACGCGCCGCTGGATCGGCGCAGGATCGTCCTCGGAGCTCCGCGCCATCTTGACTTCACCGGGCCCGTCCTTGTGCCAGGCCCACGTCCGCACGGACTTGAAGTCGAATTGCTTATCGTAGTCGGCGCGAACCTTGATTTTCGCCGCCGTGACGCACACACACGCCGCAATCACGATGGCGCACGCCAGCTTCGGAGCACTCACAGTTGGCTCTCCTTCGGATGACGCACATGACCCGCGTGACTCACGTGACCTACCCGACCCACACTCACCCGACCTACGTGACCTACCCGACCCACCTGACCTACCCGACCTACGTGGCCTACCTGACCTACCTGACCCAGAGCGGTGTTAGCTGAGCCGCAAGGTATCGGACGGGCGTGCGAACAGCTATGCAGATTCGGCACGTACGCCGCGACATCGCAGGACTGAAGCCGTTAACGGCGGGATCTGACGCGAATCGCAGGGCTGAAGCCCTGCGCCACATGGCGCGTCGGATGTGGCGCGCGTGAGGTTTTTCAGGTGTGGCGCACGGCTTCAGGCGTGCGTGAGGTTTTCAGGTGTGGCGCACGGCTTCAGCCGTGCGTGCCCTCCATCACGACTTCGGCCTCGAGGTTTTTCTTGTCGCGCCCGATCGTGGCGACGGCGACGTTCTGCCCAGCTCGCACGTACGTGACGGTACAACCGGACGCGAACGCGCCATCGACGGAAACGGCGTCCCACTGTTCCGCGTGGCCGACGTACCGGATCGTGACGTCGTAGTGCTGGCTCCAGAAGAACGGCACCGCATCGAACCGTTCGCGGCGTCCCAGGATGTTGCGCGCAGCGGTCTGCCCCTGCCGCTCGGCGACGACCCAATGCTCCACGCGGATGCGCCCGCCCGTGTGAGGATCGGGCCAGCGGGCGACGTCGCCTGCCGCGAAGATTCCGGGGGCGCTGGTCTCCAGGTACTCGTTGACCGAGATGCCTCGATCCATCGTGAGCCCCGCCTGCTCTGCCAGCCCGGTCGCGGGCCGGACACCGACGCCCATCACCACAAAGTCGGCATCGAGCGTACGGCCACCACTCAGCGTCACTGTGCGCCCGTCGACTGCGGTCAGCGTCTGGCCGAGATGAAACACGACGCCATGTCCCTCATGCAGCGACTGCACGTACTGGCCGACCTCGTTGCCCATCACCTTCTCGAGCGGCACGCGATCGGGCGCGACAACGTCCACGGAGATCCCGCGGGCGCGCAGCGACGCGGCGACTTCCAGGCCGATGAAGCTGGCGCCCGCGACGACGGCATGCTTCGCCGATTGCGCGCGCTCGACCAGCGCGCGGCTGTTGGCGAACGAGCGCAGATACAGGACGTTATCGCCGTCGGCTCCCGGGATGGGGAGATGAACGGGATCGGCTCCGGTGGCGAGCAGGATCGCTCCGAATTCCCGCCGCGATCCGTCTTCGAACACCACGGCGCGCGCGGCCGCGTCGAGCGAGGTCACACGACGCCGCAGGATCAACTCGATCTGCTTCTGCGCGTACTGGTCGGACGCCCACAACGGAATCCAGTCGTCCTGCGCCTCGCCGGCGAGGTAGTCCTTCGACAGATTCGGGCGGTCCACCGGCGCGTCTTCGTCCGCGGTGATCATCGCGATCGGCCCGTCGTATCCTTCGCGCCTCAGCATGTCGGCTGCCGCGAGAGCCGCGGCTCCTCCGCCGACGATGCCGACTGACGTGGGCGACGGCTTCGCGGCTGGCGCGCCGGCCGGCTTCGATTCAGACGCCGTGATTTTCTCGCGCACGACCACGCTGTCGCCGCGGCGCTCCACGCGCCAGCAGGCGATGGGATCCAGCGCGGGAGCGCGCAGCGCCTCGCCGGTGCGAAGGCTGAAGCACGCGTGATGGAGCGGACAGCGGACGGTTCCGCCGACGATCAGACCGTCTGCGAGCTGGCCGCGATAGTGCGTGCAGTGCGCGCCGACCGCGAAGACGGAATCTCCGGCGCGCGCGAGCAGAACCTCGTCGTCGCCGACGCGTCCCTGCAGCATTCCGCCGTCAGCGAGCGCGCTGAAGGAGACGCCTTTCGTCAGGTCCGGTCGAGGTGGATCGGTCGAGTCGGTCATTGGGGCCTCACTGCCCCATCTTGCCCGCTTAGGAAGGTGAAACGCCAGTCATGCGATCGACCGGCAGCCCGTGTGATGGTGCGGCGGGCGCGAGTTCGTGCGCACTCGTCAGCATCTGGAATGCGCGATCCGCCGCGTCGGCCTTCTGGCTGTAGTGGAACTTGATCTCGTCGCCCATACCTTCGACCTCGCGAACGTCGAACTTCGCCTTGGCCCTGCTGTAGGCGGCTTGAATGACATCGAGACTTGCGTCCGGTGGGATATCGAGCGCGCGGTACGGATCGAAGGCGGCTTCTTCGTCGATCGACACGGCGTGGCGCTGCACCTGTGCATCCTCGGCGTGGCGGCGACGCGCCTCTTCTTCCGCTTTCTGAGTCGCCTCCTCGACCTGGCGCATCAGGTCCTGCTGCTGTCGTTGCGCCTCCTCGGCTTCCTGCGCGTGTCGTTGCCGATCTTCCTCTTCACGTTCGCGTTGCTCGCGCTCCTGGGTCTCGGTCACTCGCTGCCGCTCGACACGCTCCGCCGCGGCACGCCGCAACGCTTCCGCAGCTTCGCGCCGGCACGGAGCACACAGATCGCCAGCGCCTTCGACGGCTGTCCCACAGACCCGGCACATTCGCGGTGCACGCGCCCGCGCCTTCATCGCGAACATCAGACCGGCACCGGCTGCGCCCAGTGTCGCGAGCGTGAGCGAGACCACGACCCAGATACGAGAGGAGGATTGAGAGTTGCCGCCACTCGATGGCGTCGGCGCAGCGGCATGTTCGTCGACGGGAAGCACTGCGGCTGTCGCGGTTTCCGCCACGGCGCCACGCCCGTGATTCCAGCGAGCCTGCACGGCCGCCAGCTGGGAAGCCAGACAACTGACGTACGCTTCTCGACCTGCCGCAGCGTGTGTCGGCTCGCACGCCGTATCGATCTTTCGTCGATCGGCGCTCGAAAGCCGACTGAGATCACGGCCGAAATCGGCACGCATCACATTCAACTTCTGTTGAAGACACTGGTCGTGCAGGTCGGGATTGATCGCGATGGCCGGCGGCGTCGAACACGCCTGTTCGATCAATGCCTGTTCGATGGGTGTCGCGATTGCGGAGTCGACGGCCGCCGCGCGAGCGCCTGGAGCGAATGCTCCAACGGCGAACATCAGGAAGGCGGCCAGACCGGCACGGGTCATATCAACCTGATGAGCAAGGGAGGTGCCCGGGTACAGACCGCGGTAAGGCGCGAATCGACCGCCAACGTGTGCACCGGCATGCAGACACTGACGGAGTGCGTCAGTCCGGGCTGACAACGGTTGTCAATGAAACTGGGAGTGCCAAACGGTCGAACGCGGACGAACGGCCACAACGTGATCAGCATCACGTGGTGGCCGCCTGGAGAGTCGATCTCTTTTCGGGTCGGACTATTTCGGCGTGCAATCGGCCGCGACCATCTTGATCGACGTCACGGAGAGTCGATCGTCCATCGCGTGCGGAGAGGCCGCGCCGGGCGTTGCGGTCGCCGCCGCCGGACTCTTCGGCTCGATCGTCCCTGTGACTTCGATGCGATGACCCACGTGGCTCTTCAACTCGGTGTCGCGTCCTTCGAGCACGTACGACGTGCCTCGCGCACTCGCGGCCGTTCCCGTCGTGCCCGTCGTGCCAACGCTCGAGCCCGACGCAGGCGATCCACTGCCCATCGTCGCGTTCGCGAGGATGAAACCCGACTTTGCGACAGCGCCGCCAGGCGCCGCGGACGAATCCTCGAGGCAACCTGTCACGGTCACGGTCTTATCGTCTGTCTTGCTGCTGGGAGTTGCGCTCGGCGTTTGCGCCGCCACGCCGATCGCGGTCGCACACGCGAATGCAGCTGCCGTCCATAACGCACGATTCATAGATAACCCTCCTCGGCGCCACAGGTCTGCAAGCAGGATACCCATTCAATCGCGTGGCCGCGTTGTCACCGCGAGGATTTGCGCCTGAAAACGGCACGCACCTCACCAGGCGACGCGAGGCTCATCGATGAATCAAGGCGTTGCGCGTATCGCCGAGTAAGGATTGTGGTCACCAGATGTGATGAGAGGCGACGTGAAGGTAATAATTTCGCGGCGGTTGTCCACCACGTCGACAGATATCGTCGAGTCTGGATCTCTACTCGAGCAGCCGCGCGAGAATGCGTACGAGCGCGCGCTGCTCAGCGGCCGAGAGTTTCTGAAGAGTCGCAGGCGGCGCGGTCATGCGGTCGAGCAGGAGTTCGCGAAGCCGCAAGCCCTTCGGCGTGAGGTCCAGCACCTTGACGCGCCGATCCGCGGCCGACGGCCGCCGCCGCACCAGGCCGCGCGATTCGAGACGGTCCACCAGCCCGGTCACGTTTGAGGCGTCGCACGCCAGCGTCTCGGCGAGCTGACCCATCGGGACCGGACGGCCCGGCTCGATGAGGTGCAGGACATGGCATTGCGCCGGCGACAACTCCAGCTCGGCCGCGACCGGAGGCAGGTTCGCGCGCTGCGCGAAGAACAACTGCACCAGCAGCTGCCAGGCGTCGCACGCAGGCGGGGTCGGGCGGGACATCCGCTCCAGTATAGTCGATTTCCTCAATAGTTAATGTTATCAATCGTTGACATCATCAAGTAATGGGCGTAACCTCGGAGCATGACTACCCTCAAGCTGATTCCCCTGGACGATGCCGTGGCGTTCCCCGGCATGCCGGTGACCATACCCGCCGAAGTCGGCGGCGATTCGCGCGTCGTGCTCATCCCCCGCCGCGGCGCCGGCTACGCCAAGGTCGGCGTGGTCGCCGAAGTCTCGGAGCGCGCGGCGCTGGCCGGACGGCACCTGGCCACGCTCAACCCGCTCCACCGATGCGTACCCGGCGCGGCCCATGCCGACTCCGACGGCGGCCTCCGCGTCGACGTCGACGAGCGCCACGACGTCACGCCGCCGCCGAGCCTGACCCGCGACCTCGAGCGCGAGTACCGGGCCGTGGTGGCCGAAATCCTCGACATCCGCGGCGACGACGGCCGCATCGCCGCGTTCGTCCGCTCCATCACCAAACCCGGCGCGCTGGCCGATACGGCAGGCTACTCCCCGGATCTGACCTTCGAACAGAAGCTGGAGCTGCTCGAAACGCTCGACGTCGTCGAGCGCCTGTCGCTCGCGTTGAAGTTCCAGCAGGAGCGCCTGGCCGAGCTGCGCGTTCGCAAGCGCATTCGTGAGGACGTCGAATCGGGAACGCAGAAGCAGCAGCGCGAATACTTCCTGCGCCAGCAGATGGACGCGATTCGCAAGGAGCTCGGCGAGAACGACGGCTCGGTCGCCGAGGAGTACCGGAAGAAGATCGAAGCGGCGGGCATGCCAGACGCCGTGCGCCAGCAGGCCGACCGTGAACTGGCGCGCTTCGAGCGCATGGGCGAGTCCAACGCCGAAGCCTCGATGATCCGGACCTATCTCGACTGGCTGATCGCGGTGCCATGGTCGAAGCGGTCGGAAGAACGACTCGACCCCGAACACGCCCGCAAAGTGCTCGACGAAGATCACGCGGGCCTGGACGACGTGAAGCAGCGGATCACCGAGTACCTGGCCGTGCGCAAGCTGCGCGCCGAGCGCGGCCTCTCTGACGATCGCCGCTCAGGCGCCATCCTGACGCTGATTGGCCCTCCAGGGACCGGCAAGACCTCCATCGGCGAATCGATCGCCCGCGCGACCGGGCGACAGTTCGTCCGGATGTCTCTCGGCGGCGTGCGCGACGAGGCCGAAATCCGCGGCCATCGCCGCACCTACATCGGCGCATTGCCCGGGCGTCTCGTCCGCGCGCTGCGTGACGCGGGCACGATGAATCCGGTGATCCTGCTCGACGAGGTCGACAAGCTCGGCGCCGACTGGCGCGGCGATCCGTCCGCGGCGCTGCTCGAGGTCCTCGATCCGGCGCAGAACCACGCGTTTCAGGATCACTATCTCGACGTCGCGCTCGATCTCTCGCACGTGTTGTTCATCGCGACCGCCAACGTGGCGGACACGATCCCAGGCCCGCTGCTCGACCGCATGGAAGTGATTCGGTTCGACGGGTACACGATCGACGAGAAGCTGGCGATCGCGCACGATTACCTGTGGCCTCGCCAGGTGGAACGCAATGGCCTGGCGCCCGACGACGTGACGACCAGCAACGACGCGCTCCGGCTCGTGATCAGCGACTACACGCGTGAGGCTGGCGTCCGGCAGCTGGAACGGGAACTGGGCACCGTGCTGCGTAAAGCCGCGACGCGGATTGCGGCAGGCCTTCGCGAGAAGCCAGTACTCGTGGACACGACGGCCGTCGTTGACGCGCTCGGCCGGCAGAAGTTCTTCCGCGAGTCCGCGGCGCGAACCTCGGTTCCCGGCGTTGCGACCGGTCTTGCCGTCACGGGCGTCGGAGGCGACGTGTTGTTCGTCGAGGCGGCATCAATGGTCGGCAAGAACGGGCTCGTGCTGACCGGGCAGCTCGGCGACGTCATGAAGGAGAGCGCGCGAATCGCCCTCACCTACATCAAGAGTCATGCGGCGCCGCTCGGGATCGAAGAGCGCTCGCTCGAGGGACGGGAGTTCCACGTCCACGTGCCGGCGGGTGCGATCCCCAAGGACGGACCGAGCGCCGGCGTGACGATGGTCACCGCGCTCGCCTCTCTGCTCACCGGTCGACCGGTCAAGAGCAGCGTCGGAATGACAGGAGAGGTCACACTGCAAGGGCGCGTGCTGCCAATCGGCGGGCTGAAGCAGAAAGTGCTGGCCGCTCATGCCGCGGGGCTGACGGACGTGATCTTCCCCGAACGCAACAGGCCGGACCTCGAGGACGTGCCTGCGGATGTGCGCGATCACATGCGCTTCCATCCGGTGTCGTCGGTAGACGAGGTGATTCTTCTCGCGCTCGAACCGGCGGCGCCGCTCGCGATGGTCGCCTGATCTCTCGACAACTGACTGGGCCCTACGTACGCGTAGGGCCCAGGAGCCGCATGATCTCGTCGTCGGTCGTCTGCGGAAAGGCTTCGTACCACGCGCCGACAGCCTCGAACGGCTCGGGCATCGACAGGCACACGACCTGATCCGCGATCGTGCGCAACCTCTCGCAGGTTTCGCGCGGGCCCACCGGCACCGCGACGACCACCTTCGCCGGTGCCTGCGTTCGCAGCACGCGGATCGCCGCTTCCATCGTTGAACCAGTGGCGAGCCCGTCGTCGATCAGCAGGACGATGCGCGCGTTGACGCTCGCCGGCTGGCGGCCGGCGCGGTACACGCGATCGCGGCGTTCGAGCTCGAGGCGCTCCCTCACGGCGATCTGCTCGACCGTCTGACGCGGAATCCCGAGGTCGCGAATCAAGTCGAGGCTGAGGACTTCGACCCCACCGTCAGCGATGGCGCCCATGGCCAGCTCCACATGGCCCGGCACGCCGAGCTTCCGGACCAGGCAGACGTCCAGCGCCACGTGCAGCTGCCTTGCAACTTCGTGCGCGACAGGCACCCCGCCGCGCGGAAGTCCGAGGACGACCACGTCGGGCCGGCCTTCATACTCGGTAAGCGCCGCGGCCAGCTGCCGTCCCGCGTCAATGCGATCGTGGAAGCGCATTGCGTATTCCTACGAAACACCGAGCGATGGCTCGCGAGCGTTCAGGAACCATCGGTCGAGCACCATGTGCCGGGTGAACCACGGGTTCCCGAGCAGCCATGGGAGGAGGCGAGACCCCAGCGCGTCGACAATCGACTTCGGTATGACAGGCCAGTTTCGGGCGCCGCCGAATCGGCGGCGCAGGCGCTGATCGTATGGCGCGAGGCGCTCTGCCGAATAGCGGCCGCGCGCTTCGACAATGGCCGATGCCGCGAGGAGACCTGATTCGATAGCGGGCCGGATACCCTCGCCGCTCTGCGGATAGGCGATGCCGGCCGCATCCCCGATCAACACGACGCCGTCATCGAACGCACGACGCCGCGGCGCGTCCGAGACCAGGTACGCGTGGCCGCGCCAGCGCCACGACGCTCCCGGAATTCGACCGCGCTTCCGCAGGAACGCCACGAATTCCTCGGTGGCCTTCGGCAACGATCGACCGTTCAAGAGACCGAAGCCGACGTTGACGAACTGTTCCTTGCGGAAATACCAGCCGTAGCCGTTCAACGCGCGGCAGAAGTACAACTCCGGCATCCCCGCGATACCCGGCCACGCCCCGGCGTCGCCTGGATCCACGGCAAATTCCGCTTCCTGCGCGACGACGATCGGCGCGCCTTGCAGCAGCGGGTTCAGCCAGCGCGCCACCGGACAGAAATGGCCACCGGCTCCGACGAGCATGCCAGCTTTGACGGACTCGTTGATCACCCAGTGCCCGTCGTCACGGCGGATGGACGACACCGGCGTATCGAGTTTCAATCGGCTGCCGGAGTGTTCGAGGAGATAGTGGTCGAACTCACATCGCCGGATCCCGAAGCTGACGGGCTGCGCGTAGTTCGTCTCGATGGCGGCATCGGATCCGATGACGCCGGTTCTGAATCCGACGATGGGCTGAAACGTCCGGCCCCTCCGGTAATCATGCACATCGAGTTCGATGTCCTCGAGGACTTGCGGCGTGATCCAGCCGGCGCAGACCTTGTCGCGTGGAAACGCGGACCGATCCATCACGATGACATCGAGGCCGTGCTGGCGGAGCCGGCGCGCACACGACGACCCCGCAGGTCCGCCGCCCACGACGAGCACGTCACAGTTCTCCATCGCGTCGTGTGGGCTTGCTACTCGGCCCGCGTCCATGGAATCGCGTTGCTCGCGCCAGGAGCGAACACGACCTGGAACAGTTGCATCATGCCCGTCGAAAAGGCAGCTTCCGATCCGGCCAGATAGAGCCGCCATGCGCGGACGAACGTGTCGTCGAACATTTCCCGCACCTGCTCCGACGCGTGATCGAAGCGCCGGCGCCAGTGCTCGAGCGTGAGCGCATAGTGCAGACGAAGGTTCTCGACGTCGAGCACGGACAAGGCGCCGGGTTCGAGCACGCGCTCGAACACCTCTCGCAGGGTCGGCGGGTACGCGCCGGGAAAGATGCGCTTTCTGATCCACGGATTCAGCAGCATCGGCTGGTTGCGGCCGATGAAATGCAGCAACCCCCTGCCCCGCGCCTCGAGGCAGCGGCCGATCGTCTCACCGAGCGTGTGAAAGTCGGCGAGGCCGACATGTTCGAGCATGCCGACGGACACGAACACGTCGTAGCGGCCCCGGGCGTTTCGATAATCGTCTTCGACGAAGGTGACTCCCGCGTCAAGACCTGCCGCCTCCGCACGCCGTCGTGCGAACGCGATCTGCTCTGACGAGACGTTCATGGCCGTCACGGTGACGCCGTAGTGCCTGGCCATGAACAATGCGAGGGATCCCCACCCACAGCCGGCTTCGAGTACTCGCTCCCCGCGCTTCAGCTTCAGCTTCCGGCAGACGAGGTCCATCTTCGCGATTTGCGCCTCTTCCAGCGAATGCTCCGGCGTCGGAAAATACGCGCAGGTGTAGACCATCTCATGGTCGAGCCACAGCCGGTAGAAGTCGTTTCCGAGGTCGTAGTGCTGATGCACGTTCTCCCGCGCGGCGGAAACGTCGTTGGATGATTGCCACAGCCACCACGGCCTCGGCTTCACACCCAGGGCTTCGTAAATGACCTCGAGCGCGCGGAGAAGGTCCCCCTGAATTTCGACGGCGCCGAACATGTACGCTTCGCCGAAATTCAGATCCGGGTCCCAGATCCAGCTGAAGAGCGCACGCCGATTCTTGAAGACAATGGTCGCAACCGGCGGGCCCGCGATGGACGGGAGCTCGAACCCGTCCCAGAGCCTGAAATCAAGCGGTGCGGTGGCGACTGATTTTCGAATGCGCTCCAGCGCCCACCGATCCGCGAGCGTCGAGCTGGCGGACACGGTGTCGCTCGAAAAGGTCTGAGGCCCGGCCGCAACTTGTGATCTCACAGGCAGCCCCTTGTCAAAAGCTCCCCCCGGGATCGGATGGATCGAGGAGCGTACCCACTCGACCCCGGCTTGTCTACCGGGCCGATGGAGACGCCCTAGCGGCGGTCGCCGGCGGGCAGACTGTAATACGTCGATTTCCACCATCCCGGCAAGCGATAGTGGATTTCCAGCTGCACCGCCGACACCTGGTTGGCGTCGTCGCAGGCTGCCGCAATCTGCTCGTCGAGCTGCCTGATATCGGCCGCTGACAGCGTCTCGAACTCGCGCTTGTTGAAACCCGGGAACCGCTTGACGCGATCTTTGGTGATGTCTGCCGTCAGGCCGGCGCCGTCCGCATTGAGACCCGCGTGCCCGATCGGCAGCAGGAAGTGCTTGTGGATGAACCAGCCGGCTTCGACGACGACATGACGCGGACGTCCCTGAGACACGTCGATGATGAACCCTTCGACCTGGCCCAGCTTCTCGTCATCGAGCCCCATCACCGGCAGACCGGCCAGTGACTTTCCATCGTCATCGAGATCCTTCGCGCTTACGTACTTCAGTTCCGGTCGCGTGTGATCCATGTGCCCCCTCCGTTTTGATACGAATATTGGAGCAAGATTCGCGCCTGCGGTCGCGATCGGATGAGCGTGCAGAGCTGCCACGGCTTCGCGCAGCGAGCGAGAGCTCGAGCGCAGGACGCCGTGACCGCCTGATGGGGGCGGTCAGAACAGAAACTTTACGGCGAACTGCGCGACCCGCGGATCGAGGGCGGTCGTGATCGTGCCGAAATTCGCGGCACCTGCGACCGCATTGGGCGCAGCGAGATTGACCGTGTTCAAGAGATTGAAAATCTCCGCACGGAGTTCCAGCGACGTCCCGTTGTGCACGGGTACCCGTCGAATGAACGCGAGATCGAGGTCGCGATACGACGGTCCCCGCACGGGATTGCGCGATGCCGATCCAATCGTGAACACCGGCGCAATGCCGAATGCGGCGGTGTTGAACCACTGGCTGGCCGTCCGCTGATCGGCGGGAAGCGTCGGATCGCCGATGAGATTCGGCCGCTGCACGCCGAAGCCGGCAAAGGCGTTGAAGTTGGTCGTCTGCGTGATCGCGACCGGCATCCCGGACTGGAGTGTGATCAACCCCGTGACGGTCCAGTCGCTGAGAATGGCGCCGAGCACGCCGTGCCCCTGGTGCGCGCGGTTCGCGCCCATCGGCAGATCCCAGACGATCGACGAGACGAACGCATTGGGCATGTCTCCGGTGGAGTAATCGCGCTCGAGCGAGCGGTTGAAGCTGTCGGCGACCGGATAGTTGGCGATCGGTCCGGTGAGAATCGACGCGTCGAACACCGACGAGGCATCGTCGACGAGCTTCGAGCGCGTGTAGGCGACCGAATACAGGAGACCGCGCGCGAGTCTCTGGCGGACGCTGAGCTCGAGTCCCTGGTACCGCGTCGTGCCGACGTTGTTGCGATAGAGGCTGACGGTCGTGTATTCGGGATACGGCTTCATCAGCTGGGAGACGGGAATCGTCGGATCGCCCAGCGACGACGAGCGCGGAATGATGCCGAAGTACGGATTCGGAACCCGCGTGTTCAGCGACGCGCCCTGCGCAAGCTGGCTCACGCTCAGCTGATTGAGGTTCGTGTCCGGGATCCCCACGTGGGTGATGAACGATCCTACGTAGGCGGCTTCGAAGGTGGTGTTCGGGGTCAGCTCACGCTGGACCGACACGTTCCATTGCTGCACGTACCCCGAGCCGAGCGTCGGATCGACGGAGAAGACGCCCTGGCCCAGTCCCGCTGTCGGCGTCGGGCCGATTGGCGCCACTGACGGCCCGTTCTTCAACACGAACGCCGGGTTGATCGTGTCGAGCGCGCGCTGGGAGACGGTCTGGAGAAATGGAAACGTCGGCGTCGTGAATGGCGTCGTGATGCCGGCCATCTCGATCCAGACGAGGCCGTAGCCGCCACCCACGATCGTCTTGTCCGTGAGCCGGTACACGCCGGCCATGCGCGGACCAAAGTTGTTCTTCTTGAGCGGACGCACCGGCTCCGTGCCCGGGTACTCGAGCTGCTGCGTCTGCAGGTTGAACACGGCGGTCTGCCCGTTGATCTCGTTCGACGGGAAGTTCAGCGTGTAGCGCAGTCCAGGATTCAGCGTCAGGCGATCGGAGACCTTCCAGTCGTCCTGGATGAAGTACTCCTGGAAGTGCGCGCGCTCCTGAATCTGCGACTGCTGCAGGTCGATCGAAAAGAGCTGGACCTGGCCGAGGAGAAAACTCGCGAGCGGCGTCCCGGTGTTCACGACGCCCGGCAGGTCGCTGCCCACGGCGTTGAACGTGAAGGAACCGGTCGGCGACGGCGGCTGGACCACGTTCAAGCGCTCCCATCGCCAGTCGAGCCCCGCCTTGATCGTGTGGCGGCCGTGCAGCCACGTCACCGAATCGGCAACTTCCGACACGCTCGTGTTGAAGTCCGACGCGGTGTTGGGCGGCGACCCGAGCTGCTGATAGCCGCTGACGAGAAACGTCGGAAGCGTGTTCGGAAACTTCGCCGTCGACGGAATGCCTGGGATGTTCAGCGCGCTCCCCGCGCTCGTCGTCAGCTGTGCCGCGGTTCGGCCGACCGTGCGGCGCGTGTCGCCGATGCGCAGCTCGTTGAGCATGTTCGACGAGAACGTGTGCTGGTAGTTCGACGCGAACGACCAGGCCGTCGTGTCCTGCGGTCCGAGCGTACCGCTCGTGACGCCGCTTCCGTCCGGGAGAGGCGTCACAGGAACGAAGCCGTCGCGGAAATATGACAGGCGGCCGAACAGCTGGTCGCGATTGGTCGCGAACTTGTGGTCGATGCGAGCGTCCCACTGATCCTGGTTGTCGACTTCGTTCTCCGTCCGGCTGAAATTATTGGCGACGCCTGAGGCGGTCGGAAGCGGATAGCGCTGAAGCAGTGAGAGCGCGACGGGATCGATCCGCCCCGCCGGGATGACGTTTCCCGGAAACGGCGAGCGGGTCGATCCGACCGTGGTCGCCGGATCGTAGATGACGGGCACACGGCCGCCGATCGGCTCGGTGAAAATCCCCTGCCGCTGCAGCAGCGTCGGGACCGTGGAGGTCACCGTTCGGCCGATCGACTGCCGCTGTCCCTGATAGTCGACAAAGAAGAACGTCTGGTCTTTCACGAGCGGACCGCCGAGCATCCCGCCGAACTGATTGCGTCTGTAATCCGGCTTCACCGCGTCGGCAGCCTGAAAATAGTTGGTGGCGTTGAACGCTTCATTGCGGAGGAACTCGAAGCCCGTGCCGTGAAGCACATTCCCGCCCGCCTTCGTGGTGAGGTTGATGACGCCGCCGTTGAACCGGCCGAATTCGGCCGGCGGGCTGTTGCTCTCGACCTTGAATTCCTGGATCGCGTCGACGACGGGGAAGAACGCCACCTGACCGGGCTCGGGCTGCAGCACCGAGATTCCGTCGAAGAGATACTCGTTCGTGCGCGGGCGGCCGCCGTTGATGCGCGGCAACTGGGAATTGGGCGGGAGCGCGACGCCTGGCGCCACCGACGCGAGCAGGATGAACGACCGCCCGTTCAACGGCAGCTGGACGACTTGCTCGTGAGCGACGACGGTGCCGAGGCTGCCGGTCTCGGCGCGTAACGGCGTGGCGTCGGCCGTGACCGTCACCTGTTCGTTGACGTTCCCAATCGCAAGGTCGAAGTCGAGGCGTGCCTTCTCGCCGGTTTCCAGATGGATCCCGGCGCGGCGGACGGGTTTGAATCCCGAGAGGTCCACGTCGACGCGATAGTTGCCCGGCGGGAGACTCGGCGCCGTATAGACGCCGTCCTGACTCGAGACGATGATGCGCTGACGATTGGTGTTGACGTCGGTGACGGTGACGGTCGCCCCGGGTACCGCGGCGCCCGCGGGGTCCTTCAACAGGCCCGTAATCTCACCCGCCGCAACCTGTGCGAGCAGGGGCGTCGCGTGCACGAGGCACCCCGCCACAACGAGAGCACACCCGCACAAACCACGGACCAATCGCATGCAGCCTCCGGAAGACAGTCGAGCGGCTGACTGTATACCGGACGTAAACAATATTCAAATCGGTTTCAACCGGCTTGAAACGGACCCTAAGCGACGGCTCAGGCTTTCGAGGATTGAGTGCCGGCTGGATCCGATGAGCAGACACGCTGATGTTGAACAGAACCGACTGCATTGCCACGGTGTCTGCTGTGCGCGGAGTCGCGGCAGACGGACCGCTCGACAGTCGGGCTGAAGCCGGACACGTCAACGCCCGTCCACGATATGATTCGAGCCGTTTTCCTGGAGGACTTCAGCAACATGGCGCTTCTGACCGCACGAGCCGCCGCCGAGCGGATGGGCATCGGCTATTCCACGCTCAAGCAGTGGATTCGATTGGGAAAAGTCCGAACCACGCAAACCGCGGGTGGGCATCACCGCCTGGCCGAAGCGGAGGTCGATCGGCTCCTGGCCCATCACGCGCCGGACGCACCCGCGTCCGCCCGCAGCGGCGACCGCCCTGCCGGGCTCATCGTCGCGCTCAGCGGCAGGAATCAACTGCGGGGTTTCGTCGAGGAAGTGCGGATCGACGGGCTGCTGGGCCAGGTCCGGCTTCGTATCGGGGATCAGCGGCTCACGGCCATCATCACGGCCGACGCGCTCAGCGTGCTCAAACTCCGGCGCGGCGACTCAGCGCTCGCGATCGTCAAGGCGACCGAGGTCATGGTTGCGCGCGAGGCCGACACCGTCGAGGCACCCACCCCGAAGAAGCGCCGCGCGCGCTGAATCAACTGCTCAAGTCGTATATACCCGATACCGCTACTGACTCGCGGAAGGTTCTGCCAGGAGCCGCTCGAGCATCTCGCGGACTTCCTGCTTGTAGCGCGTGTGCTCCGCGCCCGTCGCCGCGCTCGGGAATCCGGCGTGCACGCTCCGGACGCGGCCGTCACGCCCCAGCACGATCGTGGTCGGGTACGCGCCGAAGTTGACGAGTTGCGGCAGCGCCTCGGCGATGGTCTTCGACGTCGGCGTCGCCTGCGTCGTACCCGCGATGAGCATCGGGTACTGCGCGGAGTAGCGTTTGATGAACGACTGCACGCGAGGCCGCGCGATCTTCGGATCGGGATCGTTCTCGAACATCAGCCCCACAATTTCGAGGCCGCGCGCGCGATAGTCGCGGTACAACTCCGTCAGAAACGGCGCCTCGTCGTGGCAGTTCGGGCACCAGCTGCCGCCGATGGCCAGGACCATCACCTTGCCGCGCAGCTGCGGATCGGTGTCCGACACGATCTTGCCGGTGAGATCGGGGAACGCGAAGTGAAAGGGCGAGACCGGATCCTTCACGTTCGTGTAGCGCGAGGGGTCCGGCGGTTCGGGAATGCCCTTCGCGCGAGCCTCGCTGCTCCGCACGACACGATAGTGCGCCGATCCGTTCAACGTCACCGCGAGCGTGCCGTCCGCGTCGAGCGTGGCCTCGAACAGGTTCGGACGCTCGCCGGCGAAGTGACTCAGCGTCAGCTTGCCCTTCTGCCAGTGCCCCACCAGCGTGCCCGTGTCACCGTCCACGCGAAGAATCGTGCCCGACACTTCCGCGCCAGACTGACGCAGGAAGACGTGCCACGTGCGCGTGTCTCGCGGCGCGGTCACTTCATCCGCGTTTCGGCGCATCTCCCAGTTGCCGGCCAGCGACGGCGTGTTGTCCTCGGCAATCGCCGTGGGGACGAAGCGGCGCATCCGGACATCCTGCGGGCGCGCGCCCGCGCGGTTATTCCGATACGTGCCGGTCAACGCATCGTCTTTCAGAGAGAGTTCGAGCGTGGTGTTCAGGAACTCGTAATCGAGCTTCAACACGCCGTCCGCGAAGGTGCCGGATGTCGAGCCGACTTTCCTGTCGCCTTCGAAGAAGAACCCTTGCGCCTCGCTTCCCGTCGTCGAGATCTCGAAGCGGAACGGCACGTCGGTTCCGGCGGCCACGATGACCGCGTCCCAGAGACCGTCAACCGGCGCAGGGGCAGCCTTCGTCGCTTCGTGTGGAAACACCATGACCGCGACGAGCGCCATCAAGGCGAGCGAGAGTCTCTTCATGGGCCTTCTCCTCGCGGCATCATGATTCAGTAAGGGCAGAACATTCAACCCTCCGGGGTATACTGCCTGCCGAAAGTGACAGCCTCGGCGAGGCTCGCTTCGAAGGAGTTCATAGTGAAACGTTACGTCATTCTACTGACCCTGCTGCTGAGCGCGGCCGGATACGCACAACGAGGTCAGGCGCCGGCCGGCGAACCCGGACAGGCGCCGACAGCGCCAGCGGTCGGCGGCGCAGGCGGACGCGGACGCGGACTGAGTCCGGAACAACAGGCCGCGCTGGCCGCGCAGACGCAGCTCGAAAAAGATACGCCGCAGATTCCCTACGACGCCGTCTCGCTGCCGCTGATGCCGGCCGGGCACACGATCGGCGAGACCGTCGGCGTGGCCATCAATTCGAAGAAGCATCTGTTCGTCTACACGAGAAGCGGCAACGTGGGACCGGCCCGCGGCGCGCAGGCTGCCGAGCTCTTCGAGTTCGACGAGACCGGCAAGTACGTCAAGGAGTGGGGACAGAACGCGTACGGCTTCTCCTTTGCGCACGCGATCCGCTTCGACAAAGAAGACAACCTCTTTGTGATCGATGAAGGTTCGAACATGGTGATGAAATTCAACCCGCAGGGGCTCGTCACCATGGTCCTGGGACGCAAGGACGAAGCCGTCGACTACATGGAGCGCTTCCTCGAGGAAGGCCGCAAGACCGATCCCGCGGTGCTGACGGGGCCGGGATCGGGCGGCGGACGCGGCGGCAGCTTCGGCCGGCCCACCGACGTGGCCTTCGACACGCAAGGCGACATCTTCGTCGCCGACGGGTACACCAACTCACGCGTCGCGAAGTTCACCAAGGACGGCGATTTCGTGAAGTCGATCGGCACCCGCGGGAATGGCCCCGGCCAATTCAGCACGCCGCACACGATCGCCAACGACGCCAAGGGCAACATCTACGTGGGCGATCGCGGCAACCAGCGCATCCAGGTGTTCGATCCGGACCTGAATCCGATCCGCATCATCAGCAACGTGCGCGCGCCATGGGCGATGTGCATCACGCCGCCCAACGCGTCGGGCCAGCAGTTCCTGTTCAGCGCGGACGCGGGCGGCAAGATCTACAAGGAAGATCTCGAAGGCCATCTCCTCGGCTGGTTCGGCACGACCGGCAAGAAGGTCGGTCAGTTTTACTGGGTGCACGAGATGCACTGCGTCAGCGAGAACGAGCTCTACACGGGCGAGGCGCAGAATTGGCGCGTGCAGCGGATCACGATGCGGCCGGCGCCGCGGACGGCGTCGAAGTAACCATCTGGTTATTGGGTAATTGGGTTATTGGGTAATTGGGTTATTGGGTAATTGGGTTATCTGGTAATTGGGTTATCTGGTTATTGGGTTATCTGGTTATTGGGTAATCTCGTAATTTGCGATTGAGTCGCCAGACGGCAAGCGCGCTCAGCACCGCCACGCCAACCAGCAGCTGCCGCTCGGTCGAGGGATCGAGCGGCTCTCCCGCTTCCTTCAGATCCAATCGCCACCGCAGCAGCCGCGAGCTTTGATGAAGGCGGTAGTACTCCGCCTCCTGCGCGTCATGCGCGGTCACCGCATCGCCGTCGTCGTCCAGCGCCATCGGTAGCGGCGGCGGCAACGAGGGCAGCGAACCGACGGGATCGACCGCCCAGTTCACGAGCTTCAGGCCCAGGCTGCGCCCGTTCTCCGGCGGCCAGCCGAGGACCAGCAGCAGCGCCGCGGCCCAGATGATCGGCCACTGGGCGCGATTGGGTTGCCACATGCACGGAACCTCTATGTCCGCTGCGGTCCGAGCGATCGCAGCGCGAGATCCAGTGTATCGATATCAATCGGCTTGACGAAGTGCTCGTCGAAGCCGGCTTCCCGGGTTCGGCGGCGATCGCTCTCGAGACCGTACCCGGTCAGCGCGATCAACCGGATGTGCGAACATCTCGGCAGCGCCCGCAGTCGCGCGGCCACCTCGTAGCCGTCCATCAACGGCAGCCCGAGGTCCAGGATCGCCACGTCGGCCCCGGTGTCCTCGGCGATGTCGAGCGCCTGTATTCCGTCCTGTGCGTATCGGACAACATACCCGAGCGCGCGCAGCGACTCGGCCATGATCTCGCCAGCGTCGACGTTGTCGTCCACGATGAGCACAACGGCGTCACGGCCGCCAGGCAGCCCGGAACACTCCGCGTCGGTCGGCGCCGACGTGAAGGTGCTCGCCGACGAGAGCGGCAGCCGGATGATGCAGACCGTCCCCCGCCCGCGGCCTTCGCTCTCCAGCATCACACTGCCGCCGTGCGCCGCGACAAGGTTCCGGACGATGGCCAGACCGAGGCCGAGGCCTCCCTGCGACCGATCGCTGTCCTGCCGTTCCTGCGCGAAGGCACGGAACATCGCGGGCAGAATCGCCGGATCGATGCCGACGCCATTGTCGCGAATCGACACCCAGGCGTCGCCTTCTCGCTGTTCGGCCGTTACGTCGATCGCGCCATGCGGCTCCGTATATTTCGCGGCGTTGGTCAGCACGTTCGACAGCACCTGCGCCAACCGGCCGGCGTCGCCGTCGACGATGAGGCCGTCGGGCACGGAGACGGTGAGACGATGCAACCGCTGCTCGATGATCGGGCTGGCCATCTCGATCCCTTTTGCGACCACATCGGCCAGACGCACCGGTTCGATCGCCAGCTGGATCTTGCCGCGTGTGATCCGCGAGACATCCAGGAGATCGTCGACGAGTCGCACGACGTGCCGGACCTGCCGCTCGATGACGGCGCGTTCCTTTTCCGCGCCTTTGATGCCGCGCAGTCCCATCAGTTGCAGCGCCGTCAGGATCGGAGCCAGCGGATTGCGGAGCTCGTGGCCCAGCATGGCCAGGAATTCGTCCTTCGCACGGCCGGCCGACTCGAGCTCCGACAACAGCGCCTCGCGCTCGCCATGCGCTTTTTCGAGAGCTCGCCGCGCCGAGACCTGCGGCGTGATGTCGACGGCCACCGCCATCATGGCGTAGACGTCGCCCGACGCGTTCCGCATCGGCTCGACGTTGAACTTGAAGTAGCACTCCTCGACGCGGCCGCTGCCGTCCCGATCCAGCGGGATGAGCATCTCGTTCGTCACGAACGGCTTGCCCGAGCGGTACACGCGATCGAGCAGGCCGGGAAACGGCGTGTCGTTGAGCTCCGGGAAGGCCTCGACGACGGTCTTGCCGACCATCTGCGTCCGTCCCACGAGCTGTTCGAACAGCGGGTTCGCAATCTGGAAAACGTGATCGGCGCCGGTCACCAGGGCCGTCGCCACGGGCGCCTGCTCGAGCAGGTTGTTCCGCTCGTTCTCCATCACCGCGCGCAGGTAGAGCGTTTCGACCCGTGACTGCGCCGTCGCCGCGTGCTCGGCGAGCTGCCGGAAGTAATCGCGATAGGTCTTTCCGAACGGCAGCCGGGGGCTGACGCCGAACACGACATAACCGGACGGAGGCTGATCGAGTCGCGACGCGATGCGCGCCACGAACACGTGCGTCACCGGCTCCGGCCACGGGTTGCCGCTGTTCGCAACCGGACTGGCGAGCGGTTGCGCGGACGGATCGCGTGAGAGTTCGACCAGTCGATCGCGAACCGCCGCATCGACGGCCGCGCAATCGTCGCGATGGATGCCGATTGATTGCGCGAGCACAGGAACCTGCGTCTCGGGATTGCTGCGATAGACCAGCGCGAACGGCACATCGGCCGGCTCGCTGCCGAAGACGGCCGCCGCGCTCTCGAGCACCGCCGCCTGACTCGCCGCGAGCACCGTGCGCTCGACGAACGCGCGCAGCGTCCGCAGCCGGCGCTCGCTGACCACGCGCGACGTCGTCTCGGTGCACACGACCAGCGTGCCGCCGACCGCGCCCGATTCATCGAAGACCGGTGAATAGCCGTACGTCCAGTACACCTCTTCGATGCGCCCGTTGCGGAAGATCGGCACGAGCGCGTCTTCGTTCCAGCTCGCCTTCGCGCGGCTCATCACGTCGTCGATCTGCGGCCAGATGATCGGCCAGATTTCGCGCCAGGATTCCTCGCCGCGCTGGCCCATGGCGGATGGGTGCTTCCCGAGGCCCAGGCTGGGAAGATACGCGTCGTTGTAGAACTGGATGAGGTCGGGCCCCCACCACAAAAACATGGGATGACGGGAATGCAGGATGGTCCCCACGAGCGTTTTCAGGCTTGCGGGCCATCCACCGATCGCGCCGAGGGGCGTGCGCCCCCAGTCGATCGCTCGAATCAGCTGACCGGTCACGCCGCCGCCCTCGAGAAATGCCAGCGGCGGCACGCGATCGTCAGTTAATGACATAGGAAGAAGGTGAGGACGCAGCGATCCCGTCTAGCGCGGCGCGCTCATGTGTGGAGTTCAGTCGTCGGCGACTGATTGGGAAAGCCCGGCTCACTCGAGGCGTCGGGCCCAGATCCGCGTGCAGGCCAGGCAGCGGAAGTACGCGACGTTCTCGTGGGCGCCGACCCGCTTGCCCGCGCCCGCGCATTTTGGACACACCGGCGCCTGCCGGTCTGACGATGTTCTGGAAATCTCCATCGAGGAGGTAATACGCCACGCGAGACCTGGCGTTTACCGGCGCCGATCACAACGCTTCCCAGGACACGCCGGCGTCGGTTAAGACCTTTCGCACCATGGCCTTCGCCAGCGTCGAATCGCGGCCCCTCGCATAGAGAATCAGGCGGTCGATCGTTTCCGGATCGAGTGTCCTCGCTGAGAGTTGCGCGGTGAGCTCGATGCGATACGCCGGATCTCGCGTCAGGCGCGCGATCATGGTCTCGAGTTTCGGGGGATCTGTCATCGGCAAGCAGCCTCTCGAGACCTGTAAAAATTCACAGGCGCATTGGTTATTGCCTACTGGCCGGAGGCAGCAGCCTTGGTTCGTCGCGAAACGGCAGCGTCAGCGAACGCTCGAGCGTTACGTCTTCCGATTCGGAGAACCCGGCGACACCGATGGTCACGGTTCCTTGCGGCACGTCCAGCCGAAGACTGCAATGCAGCCGATCCCAGCACGAGAGCAGGCTCGAAAAGTTCGCGTTGGTCTCGTCCACGCGGGTCGAGTGATGGATACCGTGCATGCGCGGTGTCACGAGGATCGCGTTCAGCAGCTGCTCGGTTTCGATCGGCAACTCCAGGTTGCTGTGATGGAACACGACCGACAACACGAGCATCTGCTGCCACAGACGCAGCGTGCCGCGATCGACGCCGAGCAGCGCCACCTGCATGGCGCGAAACACGGCGGCCATCGCGAGCTCGCCAAAATGAAATCGCACGCCTGTCGTCGAATCGAGATCACGATCGACGTGGTGAACCGCGTGGAACCGCCAGAGGAAGGACGAGCGATGGTTGATCCAGTGCCACAGATACAGGGTGTAATCGAGCAGCAGGAAGCCGAGGATCACACGCAGCGCTCGAGGCACGGGCAGTCGCCGGAGCAGCCCGAGTCGCCAACGCTCCGATACGCGCTGCACCGGCCCGACGAGCGGAAACTCGCTGATCGCCGTCGTCGCGCCCGCGGTCAGTCCGATCGCCAGGTTGCGTCCGACGCGTTCGAGCCCGGGTTCTTTTTGATGCCGCAGAGGCCGCCGCCGTTCGGCCACGAACAACGCCCCAAGCACCACGCCGAACGCGAGCCATCCCGATCGCCACCGCCCCAGTGCCATTCGACGGATCCGCTTCTTAGAGCTTCGGGACCATCCACGGCACCACGTACGCCTGGAGCATCGCGACGAGGCCCATGAGCGCCGTGAAGATCAGGCTGTGGACGATGACCTTGGCCAGGATTTCTCCCTCGCGTCCGACCGCACCCACGCCGGCCGCACCGACCGAGAGATTCTGCGGGCTGATCATCTTGCCCATCACGCCCGCGGAACTGTTGGTGGCCGCCATCAGCACGGGATCCAGCGACGACAACTTCGCTGTCGTCGCCTGCAATGGACCAAACAACGTGTTCGACGAGGTATCGCTGCCGGTCAGGAACACGCCGATCATGCCGAGCCACGCGGCGAAGAACGGAAACATGACGCCGGTCTTGGCCAGCGCGAGCGCCATCGACGAGGTCATCCCGGAATAGTTCATCACCGTCGCGATCGACAGGATGAATGCGATCGTGATGACCGGCAGCCGAAGCTGACGGACCGTCTTCGTCAACGTCGTGCCGAGCGCGCTCGCCGGCGTGCCGAAGAGCAGCATCGGCACGAACGCAATCAGCGCGGCGAGAAACACCAGCGTGCCGGCGGCCGCGAGAAAGTCGAGACGATACGTGAGCGGATACGGGCTCGACGCGGCGACGACAGGCACTTCGCGCTGAACCAGCGGCGCGATCCGGCCGTCGCGAACCATGTACGCGCCGGGCCAGTTGAATTCCCAGACGGGAAAACGGAATCCCTGCGGCTCGGCGGCCGCGGTGGGGCCGAACCAGGGGTCCGGACACAGACTGTTCCCGCCTTGTCCGCACTTGAGCAATGCGGTCACGTTGGCGGGCGGCTTCAGCTGCGACATCCCCGCGAAATTGCCGATCTGTCCGATCAGGACCGTGAGAATCAGGATGCCGTAGGTCGCATAGGCGCGAACCACGCGTCCTCCCGTCTCCGCCGCCGTGGGCGCCGCGACGACTCCTCGCGCGCCTTCCGTATACTCCTCCGCCGGTTGCCACACCCGCAGGAGCAGCGCGACCGAGGTCAGTGACACCAACGCCGACAAGGCATCGGTGAGCTCGGGACCGACGAAGTTCGACACCGTGAACTGACCGATCGCAAAGGTGGCTCCCGCTACCAGCGCCGCCGGCCACACTTCGATCATCCGCCGCCATCCCGCATACAACACGACCAGGTAGGCGGGAATCGCCAGCGAGAAGATCGGCAGCTGGCGGCCGACCATCGCCGACAGCGCTCTCGTGGTCGACTGCGTGTCGTGGCCGAGCATCGGGGCAAGGAGGCCGCCCAGCGTGGTGACCGGGATCCCGAGTGAGCCGAACGCGACGGGAGCGGTGTTGGCGATGAGCGCGAGCGACGCCGCCATAATCGGCTCGAAGCCAAGACCCGCGAGCATCGATGCCGTAATCGCCACCGGCGCGCCGAAACCCGCGATGCCTTCGATGAGCGCGCCGAAGCAGAAGGCCACGAGCAGCAGCTGGATGCGCCGATCGCCGGTGAGCCGGGCGAGGGATCGGCGGATCACGTCGAAGTCTCCGCTCTCGACCGTGAGGTTGTAGAAAAAGACGGCGCTCACGACGATCCAGCTGATCGGCCAGAGACCGAACGCCATCCCGTGGGTCGTGGCCGCTATCGTCAGCGACAGCGGCATGCCCCAGACCAGCCAGGCCAGCACGAACGCGGTGCCGGCGGCCGCAACCGCCGCGCGCCACGGCGCCACACGCAGAACCGCGAGGAGAAGGGCCAGCAGCAGCGGCGGCACGGACGCGACGAGCGCCGAGAGGAACACGCTGCCGGCGACAGGGTTGTAAATCTGATGGAAGACGTCAGTCATGGCGTAAGTTTCGAGCGTTTCGTGTCTGTCGTGTGTTTCGTGCTTGAGTCTCGCGGTTCGACAGGCGTGCGTGGTGCGATCCGCGCTGGCGAACTGTAGAATGACGACGCGAAATGGTCAACGTGCATGATGACGGGGATGGCGTTCGGCTGGATGTCTGGCTGGACGTCGCCTGCGTCTTCAGGACGCGTTCGGAAGCCCAGAAGGCGTGCCGCAACGGCAAGGTGGAGGTCAACGGACACCCGGCGAAGCCGAATCGCCGCCTGCGAGTGGGAGATGATCTGGAGATCGGCCGGCCGTTCGGGCGGAAGCAGCGGCTGAAGGTCGTCGCGCTCGCCGAACGGCACGTCGCCAAGGCGGAAGCCCGGCGCCTCTACGAGGATCTCACTCCGCCGCCGACGCCCGACGAGATCGAGCTTCGGCGGCAGGAGCGACTGTTTCACGCGGCGATGACGCCCCCGCAGTCGCCCGACAAACGCGAGCGGCGCGCCCTCAGAAGGATGCGGGGCAAAGCGTAGCCGGCGCCGCGGCTGTTACTTTTTCTTGGTGGGGGTCGCAGCCGCGGCGGGCTTCACCTCGATTTGCGTCGCGGCCATCGTGTAATACACCGTGACCTTGTCGCCGACTTTTGCGGTGCCCTTGGTGTCCTTCCCCAGGTCGAACTGCCATGTCTCCTTGGCGCTCTTCTCCACCGTCATGCTGCTCGCGTCGACCGATTTGACGGTGCCGGTGAACTGATACGACTTGCCAGCCGCATAACCGCCGGCCGCGAACGCGACCGTGACCAACACAAGTACCAGCAGGGCGAGCAAAGCGCGTTTCATGGATGGCTCCTTTGGGACGGAACCAGGACCTGGTTCCGCTCCCTACTCCGGTCTGTTTCCGATATCGCCGCCCGTGTGACCCGTACCCTGACGCAGGTTCCGCGTCCCGCCGACTTCGGTCCCGAGGCCGCCGGTCACGCCCTCGGTGATCTCTCGCGAGCCCGAGTGCGTTGTCCGGTCGTGCTGTGAGCCGCCGCTCATCGACTCGTCGTTTTCGTCCAGGTTCGCCAGGTCCTTTTTCGATACCACGTGATCTTCCGTGCCCGGCTTCGGGTTGATATCGCCGAGTATACCGGACTGCATGCGATCGTCTTTGGCCATTGTTGGTCTCCTCTCCTCACAAGTTCGCAAGGGTGGTGCCAGCGAATACGGATCGGCTTATTCGCGGGAGGAGACCCACTTTCAGCATCGCGCGCAGAAGTTCTGCGACGCTCCACGCCTGTGCAATGCAGCCGCGAGGTGTGAACGGCGCTTCCGCGTCGAACACCTCGCTGACCGATCCGATGCATGCCTCATCGAGATGCGGCACGAAGCCCTCGATCGCACGGCACGCGCCGGCGATATCGTCGGGATACACCTTGAGCCATGCGTCGACAAAGGGACCGGCCAGCCAGCCCCACACCGTTCCCTGGTGGTACGCCGCATCACGCGCGCGAAGGTCTCCGAAATATCTCGTTTTGTAATCAGGGTCGCCCGGCGCGAGGGAGCGCAGACCGACGGGCGTCAGCAGGCGATCGCGGACGACGTTCATGACCGGCTCCCATCGATCGCGTGACAGCACCGGGTGCGGCAGCGCGATCGCGAAGAGCTGATTGGGCCGGCACTTCGGATCGTTGCCGCCGTTCTCAGCATCGACCACATCGAACAGATAGCCGCCGTCAGCGAACCAGAACCGCTCGTTGAACGATCGCTGGGCCAGATCGGCCCGCCTGCGATACGCGGACGCATCGTCGCCATGATCGCGCGCCCATCGCTCCATCAGGCGCAGCGCGTTGAACCACAGCGCGTTGATCTCGACGGCCTTCCCCCGCCGGGGCGTCACGACCCACCCGTCCACCTTCGCGTCCATCCACGTGAGCTGAACGCCGTCGGCGCCCTGAGCGAGCAGTCCATCGCGCTCGTCCACGTGGATGCCGAAATGGGTCCCACGCACGTGCCAGTCGATGATTCGCTTGAGAGTGGGATAGAGAAGCGCCAGCGTAGCCGTATCGCCCGAGGTTTCCACGTACCGATCGATCGCATGGAAGAACCACATCGTGGCGTCGGCGGTGTGATAGAGGCCTTGCCGCTCGCCTTCCGGAAACATGTTCGGGATCAGGCCGTCACGCACGTAGTGCGCGAAGGTTCTGAGGATGTACGCCGCCTCAACGTAACGGCCGGTCGCCAGCGTCAGCCCTTCGAGGCTGATCATGGTGTCGCGGCCCCAGTCCGTGAACCAGTGGTAGCCCGCAATGATGGTGCGGACTTCGTCGCCGTAGGCATGCGCGCGAGCCGACTCCTCGGTGCGGCCGGCCGGCGAGATGATGAACTGATCGGCAGCCAGCACGAGCTCCGCGGCCACGCCGGTCCGGGCGTCCGGACTCGCGAGCGCGAGCAGCCGACGGCGCCGGCCGCGTTCCGCCTCGAGCAGTTCCTCCGGTTGCATCACGCTCATCGTTTCGATCGACTCAGTGGATGCCACGAATGTGGCAGGCTCACCCGCGCGCAGCGCCAGGCTGAAGCTGCCCGGGCTCCAGAGATCGCCGCGCGCCTGGTAGCCGCGCGTCTCTTCAACGGGATACAGCACGTTGTCGATCCGCTCGCTCTTCAGCGAGACTGACGTATCGCGTGCGAAGACGTTGATCCTCAGCGGCGGCAGCGGGCTGTCCGTCAGGCAGATCTCGAAGTGTCCCGCCACGGCCCGGAACTCGTAAGGCCATCCCAGCGCCTCACTCACGGCAAGTTCCTGCGGGCGGAAGCTTACGGACGGCTGGAGTGCCAGCTCGACGCGCTCGGCTCCCGACAGCAGCTCGTAGACCAGATAGACGGTGTTCTGAAGGTGCGGAAGGAACACACGCTTCTCCAGCACGAGGCCGCGAACCTCGTACCGCCACACAGGAAGGCCGGCTTCAAGTCGAAATTCGGTGAGGTAGCCGGTTCCGCGAACGTCCGCCGCATCTCCGGAGTGCTCGCGGCGGCTGATATCGACCGACTCGTCCTCCGCGAAACGCAACTGCTCGGCCACATGGCTCAGCATCACGACACGGCCAAGCGGTGCGGGCAGCGCGGCAATCAGCAAACCGTGATAGCGGCGAGTCATGACTCCCGGCACGGTGCCTGACGCGTAGCCGCCAAGCCCGTTGGTCACGAGCCACTCGCGTGTCGCCAGCGATGCGGCGTCGGCGGTATCCGCAGGCGGCCATGCAATTCGTCTGAGGGGTTCACGCATGACGTTCACGATTCCTTCGATCGGCGATCGGCAGCGGACGCGTCGGCCGGCGGGGACCTGGAGTCAGGACGAAGGCCGATTCCGGAGGGATGCGCCACCACTCGTCGGGAAACAGATCCGCGACACCGGGTCCGCCGTACGCCGCCTCGTCACTCGACCAGTGCACGCGCCAGTCGGAATTTTCCGGCGGCGCAAGCAGCGGTTCGGCGAACGACCCGCGATCCAGCGCGGCGCCGAGATTGACGACCAGCAACCGATCGTCGCGGTGATCGGTCGTGAAGAAACGGAGCACGAACGCCGACGCCGACAGCACCGCGCCGTCGACCCCGCCCCGACGGGGTCGCGAAAAGACGGGGTCGCCGCGCCTGAGCTGAATGAGATCGCGGTGCATCGCGTAAACCGCCGCATGGGATTCGCGTTCGCCGAGGACGAGTTTGCAACGCTGAAACGTGGCTTCGTCGCCGGGATCGGCCAGCGCTTCCTGTTGCCGCGCTTCGACGATGCTCGGAAACTGGGAGAGGAATTCGGCGCGGCCGTCGCGAATCGCTTTCGCAAGATCACGCTCGAAGTCCGCAAAGTACAAGAAAGGTGCGGACGCCGAAAATTCCTGGCCTTGGAACAGCATCGGCGTCGCGGGCTGCAGCAGAAGCAGCGCCGTGATCGCTCGCCAGCGGCCCGGGCTCGTCAGCTCGTGGCCGCGCTGGCCGCGAACCGAGTTCGCGATCTGGTCGTGGTTCTGGATGAAGGCGATGAACGCGGAGGCGGGCAGTCCCCAGGCTTCGGACCCGCGCGGCTTGCGCTGCCAGTGGTACTGCTGGCCCTGAAAGAGATAGCCGTACTTGGCGGCCGAGATCAGCTCCTGCGGCTCGCCGCGAGTGTCGCTGTAGTAAGCCTCCGCCCGGCCCGTGACCGCGACCATCGCGCTGTGATGGAAATCGTCGTTCCAGAGCGCGTCGAGGCCGTAGCCGCCATCCTCGAGCGGCCGCACCAGCCGCGTCTCCTGCGTTTCGTTCTCCGCCACGACGAGGATGGACCGCCCCGCAGCCGACGCGCGCGCGCGGCTTCCAATCGCCGCGAGGATGTGCTCGTCCGACGAATCGAAGATCGATTGCGTCGCGTCCAGGCGCAGGCCGTCCAGGTGAAACTCCTCGATCCAGTAGCCGGCGTTCTCGACAAAGAATTCGCGCACCGGCCCCGCGTCGGAACCATCGAAGTTGATCGATTCACCCCATTCGTTGTCGTAACGATCGGTGAAATAGGCCTCGGCAAAGGCCCGCAGGTAGTTGCCGGACGGTCCAAGGTGGTTGTAGACCACGTCGAGGATGACGCCGACGCCGGCCGCGTGGGCCGCGTCGACGAATCGACGGAAATCGTCGGGCCGGCCGTAGAGATGCGACGGCGCATAGAGGTCGACGCCGTCGTATCCCCAGCCGAAGCGTCCTTCGAATTCCGCGACCGGCATCACCTCGATCAGAGTGATCCCGAGGCGCGCCAGTTCGGGCAGTTCGTTGATGGCCGCCGTCCACGTGCCTTCACGCGTGAAGGTTCCCACGTGCAGCTCGTAGATGACCTGCCCTTCACGCGACACGCCCTTCCACGCGCTGTCGTTCCAGCGGAATCCGCCCGGATCGACGATCTCGGAAGGCCCGTGCGGCCCTTCGGGCTGAAACCGCGACGCCGGATCCGGATACAGCTTCTCGTCATCGTCGAGCTTGAATTGATACCGATCGCCGGCGGCGGCCGTCAGCCGGCCGCTGAAATAGCCGTCACCCTCGTGCGCGAGACTGAAACGTTCCTGCCCGCGCAGCATCACCTCGACACGGCGCGCACGTGGAGCCCAGACGCGAACGCTCGCGGTGCCGGAACCCGAAGGTTCGACGCCTATCGGCCGGCGGCGATGAAATGGAATGAAAGGAGCGTGTGTCTTGGACGGGATCGCCGCTGAGTCGGACATTGATAGTCCAACTCGTGCAGGAATAATGCCGCGGACTATCGCAGTGGTTGAGCCGGTTCTGAGTCGAGAATGCTGCGTACCTTTCGCGCAAACACGTCGGGCGTGAATGGTTTCTGCAGGAACGCGAAGCCGCGCGTCACCTGGTCATGCACGAGCGCATGATCCGTGTATCCGGACATGAACAGCCTCTTCATCGACGGCCGCACGACCGCGAGGCGCTCGGCGAGCTCGCGGCCGCTCATTTGGGGCATGACGACGTCGGTGACGAGCAGATGGATATCGTGCGGATGATGCTCCGCCACTTTCAACGCCTCGACCCCATGATGGGCCTCGAGCACGTTGTACTGATGACGGCGAAGCACCTCACGAGCGAGCACGCGCACCAGGTCCTCGTCTTCGACGAGCAGCACCGTTTCCCACCCGACAGGCTCCGTCGTATCGACTGGAAGGCCTGGCGCATCTGACGCCGGTGCCGTCTGCGGGAGATACGCCTTGAACACGGTTCCGTGTCCCGGCTCGCTGTATACCCAGATGTAGCCACCGCTCTGCTTCACGATCCCGTACACCGTGGCGAGTCCGAGACCGCTGCCCCTGCCCTGCTCTTTCGTGGTGAAGAAGGGCTCGAACACGCGAGCCCGCGTTTCAGCATCCATGCCGTGGCCGGTGTCCGACACCGCCAGCATCACGTAGGGCCCGGGCTTCATTGAGACGTGAGTGACAGCGTACGTGTCGTCGAGCTCGACGTTGGCGGTCTCGATCGTCAAGCGTCCGCCGATGGGCATGGCATCGCGGGCATTGAGCGCGAGGTTGACGAGAATCTGCTCCACCGACGCCGGATCGACCGTCACGCGGTGCAGGTCCGGCGCCAGGGCCGTGACCAGCTCCACGTCCTCGTTGATCAGCCGACGCAACAGGCGCTCGAGCTGCTTCACGAGCGTGTTGACGTCCACGAGCTGCGGCTGCAGCATCTGGCGGCGGCTGAACGCGAGCAGCTGCCGGGTGAGCGACGCGGCGCGATTGCCGGCTCCCTCGATTTCCAGCAGATCGTCCCGCAGCGAATCGCCATCCGGGATCTCGTCGAGCATCAGGTGGCAGTAGCCGAGAATCGCCGTCAGCAGGTTATTGAAATCGTGGGCGACGCCTCCGGCCAGCTGGCCGATGGCTTCCATCTTCTGAGAGTGCCGGAGCTGCTCTTCGAGGCGGCGGCGCTCCGTGATATCGCGCGCGTTGACGACGATGCCGGCGACCGCCGGATCGGCAAGGCGATTGACGGCGACGCCTTCCATGATTCGCCACGAGCCGTCGGCGTGATGAAATCGCGCCTCCTCGAGGATGCTCGTGCCGGGATTGGCCAGCGACTCGGCCAACCGCTCCCCGGCCCGTTCGCGATCGCCCGGGTGGAGAAAGTCGAAAATGGATTTGTGCACCATCTGGTCCGGTCTCCAGCCCAGATGGCGTTCCGACGAGGGGCTCAGATAGGTGATACGGCCGTTGCCGTCGATGAGCAGCAGCGCATCCGAGCTGTTCTCGACCAGCGCGCGAAAGCGCTCCTCGCTGGCGCGAAGCGCCGCTTCGGCGTGCCAGCGCTGGACTTCCTCGGCGTGCAGTGCGAGCGCGTGGCGAATCGCCCGCTCGAGTCCTTCCACGGTCAGGCCCGCCGTCGTGAGATAGTCGGCGGCGCCGGCCTTCATCGCCTCGACCGCCATTTCCTCCGCGCCGCGGCTCGTGAGCACCACGACCGGCGTCTGAATCCCCTTCTGGCGAATCTCCCGAAGAAGGCTCAGGCCATCGCGAGTCCCGATCCAGTAGTCGAAGAAGGCGACGTCGAACGGCGTGTCGACCAGCGTTCGCAGCGCCTCGTCATAGGTGACCGCAACGCCGACATCAACGTTCGTCCAGGCGTCGCTGGCGCGAATGAAGTCTTCCACCATCCGCGCGCGTTCGAACGAATCGTCCACGACCAGGATGCGGAGGGAGTACGTCATGGTGGATGCGCGCTACCGGCGACGGAAGATGCCGGCGATCTTACCGCCAAGCCCCCGGAAAAATCCCTCGATCGCCCGCGATGCACGTTGTTTCAGCGAACCCTGATGAATCGGACAGAGTTGGGTCGGAACGGAGTCGCCATCCTTGAAGAACTCCGAGTACACCGGACACCCGTCGACCGGCGCGAGGTACGACACGCTGCACAGATCCACCGAGTGAATGCCCGGCGGCATCGCAAACTCGCTCGGGGGAAACTGTTTCGCGGTGCGCTTCATGAAGTCGGCCCAGATCGGCAACGCCACGCGCGCGCCGTAGCCTTCCCGGGCAATCGGCGCCGGCTGATCGAAGCCGACCCAGACGCCGACCACGATCGACGTGGAGTAGCCGACGAACCAGGCATCGTGATAGTCGTCGGTGGTTCCAGTCTTGCCGGCAACGGGCCCGCGGACTCCAAGAGTGCGCGCCGGTGCGCCGGTGCCGCGCTCGATGACGTCGCGCAGCATGCTCGTCATCTGGAACGCGACGGCTGGGCTGATGAGCTGCTCGCGCTCGACGGGCCGGTCGTACACCTGGCGTCCGCCGGAATCGAACACGGAGATCATCCCGCGGGGATGCACGATCTGGCCGTCGCCGGGAAACATCGTGTAGGCCGCCGTCAGATCGAGCGGCGAGACGACGCCGGTGCCGAGCGCGAGAGACGGAACGTCGGGCAGACCCTCGAGCCCCGCGTCTCCGGCGAGCTTCAGCACCGCGCGCGTGCCGACGCGCTGCTGCAAATCGACGGCGGCCGGATTGTTCGACTCGAGCAGCGCCGCGCGGAGCGTCAGCGCATCGGACTGCTCCCCTTCGCCGCGTGGAGTCCATTCCGGATCGCCCGGCGCCGACACGTGCTGGAGATTCGTGAGCACCGACACCGGCGAATAGCCTTTGGCCAGCGCGGCGGCGTACACCAGCGGTTTGAATGCCGAACCGGGCTGCCTGCGGCTCCGCACCGCCCGGTTGTAGGTGCTGCGCGCGTAGCTGGCGCCGCCCACCATCGCGAGGATGTCGCCGGTCGCCGGATCGATCGCCACGAGCGCGGCTTCGAGTCCCGGCCGTCGCAGCCGTTCGAGGCCGGCGGTCACGCTGCGCTCGGCGGCGTCCTGAACCGCCGGCAGAAACGACGTGTGCACCTGCCAGTCCGGCGGGTTGTCGCCGCCGAACTCATTGCGAAACTGCTGGCGCAGGAACTCCTTCGCGAATCCGGCGCGTGCATCGTTCGGCTGCCGGTACGGCTGGATCTTCGGGCGTACCCGCCGCGCGGCGTCGTCCTGCGCGGGCGTGATGAGCCCCTGCGCGCGCATTTGCGAGAGCACGACATGACTGCGCTCGAGCGCGCCCTCGTAGTTGGACCAGGGCGACAGCGCCGAAGGCGCGCGGATCAGGCCCGCGATGAACGCCGCCTCGGCGAGCGTGATCGCGCTGGCTGGCTTTCGAAACAAATGCTGCGACATCGTTTCGACGCCGTACACCCCGCCGCTCAGGTAAATCCGATTCAGGTAGAACTCGAGAATCTGGCGTTTCGAGAGCTGGGCCTCGATGAGGAGCGCGATGCCGCCCTCCTTGATCTTCCGGCCGAAGGTCTTGACGTTGGACAGGAAGAGCGTGCGCGCGAGCTGCTGCGTGAGCGTACTGCCGCCTTCCACGCGGCCGCCGCCGCGCAGATCGCGAACGACGGCTCGAGTCACCCCGATCGGATCGATGCCGGGATGGAGGTAGAAGCGCCGATCCTCGACCGCGACCACGGCGTGCTGCAGGTCCGGCGAGATCTCCGCCAGCGAGACGTCATGGCGCTGCTCGTCGAGCCTGAACCACTGCTGCCCGTCCGCGCCGTAGAACACCGTGTCGCCGATGCCGCGCGTGAGGCGATGAACGGCAACCGCGTAGCGCGAGAGCCACACGGCGGTGACGGCGGCGGCGCAAACGACCATGGTCGCAAGCGCCAGCCCGATCCATCCCGCCCACCCGCGGGGGCGCACCAGGTTCAGCGTCAATCTCCTTTGCCGGCGCCTCCGGCCCTGCCTTCCGCCCGTTCCTTCCAGAGCGCATAAGCAAGCGCCGCTCCGAAAATCACGACGATGACGCCGAGAGAGATGAATTTGGGCACTTCGAAATGGACGTAGCCCTCGGTGTGGCCGTACTCGATCAACAGCTTGATCCCGACCCACGCGATGATGACGAAGGCGCCGTCCACGAGTACCGGGAACCGCTCGACCAGCGCGAGCAGCTGGCCGATGACCATCCGCATCATCACGATGCCGAGGATGCCGCCGGTCAGGATCACCCAGCGCTTGGGCGACATCGCGACCGCCACGAGGATCGAATCGACCGCGAACACGATGTCCGTGAGCTCGACCTTCAGGACCGTTGCCCAGAAGGCGCTCAAGCCAAGCCAGGGTTTTGCCGGTGGGGCGGCGCGGCGGTCCTCGCCGCTCTCGCCGGTGCCGAAGTGGCGATAGACGAGATACAGGAGATAACCGGCGCCGACCAGCTTCACCCAGCCGAGCTGAATCATGTAGGCGGCGAGCAGCGTCGCGATCGCGCGGAAGGCGAAGGCGCCGCCCATGCCGTATTTCAACGCCTTCTTCTGCTGCGACTTGGGAAGCCCCAGGACCAGGATGGCGAGGACCATCGCGTTGTCCGCGCTCAGCAGGCCTTCGAGGGCGATCAGAAGGCCGATGGTCACGAAATCGGACGGCGCGAACATCGAAGAGGGCAACCTGCTGCCAGCATACTACTGCTGACTTGACACGATGCGTATCAATGCCTATATTCGGATCGGTGCAAGATCAGGATCTGATTTTCATCAGCGTCGCGGCGCGGATGCTCGGCATGCACCCGCAGACGCTGAGGAAGTACGAGCGGCTCGGGCTGGTGCAGCCGACGAGGACGATCGGCAGCATGCGCCTCTATTCGCGCGACGAGCTCGAACGGATCAAGCTCATCAAGCGATTGGTCGACGAAGCCGGCATCAATCTCGCTGGCGTGCAGCGACTGCTGTCGATTGCCGACGTGGTGCAGCGTCTGCGCCCGTTGATGCGCGCCGAGGTGCGCGCGACCCGCGACACGAGACGCCGCGTGACGCAGGAGTTCGACGAGCTGCTGCGCATGCTGGGTTTCGACTAGACAGGGGTTCAGGGTGCATGGTTCAAGGTGCAGGGTTCATCCGCGTGCTGAACGCTGAACCCTGAACGCTGAACCACGAACCCGTTTCGATTGATATGGATTTCAAGGACTACTATTCCTCGCTCGGCGTCGCGAAGACCGCCAGCCAGAAAGAAATCAAGGCGGCCTTTCGCAAGCTGGCGCGCAAGCACCATCCCGACGTCAACCAGGGCGATGGGTCGGCCGAGGCGCGCTTCAAGGAGATCAACGAGGCGTACGAAGTCCTGGGGGATCCCGACAAGCGCAAGAAGTACGACGAGCTCGGCGCGAACTGGCGTCAGTACGAGCAGGCAGGCGCGCAAGGTGGTCCGGGGTTCGATCCGAGGCAGTCGTCCGGCTACCGGACGATGACGCCCGAGGAGATGAACGACCTCTTCGGCGGGGATCACCCGTTCTCCGACTTCTTCGAGACCTTCTTCGGCGGCGGCCGGCAGGCCGCAGATCCGCAGGGACGCGCCCGGGCGGGACGCGCGCGGGCCGCTCGCCCGGGCCGCGACTTCGAGGAGGAAATCGAGCTCTCGCTCGAGGACGCGTACAACGGCGCCATGCGGCGCTTCACCATCCAGCACGATGGCGAGGCGCGCAGCGTCGACGTCCGCATCCCGGCCGGCGTGAGCGAGGGCTCGCGCGTCCGCGTGCCGTCGGAAGGCGAGCGCGGATCCGGTGGCGCGAAGTCCGGCGATCTGTATTTGCGCATCCGGCTCACGCCGAACGCGCAGTTCGAGCGCAAAGGCCGCGATTTGTACGCGCGCGTGGCGATTCCGCTGATCACAGCGGTCCTCGGGGGCGAGGCCGACGTGAAGACGATCTCCGGGAAGTCGCTGCGCCTCAAGGTTCCGCCCACGACCCAGAACGCGCAGGTGTTCCGGTTGAAGGGGCACGGCATGCCGGTGACCGGGAAGAGCGGCGAGCACGGCGACCTTTATGCGACGGTCGACGTGCAGCTGCCGCGCGAGCTGACGCCCGAGCAGCGGCGACATTACGAAGCATTGCAGGCGCTCGAGAAGAAGGGAGCGCCAACCGGCGCCGAGAACTGACCATGAACATCAACAAATACACGGAGAAAGCACGCGAGGCGGTGGCGAGTGCCGTCGAGCTCGCGAGACATGCGAACAACCCGCAGCTCGAGCCCGAGCATCTGCTCGTGGCGCTCGTCGAGCAGCGCGACGGCATCGTCCCGAACCTCCTGCGCAAGATGAGCGCGGATCCGGTCAGCGTCGCCCGAAGCGCGCGCGAACTGCTCGGCAAGCTCCCCTCGGCCTACGGCGGCGCCGAGCCGGGCATGTCGCCGCGATTCAAGCTGGTCACGGACCAGGCGCAGGCCGAAGCGGACCGCCTGAAGGACGACTTCGTCAGCACCGAGCATCTGTTCGTCGCCCTCGCGGACGAGAGCGGACGCTCCCCGTCCGCCCAGCTCCTGACGCAGAGCGGCGTGAGCCGCGACTCGATCCTGCAGGCGCTGACGAGCGTTCGCGGATCGCAACGCGTGACCAACGAGAACCCCGAAGGCACATACGAAGCGCTCGACAAGTACGGCCGCGATCTGACCAAGATGGCGCGCGAAAAGAAACTGGATCCGGTGATCGGCCGGGATGAGGAGATTCGCCGCGTCATCCAGGTCCTGTCGCGCCGCACGAAGAACAACCCCGTGCTCATCGGCGAGCCGGGCGTCGGCAAGACGGCGATCGTCGAAGGCCTCGCGAGCCGCATCGAGCGCGGCGACGTGCCCGAAGGCCTCAAGAACAAGCGCATCGTTGCGCTCGACATGGGATCGCTGATCGCAGGAGCGAAGTACCGCGGTGAGTTCGAGGAGCGGCTGAAGGCCGTGCTGAAGGAGATCACCGACGCGCAGGGACAGATCATCCTGTTCATCGACGAGCTCCACACCGTCGTGGGTGCCGGCGCATCCGAGGGATCGATGGATGCCTCGAACATGCTGAAGCCGATGCTCGCGCGCGGCGAGCTGCACACGGTCGGCGCGACCACACTCGACGAGTATCGCAAGTACATCGAGAAGGACGCGGCGCTCGAACGGCGGTTCCAGACGGTGATGGTGAGCGAACCAACTGTCGAGGACACGATCAGCATCCTGCGCGGCCTTCGCGAGCGCTACGAAATCCATCACGGTGTGAAGTTCAAGGACGCCGCGCTGGTCGCGGCGGCCGTGTTGTCGAATCGCTATATCCCCGATCGATTTCTGCCGGACAAGGCGATCGATCTCGTGGATGAGGCCGCGTCGAAACTACGCATGGAGATCGACTCGATGCCGGCGGAGCTCGATGAGCTCGAGCGGCGGATCATGCAGCTCGAGATCGAGCGCGAGGCGCTGCGCAAAGAGCGGGACAAGGCGTCGAAAGAGCGCCTCGGCAAACTCGAGAAGGAACTCGCCGATCTCAAGGAAGAGCGCGGGCAGCTCGCCAGTCACTGGCAACAGGAAAAGGATCTGATCCAGCAGTCGCGCCAACTGAAAGAGGAACAGGAAACGCTGCGCCGGCAGATCGAGAACGCGCAGCGTGCGGGCGACTACACCAAGGCATCCGAGCTCCAGTACGGCCGCGTGCCCGAGCTCGAACAGCGCGTCCGCGCCGCCGAAGCGAAGCTCGCCGAGGTCCAGAAGAGCCACCGGATGCTCAAGGAAGAAGTCGACGAGGAAGACATCGCCGAAGTCGTGAGCAAGTGGACCCACATCCCCGTGAGCCGGATGATGGAAGGCGAAGTGCAGAAACTGATTCACATGGAAGAGCGGCTGCACCGGCGCGTCATCGGCCAGGACGAAGCGATCAACGCCGTGGCCAACGCCATCCGCCGCGCGCGCGCCGGCCTCCAGGATCCCAATCGTCCGCTCGGCACGTTCATGTTTCTCGGGCCGACGGGGGTCGGAAAGACGGAGCTCGCTCGTGCCCTGGCCGAATTCATGTTCGACGACGATCAGGCCATGATTCGGATCGACATGTCGGAATACCAGGAGAAGCACACCGTCTCCCGGATGATCGGCGCGCCTCCTGGATATGTCGGATACGAGGAAGCCGGCCAGCTCACCGAGGCGGTTCGCCGCCGGCCGTACGCCGTCGTATTGTTCGACGAAATCGAAAAGGCGCACCCGGAAGTGCTCAACGTGCTGCTCCAGCTGCTCGACGATGGACGGCTCACCGACGGGAAGGGTCGAACGGTGGACTTCAAGAACACCGTCGTGATCATGACCTCGAACCTCGGAAGCGCCTTCATCATCGAACGGACGATCAGCGAAGGCGGTGCCGTCGACGAGGGCACGCGGCGGCAGGTGCTGGACGCGCTGCGCGAGCATTTCCGGCCGGAATTCCTGAACCGGATCGACGAAATCATCTTCTTCCACGCGCTCGGCCGCGAGCACATGAAGCGGATCATCGACATCCAGATCGCCGGCCTGACCAGGCGGCTGGAGGAGCGCAAGATTCATGTCAGCCTCACCGATGCCGCCAAGGACCAACTGGTGCGCGAAGGGTATGATCCGGCGTACGGCGCCAGGCCGCTCAAGCGGTCGATTCAGCGGCGCGTGCTTGACCCGCTGGCGCTCCGGGTCCTCGAGGGCGATTTCCTCGAAGGCGACACCGTAGTCGTGGACGGCGGCCCCGACGCGCTAACATTCACGAAGCAGGAGCCCGTGCGAGCCTAAATGGCCTCTTCCAGACCCCTTCCTCCGAACCCGCGCGGCAGCGATCGCCGCGGCGCCAGCCGGCTGACGCCGCGGCCGTCCTCGCCGCTGTGGTACGGCCTCGCCCTGCTGCTCCTGCTGGGCATCGCGCAGGCGTATTACATGACGCCGCTCGGCCGCTCCATTCCGTACTCCGAGTTCAAGCAGCTCGTAAAGAACGGTGAAGTTGCCGAAATCTCGATCGGCGATCAGTCGATCCGCGGCACGCTGAAGGCAGGCGACGCGAAGACCAAGGCGTTCATCGTCACGCGCGTCGACGATCCCAAGCTCACCGAGGAGCTCGAAGCCAAGAACGTGAAGTACGCCGGCGAGGTGATGAACCGCTGGCTGCCGGAGCTGCTCGGGTGGATTATCCCGCTGCTGTTTCTCGTCGGCATCTGGGGCTTCTTCTTCCGCCGCATGTCGGGCGCCGAGGGCGGCGTGATGTCGTTCGCCCGCAGCAAGGCGAAGATCTACGCCGACGACGAAGTGAAAGTACGCTTCCTGGATGTAGCAGGCGTGGAGGAAGCCAAAGACGAACTGAAGGAGATCGTCGAGTTCCTTCAGAACCCGAAGAAGTACACGAACCTGGGCGGCCGCATCCCCAAGGGCGTGCTGCTGGTCGGCCCGCCCGGGACGGGCAAGACGCTGCTCGCCCGCGCGGTCGCGGGCGAAGCACACGTTCCCTTCTTCTCGCTGAGCGGCTCCGAGTTCGTCGAGATGTTCGTCGGCGTCGGCGCGGCCCGCATCCGCGATCTGTTCCAGCAGGCGGAAGCCAAGGCGCCGTGCATCGTGTTCATCGACGAGCTCGACGCGCTCGGCAAGGCGCGCACGCAGAGCCCGTTCGGCAGCCACGAGGAACGCGAGCAGACGCTGAACCAGCTGCTCGCCGAGATGGACGGTTTCGATTCCCGCAAGGGCGTGATCATCATGGGCGCGACCAACCGGCCCGAGGTGCTCGATCCTGCCTTGCTGCGTCCCGGACGTTTCGATCGCCAGGTGCTGGTCGACAAGCCGGACGTGAAGGGGCGCGAGGCCATTCTTCGGATTCACGTGAAGGGCGTGAAGATCGGCCCCGACGTCGACCTGCGCGTGATCGCGCAGCGCACGGCCGGATTCGCCGGCGCGGATCTGGCCAACCTCGTCAACGAAGCCGCCCTGCTCGCGGCGCGTTTCGACAAGCCCTACGTCGATCGCCTCGACTTCGAATCGGCCATCGATCGCCTCATCGCCGGACTCGAGAAGAAACGCGTGATGAGCGACAAGGAGCGCCGGATCGTGGCGTACCACGAGTCGGGGCACGCCATCGTGGCGACGGTCCTGCCGGGCCTCGATCCCGTGCACAAGATCTCGATCGTGCAGCGCGGATTCGGGGCGCTCGGCTACACCATGCAGTTGCCGCTCGAGGATCGCTATCTGATGACGCGCGGCGATCTCTACAGCCAGCTCGCCGTCTTACTCGGCGGGCGAACGGCGGAGGAAATCGCCCTCGGCGAGATCTCGACCGGCGCCCAGAACGATCTGCAGCGTGCGACCGACATGGCGCGCGCGATGGTCACCGAGTGGGGCATGAGCGACGAGATGGGCGCCATCAACTACGACGTCAACAAGCGCGGCCGCTTCCTCGACATCGGCATGCCGCCCGAGCGCGGGCTGTACGGCGAGGAGACGGCGCAGAAAATCGACGCCGAGATCAAGCGCATCCTGAACGACGCGCACAACACGGCCCGACGGATCCTGACCGAACAGCGGGACAAGCTGGAGTCGGTCACGCAGCGGCTGCTCGAAGTCGAGGTGATGGAAGGCGACGAGCTGCGGGTCCTGCTGGGCGAAACAGCACTGCAATCTTAAATCTTAAATCTGAACTCTGAAATCTGACTTTCCCCTGGCCGGTGACCACTGGGTCAGCGCGATCGCGGCGCCCATCAGCTGAATGATCACCACGAGCGCGACGCAGGCCGTCCAGCCGCCGGTCGCCCAGAAGACGGACGGCAGTGCTCCGCCCGTGCTCCCGCCCGAGTAATAGAACGTCGAGTACATCCCCACGGCCAACGCTCGATCCTGCGTCGTCACTGCGCCGATGTAGCTGCTCGTCGTCGCCTGCGCGGTGAACACGCCCGTCGCACAAAGCGCGAGGCCGGCGACAATTGCTGGGAGCGACGGGACGAGCGTCAACAACGCCCCTGCTGCGCCGATTGCCATCGCCGACGCGATCCCGACGCGGTGGCCGTAGCGATCGATCCACCGGCCGGCGAACGGGGTCACCACGGCACCCACGAGATAGGTCACGAACAGCCAGCCGAGCGCCACGGTGCTGAGGTGATACGGCGGGGCCGCCAGGTGAAACGTGACGTAGGTGAACATCGCCACCTGGGAGAACAGTACCGAGAAACCCACCACGCACGTCGCGATCAGCCGCCGGTTGCGAAACAGATGGCCCGTCGATCCCCGTCCTCTCTCACCGTGAGCACCTGATCGCCCGGCAGGCTCGTGCGGCAGCCAGCTGGTGAGCACTCCGGCGACGACGCCCGTCAGCAGCGCCAGCGCGACGAACGCCAGCTGCCAGCTGACGGCGGCGGCAACCAGGCCGGAGACCGCGCGGCCCGTGAAACCCCCGAGAATCGTTCCCGTCATGTAGGCGGCGGTGGCACGACCCGCGTGCGATGGCGGCCAGACTTCGTGGATGTAGGCGACCGTGCTCGCGAAGATCCCGGGTGTGGCCACACCCTGCACGAATCGCCAGAAGATCAGCTGGTGGAGGCTGCGGGACGTCGCGGCGAGCGCCGTCGCGATCGTCAGCGCCCAGACCGACAGGATGATCACGCGCCGGAGACCCAGTCGATCGGCAAGGCGGCCGATGAACGGCGCGAAGATGGCGACCGCCACGGTCGGCGCCGTGATCGTCAGCCCCGCCTCGAACGTGGACGCGCGAAAGATGCGCGTCAGGAGCGGCAGCAGCGGCTGTGTGGAATAGATGTCGATAAAGGCCGCGGCGCCGGCAAGAACGACCGGGAACGTCGGCAGGCGCGCGGTCCCGCTCATCCAGGCTGCGCGAGATGCTTCACATCGGGCATGAACATGGATTCTATCGCGCAGGGTGAGATTCCCGGCCCGTCTCGATTTATAGTGTCGCCATGAAACCGACTTCCCTGCTCATCGTCGGCGCGGCGATTGCCCTCCTGTCGGTCACGATGCCTGCGCAGCAGGCGGCGCAGACGACCGCCTTCACCGGCGCACGCGTCATCGACGGTACGGATCGGGCCCCGGTCGACAACGCGACCATTCTGGTGCGCGATGGACGCATCGTCGCGGTCGGCCCCGCGAGCGGCGTCACGGTTCCCGCGGGCGCCCGGCGTGTGCCGCTCGCTGGCAAGACCGTCATCCCTGGCCTCGTGAACGCCCATGGCCACGTGGGCAACACCGTCGGGATGGAACAGGGTCATTACTCCGCCGAGAATGTCACGCGCGACCTGAAGACCTACGCGGCGTATGGCGTCACCACGGTGTTCTCGCTTGGCGACGATCAGGCCGCGGGCTTTGCGGCGCGCGACGCGCAGCGGACGCCGTCGCTCGACCACGCGCGGCTGTTCGTCGCGGGACCGGTCCTCGCGCCGAAATCTCCGGCCGACGCCGTCAAGCTGGTCGACGAGGACGCCGCGATGAAGGTCGACATCGTGAAGATCCGCGTGGACGACAACCTCGGCACGACGCCGAAGATGGCGCCGGAGATCTACAAGGCCGTGATCGACGAAGCCCACAAGAAAGGCCTTCGCGTCGCCGTGCATCTGTTCTACCTGCAGGATGCCAAGGCCGTTCTCGACGCCGGCGCCGATTTCATCGCCCACAGCGTCCGCGACACGATGGTGGACGACGAGTTCGTCGCCATGTTGAAGCGGCGGAACGTGTGCTACTGCCCCACGCTGATGCGCGAGGTCTCGACGTTCGTGTACGAATCGACGCCGCCGTGGTTCTCCGATCCGCTGTTCCTCAAACACGCCGACATGGCGGCGGTGGATGCGCTCAAACAGCCGACGCGCCAGCAGGCGATGGCCGCGAGCACGGCGGCTCGGCGCTACAAGGCCGGCCTGGAAGTCGCCAACAAGAATCTCAAGAAGCTGTCCGATGCCGGCGTTCCGATCGCGATGGGCACCGACACCGGTCCACCCGCGCGGTTTCAGGGCTACTTCGAGCTGATGGAGCTGGAAATGATGGCGAAGGCCGGACTCACGCCTCGGCAGGTGCTGGCGTCAGCGACGCGAGACGCCGCGCGCTGCATGAAGCTCGATTCCGAGCTCGGTACGCTCGAGGCGAACAAGTGGGCTGACTTCGTCGTGCTCGACGCAGATCCGCTCAGCGATATCGCGAACGTCAGAAAAATATCTGCGGTCTACGTGGCGGGAAACGCAGTGGCCAGGTAGGTCAGGTGGGTCTGGTAGGTCCTACCTACCCACCCCAAGCGGGCCGGCAGGCCCGCGCCCCACGCGACCTATTGAGCCGGTTTGTCTTCGCTGGCGGGCACGGCGGCTTCCGCCGCGGCGAAGCCGGTGCGCGAGTGCGTGCCGTCGCAGAACGGCTTGGTGGTCGAACCTCCGCAGCGGCACAACGCGAACGGCCGCTTGGTGATCGTGTAGCTTGCCCCGTTCCAGTCGACGAGCGTGACATCGTCTCCATCGACGAGATACGGACCGTTCTGCCTCACCTTGATCGTGGCCATCGCTAAGCTACCCACCCTTCTGCATCGAATTGAGGAAGTCGGCGTTCGTTCTCGTCTTCGACATCTTGTCGATCAGCAGTTCCATCGCCTCGACCGGCGACAGTGGGTTCAGCACCTTGCGCAGCACCCAGATCCGGTTGAGATCGTCCTTCGGGATCAGCAGTTCCTCTTTCCGCGTGCCGCTCTTCTGGACGTCGATGGACGGGAACACGCGTTTGTCGGTGAGCTTCCGGTCGAGATGAATCTCCATGTTACCGGTGCCCTTGAACTCCTCGAAGATGATGTCGTCCATCCTCGAACCGGTATCGACGAGCGCGGTGGCCATGATGGTCAGCGAGCCGCCTTCCTCGATGTTGCGAGCGGCGCCGAAGAAGCGCTTCGGCTTCTGAAGGGCGTTGGAATCGAGACCGCCTGACAACACCTTGCCCGAGGGCGGAATCACGGTGTTGTAGGCGCGCGCGAGGCGCGTGATCGAGTCGAGCAGAATGAGCACGTCCTTGCGGTGCTCCACCAGGCGCTTGGCCTTTTCGATCACCATCTCGGCGACCTGCACGTGGCGCTGCGCCGGCTCGTCGAACGTCGACGAAATGACTTCCCCATCGACCGA
>Ga0070665_100000622_pt1 | contig 48397 bp, 48 predicted proteins | sample KBSS13metaG_FD_65862 | JGI IMG/M metagenome (GOLD analysis project Ga0070665, IMG submission 65862) | Switchgrass rhizosphere microbial communities from Kellogg Biological Station, Michigan, USA - KBS S1-3 metaG | ecosystem: Host-associated > Plants > Roots > Rhizosphere > Soil ...
CGCGCCAGGCCGAGGCCGCCGAGGACCCGGCTGACACCGAGCGCCTGGTCGGGGCCTTCAACAAGACCTCACGCGCGGTGCGCCTGACGCTGGCGCTCGACGCCAAGCTGGAGCGCGACGTCGCGCGCCTGGCCCGCGAGGAGGCCGAGTTCGCCGATCGCCGCGACCAGGCCGCCCGCGCCGCGCGCCATCTGGCGCCCGACGCGCCACCCCCGGCCGAGCGCCACCAGACCCGCGTGCGCAATCTCCTCAACCGCCTCATCTGGAACGAGAGCGAGGGCGACGCAGAGGAGTACGAAATCCTCGGCAACGATCTCGACGCCCGCCTCCACGAAGCCGCCCAGGGCGACGGTTTCGCCGACACCCCCGTCGAGCTGATCGCCCAGCGCGTCGCTTCCGACATGGGCCTCTCAGGCGAGCTGGTGCTGACGCTCCCCGCCGGCCGAGCCGCCCCCGGGCCTGCGCTGGCCGATACCGGCTGACGCCCAACCCCTCCTCTCCCCCGCGCAGCGAGAGGGAGAGGGTAGGGAGAGGGCCGCGCCAGGGCGAAGACCCCAGCGGCGCGTCGATTCAATTCATAGGCTGCGATCTCAGGGCTTCGGCGCGGGAACAGGCGCTGTTTCGCCGGGCGCGGGCGGCGGCGTGCGGCCGATCGCCTTCAGCGCCGCATCGCGGGCCGCCTTGTCGGTGATCATCCGTCCCGTGATGTCGGAGGTCAGGATCGGCTGGGCGCAGACGCGGCTATAGGGATCCCACCACTTGTGGCCCTCGATGCACTTCTGCTCGGGCATGGCCCAGCCGAAGGTCCAGACCAGGATGCCGAGGTTGGCCACGGCGAAGACGCCGAGGAAGATCAGCTTCAGGCGCTCGATAGTCGGGTTCATGCGTCTTCTTTACGGGATCAGCCGCCCGCCTGGCTAGCCGGCCCGCCGGGCGGAAATGCGGCGCCCGCGAAGCGGCGCGGTTTGCAAAGCGCGGCTAAACCGCTATGCCCCGTCCATCTTTTCCCAAAGCAATTTGAGGCGCTAGCAACCCATGAAGGTGTTGGTCCCGGTCAAGCGGGTGATCGACTACAACGTCAAGGCGCGGGTGAAGCCCGACCAGACAGGCGTCGACCTCGCCAATGTGAAGATGTCGATGAACCCCTTCTGCGAGATCGCGGTCGAGGAAGCCGTGCGTCTCAAGGAGAAGGGCGTGGCGACCGAGGTCGTCGCCGTCTCCATCGGCCCGAGCCAGGCGCAGGAAACCCTGCGCACCGCGCTCGCCATGGGCGCCGACCGCGCGATCCTGGTGCAGACCGCCGACGACCTGGAGCCGCTCGCGGTCGCCAAGGTGCTTAAAAGCGTGATCGGCAAGGAGAGCCCCGACCTGGTGATCATGGGCAAGCAGGCCATCGACGGCGACAACAACGCCACCGGCCAGATGCTGGCGACCCTGCTCGACTGGCCGCAGGCGACCTTCGCCTCGGCGCTGGAGGTCTCGGGTGGCAAGGCCAAGGTGACCCGCGAGGTCGACGGCGGCCTGCAGACCCTCGAGATCGACCTGCCCGGCATCGTCACCGCGGACCTGCGCCTCAACGAGCCGCGCTACGCGAGCCTGCCCAACATCATGAAGGCCAAGAAGAAGGAGCTCGCGATCGAGGAGCTCTCGACGCTTGGCGTCGACACCGCGCCGCGGCTGAAGGTGGTCAAGGTCACCGAGCCGCCGAAACGCGCCGGCGGCGTCAAGGTGGAAAGCGCCCAGGACCTGGTCGCCAATCTCAAGACTGCGGGGGTGCTCTGATGGCCGTTCTCGTCATCGCCGACCACGACAATGCGACGCTGAAGGACAACACCGAAAAGACGGTGACCGCGGCGTTGAAGCTCTCCAGCGACGTCGACGTCCTGGTGGCCGGCCAGGGCGCCAAGGCCGTCGCCGACGCCGCCGCCAAGATCACCGGCGTGCGCAAGGTGCTGCTGGCCGAAAGCGCCGAGCTGGGCGAAGGCCTGGCCGAGAGCATGGAAGCCCTCGTCGTCCCGCTGATGGCCAACTACGACGCGGTGCTGACGCCGGCGACCAGCCAGGGCAAGAACTTCAGTCCGCGCATCGCCGCCAAGCTGGACGTGGCCCAGATCTCCGAGATCCTCGACGTGGTCGATGCCAACACCTTTGTGCGGCCGATCTACGCCGGCAACGCGCTGGAGACCGTGCAGTCCTCCGACGCCAAGAAGGTGATCACCGTGCGTCCGACCGCCTTCAAGGCGGCGGCCGACGGCGGCTCGGCCAAGGTCGAGACGATCGCCGCGCCCGCGGCCCCGGCCAAGACCCACTTCGTCGACCAGAAGCTGGTGAAATCCGCGCGTCCGGAGCTTTCGGGGGCCAAGATCGTGGTCTCCGGCGGCCGCGCCATGGGCTCGGCGGAAGAGTTCCAGAAGGTCATCGAGCCGCTGGCCGACAAGCTCGGCGCCGCGGTCGGCGCCTCGCGCGCCGCGGTGGACGCCGGCTATGCGCCCAACGACTACCAGGTCGGCCAGACCGGCAAGGTGGTGGCGCCCGAGCTCTACATCGCCATCGGCATCTCCGGCGCGATCCAGCACCTGGCCGGCATGAAGGACTCCAAGGTGATCGTGGCGATCAACAAGGACGCCGACGCGCCGATCTTCCAGGTCGCCGACTTCGGCCTGGTCTCGGACTACAAGACCGCCGTGCCGGAGCTGATGAGCGCGCTCGCCGCCGCCGGCAAATAGGCTCCCGACCCGTCAGGCAAGAAAAAGGGGCGGTCCCGTGAGGGGCCGCCCCTTCGCCGTACCGGGCGGGCGCTGTCGGGGGAGCGCGCCCGCGCCGTCAGCGAGCCGAGGTCTGCAGGGCGGCGGCGTCCCCGAGGTTCAGGGTGATGGCCGCGCCGATCAGCGTCGGCGGCGCATCGGCCACAGCCAGCTTCCGCAGCGCCGTCTCGACCGAGGCGTCGGTGTCGCGCGAGCCGGAGCTTCGCACCACGTGGACGCCGGCCAGGCGGCCGTCACCGTCCACGATGGCGCGGACCGCCACCGAATGGCCGGTCAAGTCGACGCCGGCCGCGCCGAGCTTGGCCTGCGCCTGAGCTTCGGCGCGGCTCTCGAACTGCTGCAGGGCGGAGGTCGCCGCTTCAACGGCCGAACCGGCGAACAGCAGGGCGGCGACGCCGACCGCGAGGATGGTCTTCATGATCGTTTCTCCTGGTCTTGATTGCATCGGATGCGCCACGCGCCTCAGCGGGCGGCGGTCTCGAGGTCTCCGCCGCGGACGTTGAGCGTCACCGCGCCGTTCACGAGGCCGAGCGGCGGGCGGCTGAAGACGATGCTGCGCAGGATCGAGGTCACGGCGGCGTCGGTCTCCGCGGAGCCGGAGCTGCGGATCACGTGGGTTCCAGTCAGCTTGCCGTCGGGGTTGACGGTCGCCCGGACCGAGGCGGAGGTCGCCGTCATGTCGACGTGCCTTTCGCGGAGCAGGGCGTCGGCCTTGGTCTGCGCCCATTGCGCATAGCGATCGGGATACGCGGGGGCGGCATGGGAAGCCGAGGCGGCAAGCAACAGTCCAGCCGCGCTCAGCATGAGAAGCTGGGCCTTCATGGTCGTATGTCCTTGGGTTGAGGTTCGAGTTGGCGGCGCCGCTGATGGGGATGTGGGAAGCCGGCCCCGCGCTTACGAACGATAGATTTTCATCTAGCCCGTTAGCTTGGCTGACAACCCGGCGGCCCCCAGATAAGGCCCATGCGACGCCTGCCGCCCTTCTTCGCCCTGCGCGCCCTCGAGGCGGCGTCGCGCCACGGCAGCTACAGCCGCGCGGCTCAGGAACTGACCGTCACCCACGGCGCGGTCAGCCAGCAGATCCGCCGCCTGGAGGCCGAGCTTGGCGCGCGGCTTTTCGAACGGCGCGGCAACCGCATGGTCCCAACGCCCGCCGCCGAACGGCTGGCGCGGCAGGTCGGCCAGGCGCTCGACCTCTTGCAGAACGCCGTGGCCGAATTCGCCACGGCCGCAGAGCGTGACCCGCTTGTGGTCAGTCTCGACACCCAGTTCGCCAACCGCTGGCTGCCGCCCCGCCTGCCGCGGCTGCTCGCCGATCCCGCGGGCGCCAACCTGGAGCTTCGCGTCGAGGAGCGTCGCGCCGACTTCACGACGGACGGCGTTGACGTGGGCGTGCGCTATGGCGCGGGCCGCTGGGAGGGCGTCGAGGCCCACCAGCTCTTCGCCGAGACCCTGTTCCCGGTGTGCAGCCCGACCTTTGCGACGGCGCACCCCATGCGCTGCCCGCAGGATCTTCTGGCCCTGCCGCTGATCCATCACAAGCATCGGCCCTGGGCCCTCTGGTTCGAGGCGCTCGGCCTCGCCGCGCCGCGGGAAAGCGGCCTGGTGATCGAGGATTCGGTCATGGTGCTCGAGGCGGCCGCCGAGGGGCTTGGCGTCGCCCTTGGCCGCAGCAGCCTGATCGAGAAGGACTTGCGTTCGGGACGGCTTGTACGTCCCCTCGAAGGCGGCGTGCCCTCGGACCTCGGCTTCTTCGTCGCATGGCGCGCGGACAGCCGAAAACTCGCCCGCATCGAGGCCCTGCGCGACTGGCTGCTGCGCGAAACGGAGAACCAGGCGGACCTCTGAAGCTCCGCCGGCGCCGCAACTGAACAAGCGTCACGCTGCGGCGCAGCAAAAGCCTTGCGGCGGAACGGCGCCCATATGTTAGAACGCCGACACAAAAATTTGGCCGCTCTGTCGCGGCCCGCTCATCGAGGCTCTGTGAATGGTTCAGATTAAGTCGGTCGGCGTCATCGGCGCGGGCCAGATGGGCACCGGCATCGCCCATGTGGTGGCGCTGGGCGGCTACGATGTCCTGCTGCACGACGTGAGCGCCGAGCGCCTCGAAGCCGGGATGGGCCTGATCCAGCACAACCTGACCCGCCAGGTACATCGCGGGATCATTAGCCAGGAGGCGATGGACGCCGCGATCGGCCACATCAAGCCGGCCGACGAACTGCAGGCCATCGGGGCCACCGACCTCGCCATCGAGGCGGCGACCGAGAACGAAGAGACCAAGAAGCAGATCTTCAAGGCGCTGGGCCCACACCTCTCCGAAAAGACCCTGCTGGCCTCCAACACCTCCTCGATTTCAATTACGCGGTTGGCGGCGGCCACCGACCGGCCCGACCGCTTCATCGGCCTGCACTTCATGAACCCGGCGCCCTTGATGAAGCTCGTGGAGATCATCCGCGGCATCGCCACCGGCCCGGACACCTACGAAACCGCCGTGCAGTTCGCCCAGTCGCTGGGCAAGACCACGGCCAACGCCGAGGACTTCCCGGCCTTCATCGTCAACCGCGTCCTGGTGCCGATGATCAACGAGGCGATCTACACCCTTTACGAGGGCGTCGGCACGGTCGAGGCCATCGACACGGCCATGAAGCTTGGCGCCAACCATCCGATGGGCCCGCTGGAGCTCGGCGACTTCATCGGCCTCGACACGGTGCTGTCGATCATGAACGTGCTCTACGAGGGCTTGGCGGACTCGAAGTACCGGCCCTGTCCGCTGCTCGTGAAGTACGTCGAGGCCGGCTGGCTGGGCCGCAAGGCTGGCCGCGGCTTCTACGACTATCGCGGCGAGCACCCTGTCCCGACACGGTGAGGCCGCCTACTGCCGCGCTACGTACAAGCCCGATAAGTACAAGCCCCAGGTTGAACTAGGCCTTCGCGAGAGGCCTCCTTACGCGGTATGACGCGCGGCCTTTGTTTGGGCCACGACGATCATTGGAGCCGTGGGGTCAGTTCGCCACCCCGGCCGATCCGGGGGGCGCAGATGTTCAAGGTCGTGCTTTGCATCGGCGTGCAGCACAACGCCTGGCTCGTGTGCCTCGCCGCTGTGGTGTGCGTGACGGCCGCGCAGGCGACATTCTTCCTGTTCTCCAAGGTGCCTGTAATTCCGCAGTGGAAACGCTGGGCGTGGCTGGCCATGGCGGGGCTCGTCGCCGGCTGCGGCATCTGGACGACCCACTTCGTCGCCATGCTGGCCTTCAAGACCGGCCTTCCGACGGGCTATTCTGAAATCCCCACTCTGGGCTCGCTGGGCGTCGCCTTCCTGAGCACGACCTCGGGCCTCGCCGTGGCCGCGATCGACGGGGCCAGACCTCGCCGGAACGCCGCAGTAGGCGGCCTGGTCTTCGGCCTCGGCATTACCGCGATGCACTACCTCGGCATGCTGGGATACCGCACGACCGGCGTCCTGGCGTGGAACGGAGCCTACGTGGTCGCCTCGGTGGTGATCGGGGCGGCGCTGGCGGCCTGCGCCCTGCTAGTCGCCCGATCGGGCCACGGCTGGCGACGGCAGGTCGCGGCGGGCGGCCTGCTCACCCTGGCGATCGTCGGCATGCATTTCACGGGGATGACCGCCGTCACCATCGTGCCGGACGCGCGCATCGTCGTACCGCCGACGCTGCTGTCGAACGCAGGCATGGTCGTCGCGTCCGTCGTCGGAACCGCCCTCATCGTCCTGACCGCGATCGGCGGGGTGGTCTTCGATTCCGCCAGCCGCAACGGCAACCTTCGCCGCCTGCGCGAAGCGCTCGACGTCATGCCCGAGGGCCTGGCCTTTTACGACGCATCCGACCGGCTGTTGGCCTGGAACACCCAATATGCCGAGATCTGCGCCAACGGCGGCGCCACGCTGAGCGTCGGCATGCCCTTCTCGGAGATCCTGCACCTCAGCATCGTCCACCGCGCCTATCCGGACGCCACCGGGCGCGAGGGAGAATGGCTGGCCGAACGGAAGGCCGCGCGGCGGGGCGACATCCCAAGTCTCACCCAGCGGACCGCCGCCGGGCGCTGGCTCAGGATCACGGAACGCCGCACCGCCGACGGCGGCACGGTCTCCGTAAGTGTCGATGTGACCGACCTGAAGCGTGCTGAGGCCGCCATGGCCGAAGCCCGTGACCAAGCCGAGGAGCTTGCCCGTCGCGCCGAGGCCGCCGAGGCGATTGCGGGCTTGGGCCGCTGGCGCCTGGACGCGCGCACGCGGGAAATGACCTGGTCGCCCCAGCTCTATCGCATCTACGGCCTGGACCCCGACAGGCCGCTCGAGCTGGACGCCATCATGGCGATGACGCATCCGGACGACAGGGCCGCCGCGGTCGCCCACGTGGAGCGGCAACTGACCGAGGGGGTCGTCGACGAGACCTCGGTCACCCGGATCCTGAATGCGAGCGGCGAGATCCGCCACCTGGTCGGCCACTCCGATGTCGAGCGCGGCCCCGACGGCGAGATCGTCGCCCTGATAGGAACGGCGCTGGACGTCACCAGCCAGAAGCAGGCCGAGATCGCCCTGCGCGGCAGCGAGGAACGCTTCCGCCGCCTGGCCGTCAACGCACCGGACATGATCACCGAATTCAAGCTGGACGGGACCATGACCTACGTCTCGCCGGCCAGTCTGGCGATCACCGGCTTCACGCCCGAGGAACTGGTCGGCCGGCCCTTCCAATCGATGATGGAGCCTGAGGACGGCCTGAAGGTGCTGGAGATGTGCCAGACGGTCTTCCGCTCGAAAGGCAAGGTCGCGCCCTGGTCGGTAGAGTTCCGCGCGCGCCACAAGTCAGGGCGCGAAATCTGGCTCGAGTGCCGCCCGACCCTGTCGGTCGACCCCGTCACCGGGCGGTTCACCTGCCTCAACGACGTGGTGCGGGACATCACGCCGCGAAAGGCCCTCGAGGCCAGCCTGCGCCAGGCCCAGGCCGAGGCTGAGGCAGCCACCGCTGTGAAGGCGGACTTCCTGGCCAATATGAGCCACGAGCTGCGCACGCCGCTGACCAGCATCATCGGCTTCACCGGCCTTGCCGCCGACCAGCCGGAGCTGAGCGAGCTCACGCGCAACTACGTCGAGCGGGTGAACGGGGCGAGCCGCGCGCTACTGTCCACCGTCAACGACATCCTCGACTTCTCGAAGCTCGAGGCCGGGCAGGTTTCCATCCACCCCGAACCGGTCTCGATCGGCAAGCTGGCCCGCGCGACCCTGGAGCTCTTCACGCCGCAGGCCGGCGCCAAGGACCTCAGCCTTTCGATGGAAGGCGACGCCGCCAGCGACGACCTCGTGCTCACCGTTGACCCCGACCGCATCCGTCAGGTCCTGCTCAACTTCGTCAGCAACGCCGTGAAGTTCACCTCAGCGGGCGGGGTCACCCTTCGCGCGAGCTATGACCGTGAAGCGGGCCGCCTCCGCATGGAGGTGGAAGATACCGGCGGCGGGATCTCCCAGGAGAAGCAGGATCGCCTGTTCAAACGCTTCTCGCAGATCGACGGATCGATGACCCGAACGCAAGGGGGCACCGGCCTGGGTCTGGCGATCTGCAAGGGGCTGGTCGAGGCGATGGGGGGCCAGATCGGCGTCGAGAGCCGGGTCGGCGAGGGCAGCCGGTTCTGGTTTGAGATGCCGGCCCAGCCGTCCGAGCTTCCGCAGGCCACCAATTCCGCGCAGGCCGCAAATCAGACCTGCTTCGCCGGCGTGCGGGTTCTCGTCGTCGACGACAACGCCGCCAATCGCGAGCTCGCGCGCCTTTTCCTGACCGGGGTCGGGGCGGAAATCTCGGAGGCCACGAACGGCGCCGAGGCCGTGCAGATGGCGCAGGCCCTCCCCTACGACGTGGTCTTGATGGATATCCAGATGCCCGTCCTCGACGGCTACGGCGCCCTTCGCAAGATACGCGGCGCCCCGGGCCCGAACGACGCGACGCCGATCCTGGCCTTCACGGCCAACTCCGACGCGCAGTCGTCCGCGCGCCTGACGGCGGCCGGCTTCGACGACGTCGTTGGCAAGCCGGTCGAGCCCGCGACGCTCATCGCCGCCGTGGCGCGCGCCGCCACCTTCACCGAGCCGCAATACGAGGAGATCGCCGATGCTTGCTAAGAGCCGTGTGCTCGTCGCAGACGATGACCACGATATCCGCGACCTGATCCGCGCCCAGCTCGAATCCGCCGGCTATGAGGTGCACGTCGCGCGCAACGGCGCCGACGCCCTGGACCGGATCAGCTCCGCCCGACCGCACGCCATGGTTCTGGACATCAACATGCCGGAACTTGACGGCTTCGGCGTCCTCGAATCGCTGAAGGCGCGCAGCGCCCTGTTTCCCGTGCTCGTCCTGACCGCTCGCCATGCTGAGGACGACGTGCGCCGCGCGGTCGGCCTGGGCGCCAAGGACTACCTGAGCAAGCCGTTCAGCGAGGCGCAGCTCAAGGCCAGGGTGGCGAGGCTGCTGCGCAGCCGCGCGCCGACCGCGGCCCAGGTTCCCTTGACCGTCGGCTAGGGCCCGCCAGGCGGAGCCTGGAGGCGGGCCCGGATCACTTCGATGGCCTTGGTGAAACCCGCACTCACGGCGTCTTCAAGCGCTGTGCTGCAGTCGTCGATGCGGGTCCTTGCATGGGGGTCGGCGCCGCGGTCGAGCAGGAGGTTCACCGCCGCGAGGCTTCGACGCGCCACCGCGTAGTGGAGCGGCGTCCAGTCGTTCAGGCCGCGCGTGTCGGTCCGCGCCCCGTGTTGCAGCAGCAGCGTCATCACCTGCAGCCGATCCGGGCGGTCCGCGTCGAGCGCGACGAAGAGGCTCGGAAACCCGTCCAGCGCCTCGTAGTTCGGGTCGGCCCCTAGATCGAGCAGCCGCCGAACGAAACCGAGGGGGCTGAGATTGATCGCGGTGACCAAGGGCCAGTCCCCGGAGGCGAGTTCAAGCGGCTGGGCCGAATTCGGAAAGTCTTCCGGCCAGCCCAACACCGCCTTCACACCGGCGAGGTCGCCGGCGCGATAGGCGAGGGTCAAGGCCGTCACACGCCGATGGACCTCGGATCGATCGTGGGGAGCAGCCATGTGGGCATCAGGGTCGACGTAGCTTCCTACCCACAATCACGCCCAGACGCCGCCGGCAAGAAGACGCAGGACGCCATCCCTCTGGACGACGGCGCCGAACCGATGTCCCGTGCGCGGAGTCCTGAACTCCAGCATCTGAGTCGCACGTACGTGGCCGAAGCCGCCGCTCCCTCCCCGCGCGCCGGCGCCGCGCCGCGTTTGCCGGGCCTCGACCTGTTGCGCGCGATCGCCATCGCCTGGGTCATGCTCTACCACGCGTCCAACTTCGGGCTGGCGTCGCACGACTCCTGGGTCATCCGCTTCGGATGGCTGGGCGTGGACCTCTTTTTTGTCCTGAGCGGCTTCCTGATCGCCGGGCAGCTGCTCCGGCCCTGGGCGCGGGGATTGCGGCCGGACTACCCGCGCTTCTTCGCGCGCCGTCTGCTTCGCACCCTGCCGGCCTATCTGGCGATCGTTGCGCTCTACTTCCTGGTCCCGGCCGTCCGCGACCGCGATGTCATCCAGCCGCTCTGGAAGTTCCTGACCTTCACCCAGAACTTCGGCCTCAGCCCCAACCCGTCGAAGGCCCTGTCACAGGCCTGGTCGCTGTGCGTCGAGGAGCAGTTTTATCTCGTCTTCCCGGTCGTGGTGGCGCTCCTGGCGCTTCGTCCCAGCGCCGCGAAGGTTGTTGCGAGCGTGATTGGCGTCCTTGCCCTGGGCATGGTGCTGCGGGGGTGGTTCTGGCTGCACGATGTGGCGAGCGGCGGCAGCTACATGACGCTGATCTACTATCCGACCTGGACCCGCCTCGACGGTCTGCTGGCCGGTATCGTCGCCGCCGCTATCCAGACCTTCCGGCCCCGCATCTGGCAGGCGGCCATGGCGCGCGCCGACCTGCTCCTGGCCGTCGGCGCCGCTGGGATCGCGGGTTCGATCTTCTTCTTCAAGTCCCAGATTCCGGGCTTCTGGCCGGCGGTGTTGGGCTATCCCATGGTCTCCGCCAGCATGGCGCTGGTGGTGGCCGCGGCGAGCGACCGCGGGTCGGTCGTCGGCCGCTACGCCATTCCCGGCGCGGGCGCCTTGGCCACTGGCGCCTACAGCCTCTACCTCAGCCACAAGATGGTGTTCCACGCCGTCAGGGCCGCGTCGGACAGCCTCCCGCCGGTCGCCCAACGCCTGGAGCTCCCCATCGCGCTCCTTGGCGCATTGGCCGTCGGCGCGGCGCTCTACTGGCTCGTGGAACGCCCTTTCCTCAAGCTGCGGGATCGTCTCGATGGTCCGTCCAGAAGCTCGCTGGCCGCCGCGCCCGCTTGAACCGCTTGCCTAGGCCGCGACCTTCTCCCGCGTCCTCGTCTTGGCGTTGGTCGGGCGCGGGTTGGAGAACTCCAGCGTTCCGTCCTCGAGCTTGGCGTAGCGCAGGCTCATCAGGTCGAGAGCATAGTTCTGGTGCAGCTTCCAGGGCGCCTTCGATCCCTGCTTGGGGAAGCGGTCCATGGCGCGCCGCACATAGCCGGACGAGAAGTCGAGCCACGGCAGGCGCTCGATGTCCGCGTCGTGGTTGCGGGGGGTGACCTGGCGCAGGCCGGTCTTCTGCATGTGGTTCAGCAGGCGGCAGACATATTCGCAGGTCAGGTCGCACTTCAGCGTCCAGGACGCGTTGGTGTAGCCGAAGGCCGAGGCGAGGTTCGGCACATCCTCGTACATCATGCCCTTGTACGAGAGGGTCTGGCCCGGATCGACCGCGCGGCCGTCGACGGTGATCGAAAGCCCGTTCATGACCTGCAGGTTCAGGCCGGTGGCGGTGACGATCACGTCGGCGGGCAGCTCGGCGCCCGACTTCAAGCGGATGCCCGTTTCGGTGAAGGTCTCGATGTGGTCGGTGACCACCGAGGCGCGCTCGGCCTTGATCGCCTCGAACAGATCCGCGTCCGGCACCAGGCACAGCCGCTGGTCCCAGGGATTGTAGCTCGGCGTGAAGTGGGTCCCGACGTCGTAGTTGGGCCCGAGCTGCTGGCGGACCATCGATATGATGTTCTGCTTCACCGCGTCCGGCTTGTTGCGGGCGAGGCGGAAGAACCACATTCCGAACAGCACATTGCGCCAGCGGATCAGGTTGTAGGCCAGCATGGCCGGCAGCCACCTGCGCAGCCGGTTGGCCAGCGCGTCCTCGGCGGGCCGGGAGACCACATAGGTGGGCGAGCGCTGCAGCATGGTCACGTGGCCGGCGGTCTTGGCCATCTCCGGCACCAGGGTCACAGCCGTCGCGCCCGACCCGATCACCACCACCCGCTTGCCGGCGTAGTCGAGGGCTTCAGGCCACTTCTGCGGATGGACGACCTGGCCCTTGAAACGGTCCGCGCCGGGGAAGTCCGGCGTGTAGCCGCCCTCGTAGCTGTAGTAGCCGCCGCAGAGGAAGATGAAGTTGGCGGTGATGCGCACGGCCTGGCCGTCGCTGCGCAGGGCCTCGACCGTCCAGGCCGCGTCCTCGCTCGACCAGGCCGCGGCCTTCACTTGATGGCCGTAACGGATGTGCTGGTCGATGCCGTTCTCGCGGGCGGTGTCGCGCACGTACTTCAGGATCGACGGCCCGTCGGCGATCGCCTTGGCCTCGCGCCACGGCTTGAAGGAATAGCCCAGGGTGTACATGTCGCTGTCCGAGCGGATGCCGGGATAGCGGAAGAGGTCCCAGGTCCCGCCGATGGCTTCGCGGCCCTCCAGGATCACATAGCTGCGCCCCGGCGCCTCGGCCTGCAGGTGCCAGGCCGCGCCAACGCCGGAGAGGCCAGCCCCCACGATCAGCACGTCGAAATGTTCGACCGCCGCCTTACCCGCCGTTCCGTCCGCCATCTCGAGATCCCGTTGCGAAACCTAAGTGAACATTGATCACATAATTCAACGTCCGACGCCAGCGTGGCTGTCGGAACAAGGCCACAGGGCTGGTCTTCGAGGCTCCGCGGCAGCAGAGGCTCAGTAGTTTTTAGCCACGGAAAACACGGAATGAGCACGGAAGGCGCTTCCTGGAGAGGCGGAGGCCGTCATCGATCGCGCCGCGGCGCGATCAATCAGACTGATCGCGGCGCCGGAGACATCTCCTTTCCGTGGCAATTCTTGCTGAGCGCCCGCTGCGCGGGCCTCTCAAGAGACGCCAACGCCGCACGGCCGTTAATCCGTTCGACTTGCAGCGACGCTGTAGCGGATACTCGACAGGAGTGATTCGGATTTGAGGGAGGTTAGGGGGACCATGCGCCGGCTCACCCTCGGGCTCCTTTGCGCAACCTATCTCTGCCTGTCGCTGATCGTCGCCCTGACGCTCTGGCGGAACGGCGGCGGCTGGGGCGCGGGCGTCGCAGCCCTGGTGGGCGGCCTGGGGCTGTGCCTGGCCTTCCATGGCCTGATCGTGCGCGCGCTTGCCAACGCCACGATCAAGAGCGAGGTCGCCGACATCCGTGAGGCGCACACGATCCTGCTCTCGCAGGTGGAGGCGCTGGACGCCAAGCTCGGCGCCGCGCTCGAGTCGATCGCCGACGACGCCCAGCGTTCTGAGGAGCTGCTCGACGAGGTCCATATGCTTGAGGGCCTGGTGCAGCGCATGCAGCATCGGCTGGATGAGCATGGCGCGGCGCCAGCGCCCTTCGCCGCCCCGCTCGGCGGCGATGCGCGCCAGTCGCCGGCCCTACTCGACACCGTGCGTGAGGCTCTGACCGAGAACCGCGTGGACCTCTTCCTGCAGCCGATCGTGGCCCTGCCCCAGCGGCGGACCCAGTATTACGAGAGTTTCTCGCGGCTCCGCGACGCCACCGGCCGGGTGATGATGCCGGCCGAGTACCTGAGCGTCGCCGAGCCCGGCGGCCTGGTTACCGCCATCGACAACCTCTTGCTGTTCCGTTGCGTGCAGATCGTGCGGCGGCTCGCCAAGCAGGACCGCCGGATCGGCATCTTCTGCAACGTCTCGATGGCCAGCCTCGCCGACGAGAGCTTCTTCCCTCAGTTCCTGGAACTCCTGACCATCAACCGCGACCTCTCCGGCGCGCTGATCTTCGAGGTCGGCCAGGCGGCGTTCGACGCCCGTGGCTCGGTGGAAGCGCGCAACATGGGCAAGCTCGCCGACCTTGGCTTCCGCTTCAGCCTCGACAAGGTCACCGACCTCGACCTCGACCTGCAGGACCTCGCCCGCTCCGATGTGAAGTTCCTGAAGATCGGCGCCCAGCTGCTGCTGGACGAGCTGACCGAGATCGACGGGCGCATGGTGCTGCGCTCCCTGCCCGACCTCGCCGCCGAGGACTTCACGACCCTGACCCGCCGCTACGGCGTCGAGGTGGTGGCCGAGAAGGTCGAGGCCGAGCGCCAGGTGGTCGACATCCTCGAGCTCAACATCGGCTTCGGCCAGGGCCACCTGTTCGGCGAGCCCCGCGCCATCAAGGAGGCCGTGCTCAGCGAAGCCGGCCCGCCCCCGAACCTGATCCGCCCCGAGTTTCCCCGCCGCGCCGCCTTCGGCTAGCGGAACCCGACCAGGGCGCCGTCCAGCGGCAACTCTTGGCGTCGCGTCGTCGCGGGCGCCAGCTTCGCGCCTGACGTCCCGGCTGGACCCAAGGCGTCGTCGATCTTGCCCGAGCGCAGCAGCGTGAAGCCGTCGATGAGGTAGGGCAGCCCTTCAGACTCCTCGAAGGTCGGCGCGTCGGAGACCTGGAAGTGCAGGTGCGGGGCGCCCGCATTGCCGGTCTGGCCGAGACTGGCGATCGCCTCGCCGCGCCGCACGCGGTCGCCCACCTTCACCTTCACGCTGCCGTCGCGCAGGTGGGCATAGTGGGCGAAGACGCCGGGCGCGATCTCCAGCACCACGAAGTTGCCGTAGACCGAGCGGGCGGTCAGGTCGTCCGGCTGGGCTTGCGGGGCCAGCGGCGTCCCGTCGGCGACGCCATCGCGCGCATCGCGCACCACGCCGTCCGCGACCGCCAGGATGTCGGCGCCGAAGCCCACCCAGTCGGGGTCGGCCGTCTTGTTGGCGGGACCCGCGCCGGCCCGCAACGCGCGCCCGTCGGAGCCCAGGCCGAACCAGTCGATGGCGAACCGCTGCGGGATGGTCACCCGCCCGTCCACGGCGACCAGGCTTCCCCAGTGGTGCGACAGGTGATTGCCGGGCCCCTCGACCGCGAGCCAGCGGCCGGCGCCGAGCGGTGGGCCGATCGTGATCGGGCTCTGCCCGGAGACGGAGGTCGTCACGCCATCGGCCACCTGCGCGTCGCCCTTGGCGTTCGAGAACTCCAGCCGGTGGCGCAGCGTGAGCGGCCTCAGCGCGCCCTTGGGCAGGCCGATCCACAGGAAAAGCACGACGCGTTTGCCGCCCTCGATCCGCGCGCCCTGAGCTGCATCCCTGGCCGCCGGGTGGGCCGCTCTTAGCCCATCGACCTGCGCGCCCGCGAAGCTCGCCAGCACCGCGCCGCTCGGCTCCGCGAACACCGTCAGCCGCCGCAGCCGCAGGGGCCCGGTGTCGGCGTAGAAGTTGGTGACATGCAGCTCGTAGGCGAGGTGAGTGACGCCATCGCTTCCCTCTGCCGGCCAGGGCTGCCAGGGGACCCGCGCCTCGACCTGCGCCTGATGGATCTCCGCGGCGCGGGCCAGGCCGCCGCCGGCCGCGAGGGCCAGCAGCACCAGGGCCAGGCGAACGACGCCGGTTCTTGCTGTCATGGCCTACGCAACTCCACGCGAAACGGTACAAAGCGCTCTTGGCCTTCGCCTATAAGGCTAGGCTTCCGACCGCGGAACCCAACGGAGACCCCTGCATGCTCGATCGTCGTCAAATGCTGTCCGCCGGCGCCTCGGCCGCGGCGCTCGCCCTTGCGCCGGCCGCCAACGCCGCCGCGAAGGCCGCAGCGCCATCGCCGGACGCGGTGAAGCTGACGGCGATGCTCGACGCCTTCTTCCAGGAGGGCCTGGAGCGGCAGCCGGAAAGCGCCACCGAGCTCGCCCTCGACAAGGGCGCCAACGCCGGGCTGAAGGCCAGGCTCGAGGATGTCTCGACCGCCGGCATGGCCGCCGAGAAGGCGGCCAACCTCTCGATCCTCGCCCGGCTGAAGACCGTCGACCGCAGCAAGCTCACCGGCATGGACGCGGTGAACTACGACACCGTCAAATACGTGGCCGACACGACCCAACCGCTGCTCGACCTGGACCTGGGCGGCCGCGATGGGTTCTCGCCGTCCTGCTACGTGCTGTCGCCGATCACCGGCGCCTACCAGCGCATCCCGAACTTCCTCGATGAGAAGCACACAGTCGAAACGGCGCAGGACGCCGACGCCTATCTGGCGCGCCTCGACGGCTTCGCCACCGCGATCGACCAGAACACCGACCGCTTCCGCCACGACATCGGCAAGGGCGTGGTCCCGCCGGACTTCCTGCTCGACATCACCCTGGGCCAGCTCGCGGCGCTGCGGACCTCCGGTGAAAAGTCGGACCTGACCAAGTCGCTTGTGCGGAAGGCCGCCGCGAAGGGGCTGGACGGCGCCTATGGCGCCAAGGCCGCCAAGCTCTACGACGCCAAGATCGGCCCGGCGCTGGACCGCCAGATCGCCGCGCTCAAGAAGGCGCGTGTCGGGGCCGTGCACGACGCCGGTATCTGGCGGTTCAAGGACGGCGGCGCCTTCTACCAGGCCAATCTGAAGTACACGACGACGACCAACATGACGCCGGCCGAGGTGCACGAACTCGGCCAGGAGCAGGCCAAGGAATATGGCGCGCGGCTGGACATCCTGCTGCGCAAACAGGGGCTGACCCAGGGCACGGTCGGCGAGCGGATCAAGGCGCTCTACAAGGACCCCAGCTACTACTTCCCCAACACCGACCCGGGCCGCGCCCAGCTCCTGGCCTATCTGAACGATCGCCTGACCCAGGTGAAGGCGAAGCTGCCGGGGGTTTTCCACCGCCTGCCGACCCAGGCCATCGAGCCCCGCCGCGTGCCGCCGGCCATCCAGGACGGCGCGCCACTCGCCTATTCCGAGGCGGCGCCGATGGATCGCTCGCGGCCGGGCGTCATCTACTTCAACCTGAAGGACACCGGTGAGTGGCCGAAGTGGAACCTGCCGTCGACGCTCTACCACGAGGGCCTGCCGGGCCATCAGCTGCAGGGCGGCCTGGCGCAGGAAAGCACCGGCATCCCGATGCTGCGCAAGAACATGTACTTTTCGGGCTACGGCGAAGGCTGGGCGCTCTACGCCGAGCAGCTCGCCGCCGAGCTCGGCATGTACGAGGATGATCCGCTGGGCGAGATCGGCTGGCGCAAGGCGCAGATCTTCCGCGCCGGCCGCTGCGTGGTCGACACCGGCATGCACACCATGCGCTGGAGCCGCGAGCAGGCGATCCAGTACCTGATGGGCCTCGACGGCGACGCCGAGGGCTCCACGACGCGGGAGGTGCAGCGCTACTGCGCGATCCCCGCCCAGGCCTGCAGCTACAAGATCGGCCACACCTTCTGGGTCCAGCAACGCCAGCGGGCGCACGACGCCATGGGCAAGAAGTTCGACATCAAGGCCTTCCACGACGCGGGCCTGCTGTCGGGCGCCATGCCGCTGGATGTGTTGGCCGGCGTGGTCGACACCTACATCGGCAAGCGCAAGGGCTGAGGTCTAAAGAGGCGCGCCACTACCGCGAGCTGACACAGATCGTGGGATGGGAAGGGCAGAACCGTCTAGAGATGGAAGTGTACGCATCGGCCGAAATGGTGTGGCCGATCTGCCCTATGTCACCAGTCATACTATCCATGGCCCGCGTGACCGCGCGACCGTCAGGAGAATTGGCGAAGGCGATCGCGGCTCGAAGTTCACGTTCGGTAAGGCGCTCCGAAAACAGCATCCTGAAGCCTTGCATGTACCTTCGCGCCGACTCCGCCGCCGCAATCTTGATGTCACGATCAAGATCAGCTTGGCAGGGCTTGTTTCGGCAGACTGCTATCGCCGCTTCGAGCTGCTTCTCATAGATGGCTCGCACCAGTTCCTCGCGATGTGAGAGCGCAAAATATTGATCTGCGAGTTCAAGCCTTACAGCAAGGCCTGCGTCAGGTTTTCGCGCAGGCGTTGATTGCGCCACGCCGTCAGTGGCGCACAGCGTTGCGATCAGGGCTATCCATCCAAACGAGCGTCGCAATTCATCCCCCAATTTCATGAGTGACCCGCGATGCAGCCTATAGCTCAAGCCTCTGCTGTGACACATTGACCGAAGGTGACGGCCCCGCTACCGCCCGCGGATGACCGCTCCCCAGCTCGCCGCCGGCCTCTCCGGCATCGCCGCCGGCTACGACGCCCTGCTCTGCGACGTCTGGGGCGTGATCCACAACGGCCGCGAGAGCTTCCCGGCGGCCTGCGAGGCGCTCGCCCGCTTCAAGGCCGAGCACGGGCCGGTGGTGCTGATCTCCAACGCCGCGCGGCCGCATGCCCCGGTGATCGAGCAGCTCGACGCGCTGGGCGTGCCGCGCGAGGCCTGGAGCCACATCGTCACCTCCGGCGACGCGACGCGCCTCCTGCTGGCCCAGCGCGCGCCCGGCCCGGCCTGGCTGGTCGGCGTCGAGCGCGACGCGCCCCTCTACGAAGGCCTCGACCTGGAAACCTCCGACCTGGAGCACGCCGCCTTCATCTCGGTGACCGGGCCCTACGACGACGAGAACGACGAGCCGGCCGACTACCGCGACCGCTTCTGCCGCGGCGTCGAGCGCGGGCTCGAGATGATCTGCGCCAATCCGGACATCGTGGTGCAGCGCGGCGACAAGCTGATCTACTGCGGCGGGGCGCTGGCCCAACTTTACGAGAGTCTGGGCGGCAAGGTGACCATGTTCGGCAAGCCCTATGAGCCGATCTACGAACTGGCGCTGGCCAAGGGCGAGGCCGCCCTGGGCCGTCCGCTCGACCGCAGCCGCGTGCTCTGCATCGGCGATGGCCTGCCCACCGACGTCCGCGGCGCCAACGCCCGCGGCCTGGACGTACTGTTCGTGGCGAGCGGCATCCACGGCGGCGAAACCATCGGCCCCGAAGGCCTCAACCTGCCGGCCGTCGAGGACCTGCTGCGCCAGGACGGGCTGTCGACCACCTTCGCCATCGCCGACCTGGTCTGGTGACCCGGCGCTTTCGTCGCTAAGTGAAGCCGCAAGCGGGAGGGATCGACGAGTGCACGGGCTCTACTTCGACGAACTGAGCGTGGGCCAGACGGCGGAGACCATGCACGTGGTGGGCGCCGCCGACATCGAGGCCTTCGCCGCGGTCTCCGGCGATTTCAATCCGGTCCACATGGACGAAGTCTACGCCAGCGCCACCCCGTTCGGCGGCCGCATCGCGCACGGCATGCTGGCGGCGGCCTACATCTCGGCGGTGCTTGGCAACCAGCTTCCGGGGCCCGGCGCGATCTACCTGTCGCAGTCGCTCCGATTTCGCCGCCCGGTGCGGATCGGCGATCCGGTGACCGCGCGGGTGACCGTCAAGGCGCTGGACACCGCCAAGAGCCACGCCACCTTCGAGACCGCCTGCGTGGTCAATGGCAAGACCGTAGTTGAGGGCGAGGCCCTGATCATGGTGCCGCGCCGCGACGCGCCCGCGAAATCATGAGGCGGCTTCGTGTTATCCGGGGCTGGACCGATCTGCCGCAGGGCGACCGCGGCGCGGCCGTGGCCATGGGCAATTTCGACGGCGTCCACCGCGGCCACCAGAAGGTGATCGCGCTGGCGGCCAAGGCCGCGGGGGAGCTCGGCTGCCAGCTGGGCGTGATCACGCTCTATCCGCACCCCCGCGTCTATTTCCGCCCCGACGAGCCCGCGTTCCACCTGATGAAGCCCGACCAGCAGGCCCGCGCGCTGGAGGCGCTGGGCGTCGACGTGCTCTACGTCCTGCCATTGACGCCCGAACTCGCCGAGATGACCGACCGGGAGTTCGCCACCCGCGTGCTGCACGAAGGCCTGGGCGCGCGCCACGTCGCCGTCGGCTTCGACAACTCCTTCGGCAAGGACCGCACAGGCAGCCCCGAGACCATGCGCGCCTATGGCGCCGAGCTCGGCTTCGGGGTTTCGGTGGCTGAGCCCGTGGAAGACAGTTCCGGCGAGAAATATTCCTCCACCGGCGTGCGCGAAGCCCTGCGCGAAGGACGCCCGGATGAGGCCGCCCGGATCCTCGGCCGGCCGTTCGCCATCGAAGGCGAGGTCCAGCGCGGTCGCCAGCTCGGCCGCAAGCTGGGCTATCCGACCGCCAACGTCGCGCTGGGCGACTATGTGATCCCGAGGTTCGGCGTCTACGCCACGCGCACCCGCCTGCCGGACGGGCGCGACATCCCGGGCGTCGCCAACCTCGGCATCAACCCGACGATCGAGGGCGTCCGCGCGCCGCTGCTCGAAGTCTGGCTCTTCGACTTCGACGAGGACATCTACGACCAGGTCATCGAGACCCAGCTCATCGCCTTCCTGCGACCGGAGCTGAAGTTCGACGGGCTGGAGGCCATGACCGTCCAGGTCATGAAGGACGCCCAGGCCGCCCGCGACCTGCTGCTGCCGCCGCTGGACTGAGGCGGCCGGAGAACCCGCGGCGACGCTGCGCGTTTAGGCCATCGACGATCAGGCTCCGGGCGGTTTCGAGGCGCTCGCGGCCGTAGCTTGATGTTGCCCCCGATGCTCCCAATGAAGACATCTATCGCCCTGGCCGCCGCCGCTGCGTCCGCCCTGTTCGCGGGCGCGGCTGCGAGACCCGCCGCGGCCCAGCCGATATTCGTCGAGCCGTCGCCCTACTATGCGCCCTCGCCCTATTACGCGCCCGCCTATGGCCCGGTGATCGTATCGCCCCGGTACTACTGGGGCGGCCGGCGCTACTGCTGGTACTTCGACGGCTGGCGCGGACCCGGCTGGTACTGGTGCGGCTATGGCGCGCGCTACGGGTATGGCTGGGGCGGCGGCTACGGCTGGCACGGCTGGCGCCACTCCGGAGGCTACTATCGCGGCGGCCACTACCGGGGCGGCTACGGCGGCGGCTACTACCATGGCGGCGGCGGAAGCTGGCATGGCGGGGGTCAGGGCGGCTGGAGCCACGGGGGCCACGGAGGCGGTCACGGCGGAGGCGGCCACGGGGGCGGCGGTCACGGGGGCGGCCACGGCGGCGGCCACCATCACTGATCGCAGCGGCGTGCTGAAGCTTGGGTTCGGCGCGTCGGTCTGTTAGACGCTGAGGTCATGACTTCGGTTCGGACGAGCTTGCGAATTATCCGCCCGGCGTGACGCCGGCCCACGAAGCCGTCTGCGCGCACGCCGGGTCCTTGAAAGCCCGTCATCCCCGGCCTACGAAGCGGCGCTAGCCGCGGAGGCCGTGCCGGGGACCCCTCCGGACCACGCTGGAAAGTTCAATGGCCGACGACGCCGAAACCCCTTCGCGCGATTACCGCGAAACCGTCTTCCTCCCCGAAACGCCTTTCCCCATGCGCGCAGGCCTGCCGCAGAAGGAGCCGCAGATCCTGGAGCAGTGGGCGAAGGCCGATCTTTACAACGCGATGCGCAAGGCCCGGCAGCATGCCGGCGCGCCACTGTTCGTGCTGCATGACGGCCCGCCCTACGCCAACGGCGCGATCCACATCGGTCACGCGCTTCAGAAGACGCTGAAAGACTTCGTCGTCCGCTCGCGGTTCCTGCTGGGCTACGACGTCGACTACGTGCCCGGCTGGGACTGCCACGGCCTGCCGATCGAGTGGAAGATCGAGGAGGAGCTGCGCGCCCAGGGCCGCCGCAAGGACGAGGTGTCCAAGGCCGAGTTCCGCACCCGCTGCCGCGACTACGCCGCCCACTGGATCGGGGTCCAGATGGCCGGCTTCCAGCGCCTCGGCGTGATCGGCGACTGGGCGCACCGCTACGCCACCATGGACTATCCGAGCGAAGCGGCGATCGTAGCCGAGTTCCACAAGTTCGTGGCGTCCGGCCAGCTCTACCGCGGCTCGAAGCCGGTGATGTGGAGCCCGGTCGAGCGCACCGCGCTGGCCGACGCCGAGGTCGAGTACCACGACCACGTGAGCCCCACGATCTGGGTGAAATTCCCGGTGGTGGAAGGCTCAGCCGCGGCGGGAAACGCCTCGGTGGTCATCTGGACGACCACGCCCTGGACCATCCCCGCCAACCGGGCGGTCAGCTACAACCCCGACATCGCCTACGCGGTCTATCAGGTGGACGCGATGGAGGAGGGCTTGGAGTTCGAGCCCTGGGCCAAGGCCGGCGACCGACTGGTGGTGGCCGACAAGCTGGCCGCCGACGTCATGGCCGCGGCCAAGGTCGCCCGGTTCCACAAGGTCGAGGCCGTCGACTGCGAAGGCATGGTGCTGGCCCACCCGCTCGCGGCGCTGGATTCAGGCTACGGCTTCCAGGTGCCGATGCTGGCCGGCGACCATGTGACAGACGACGCCGGCACGGGCTTTGTCCACACCGCGCCCGGCCACGGCGCCGACGACTACGCCGTCTGGCTGGCCCACGGCCATCGCGAGATCCCCGAGACCGTCGATCCGGACGGCGCCTACTATCCGACCGTGCCGCTGTTCGCGGGGCTCAAGGTGTTGGAGACCGAAGGCAAGAAGGCCGGCAAGTTCGGCCCCGCCAATGGCGCAGTGATGGAAAAGCTGATCGAGGCCGGCGGCCTGCTCGCCCGCGGCCGGCTGGAGCATTCCTATCCCCATTCCTGGCGCTCCAAGGCCCCGGTGATCTTCCGCAACACCCCGCAGTGGTTCATCCGCATGGACGAGCCGCTGGAGGACGCCGCCCACAACGGCCGCACCCTGCGCGAGACGGCGCTGGAGGCGATCGAGGCCACCGCCTTCTACCCGGCGGCCGGCAAGAACCGCATCCGCTCGATGGTCGAGAGCCGCCCCGATTGGCTGATCAGCCGCCAGCGCGCCTGGGGCTCGCCGCTCGCCATGTTCGTGGACAAGGAAACCGGCCACCCGCTGCACGACGAGGACGTCAACCGCCGCATAGTCGAGCTGATCGGCGCGGAGGGCGCGGACGCCTGGTTCACGCGACCGGCCTCCGACTTCCTCGGCAATCACGAGCCCGAGCGGTTCGAGAAGGTCGAGGACATCCTCGACGTCTGGTTCGACTCAGGCGCGACCCACGCCTTCACGCTGGAGAACCGGCCGCACACCCACTGGCCCGCCGACCTCTACCTGGAGGGCTCCGACCAGCACCGCGGCTGGTTCCAGTCGTCGTTGCTGGAGAGCTCCGGCACCCGCGGTCGCGCGCCCTATGACGCGATCCTCACCCATGGCTTCACCATGGACGAGAACGGCGAGAAAATGTCGAAGTCCAAGGGCAACGTGGTCGACCCCGAGGTCGTAATCCGCGAATCCGGCGCCGAGATCATCCGGCTGTGGGCGGCGATGATCGACTATTCGGACGACAGCCGGATCGGCAAGACGGTCCTTCAGACCACTTCAGACGCCTACCGCAAGCTGCGCAACACCGTGCGCTACATGCTGGGCGCGCTCTCCGACTACTCGCCGGACGAGGCCGTCGAGCTCGACCAGATGCCGCCCTTGGAACGCTTCATCCTGCACCGCCTCTGGGAGCTGGATGGCCAGGTGCGTGCAGCCTACGAAGGCTACCTCTTCCAGGACGTTATCCGGCCGGTGACCGAGTTCTGCCAGAACGAGCTGTCGTCGCTGTTCTTCGACATCCGCCGCGACGCCCTCTACTGCGACCGGCCCGACAGCGTCCGGCGTCGCGCCGCGCGCACGGTGATGGACGCGGTGTTCGAGCGCCTGACCGCATGGCTCGCCCCGCTTATCCCCTTCACCATGGAAGAGGCCTGGACCATCCGCTATCCGGACGCCCACTCCAACTGCCTGCGGGTGATCCCCGATACGCCGGCCGCCTGGCGCAATGACGCCGAAGCCGCGCGCTGGGCGCAGGTGCAGGCGGTGACCTCGGTGGTCACCGGCGCGCTGGAAGTGGAGCGGCGCGAGAAGCGGCTCGGCGCCGCTCTGGAAGCCGCACCGAAGGTCTACGTCGCCGACCCGGACCTGATGGCGGCGTTCGACGGCCTCGACGCCGCAGAGGTGTTCCGCACCAGCCAGGCGACCCTTGCCGCCGGCGAGGGCCCGGCGTCCGCCTTCCGGCTGGCCGAGGTCGCTGGCGTCGCCGTTGAACCGCTACGCGCCGAGGGCAGGAAGTGCGCCCGCTCCTGGCGCATCCTACCCGAGGTCGGCTCCGACCCGCGCTACCCCGATCTCTCGCTGCGCGACGCCGACGCGGTCGCGGCCTGGGACGCAACCCACAAGGCGCCGACAACAGCAGGAATGGCATGAACGGCATCAGCAGGCTCGGCCGCATCGCGCTGACGCTATCGGCCCTGGTGATCATCGCCGACCAGGCGGTGAAGTATTGGGTGCTCAACGTCCTGCGGCTGCAGGAGGGCCAGTCGATCCCGGTCTTCGGGCCGCTGTCGCTCACCGGCGTGCGCAACACCGGCGTCAGCTTCGGCTTCCTGCAGGCGCAGCACGACCTGGTGCGTTGGCTGCTGACCCTCTTCTCGATCGTCGTGGCCATCGTGCTGGCGGCCTGGGTGCGCCGCGCCACGCGGCCGTTGTTCGCCATCGCCGTCGGATTGGTGATCGGCGGCGCGATCGGCAACGTCATCGACCGGATCCGCTTCGGCAGCGTGGTCGACTTCGTGGACGTCTCGCGGATCGGCTTCTTCCCGTGGGTCTTCAACGTCGCCGATTCCGCCATCACTGTCGGCATCTGCCTGCTGTTGCTCGACATGCTGCGCCAGGACGGGCGCGAGCGTGCGACGAAGGCGGCGGGGGATGCGGCCTGATGCAGCGTTGGCGGGGGCGTTGGTTTACGCTATCCACTCTTCCTTCGCGGCCGGGGGGCCTTAGGAGCGACTGGTCTATGAGCGTCAACCGAGTGATCGTCGCCACCGCCTTGATCGCGGCGGTAGGCCTCGCTGGATGTCAGTCGACGCGCAAGGCGCTCGGCATGACCAAGGTAACCCCCGACGAGTTCCGCGTAGTGACCAAGGCCCCGCTGGTGGTGCCGCCGGACTTCGCCCTGCGCCCGCCGGCCCCGGGCAAGCCGCGCCCGCAGGAGCTGCAGCCGGAAAGCGCCGCGCGCACCGCCCTTCTGGGCGCTCGCGAGGCCGAGGGCCGCTCCGACGGCGAGAAGCTGCTGGTCGCCAAGGCCGGCGCCGACAAGGCTGATCCGCTGATCCGTTATGTGGTCGACGACGAGTTCGGCGACGTGGCGCACAAGGAAAAGAGCTTCGCCGACCGCGTGATGTTCTGGCGCGCCGACAAGAAGGCCGCCGCCGCCCCGGGCACGGCGGGCTCCGACACCTCCTCGCCGATCGATCCGGCGGCGGAAGACGCGCGCATAGCGGCCCTGACCGGCGGCAAGACGGTGATTATTCAGCGCGAAGGCCAGCACAAGATCAAGCTGCCGGGCCTCTAGGCGGCTACGGCTTCCACTGGAAGACGTCGTCCAGCCCCACGCCGAACACGTGGGCGATGCGGAAGGCCGCCTCCAGCGACGGCGAGTACTTGCCCGCCTCGATGGCCGCCACCGTCTGGCGGGTCATGCCGATCCGCTCGGCGAGCTCCGACTGGGTCATCTCGCCGTGCTCGAAGCGCAGCCGGCGGATATGGTTGACGATCGGCAGCGCCACCCGCTCTAGACCCCGCGCCGGAACATGACGATCTGCGCGACGGCCACCGTCAGCGTCGCGATCACCACCGCCAACAGGGCGAAGTTGGCCATCTCGATGCCGCGATGCCCAAAGAAGGCCGGCGCGAAGAGGCCTACCGCCAGCACCATCAGCACGTGGTAGCCGAGGCTTTGTGACCGGAGCTGGATGAGCCGCTCGCGCTCGTCCGCCAGCCCGCGCCCAGCCTTCGGCGTCGTCAGGGCGGCGACGATCGTCAGGATTACCTGCAGGGCTACGAGCGCCAGCACCGACAGCAGCAGCAGATGGAGCGAGCCAAGCCCGCCGAAGTGGCGGTCGCCGACGAGCCCGCTGAAGAGCTCAGCGAAATAGGCTCCGAAGCAGATCAGCACACTGACCAGCGTGATCCACGCGGACTTCTCGCGGAACGACATGCGAGCGGCTCCTTAAGGAAAGTTCATTCGACATGATGTATATAATCTTTTACATCATGTTTGACATTCTTGTCATCCTAGCAGCCCCGGAGGGCCTCGTGAACCAACAGATCGCCGCTTCCGCCACCGCGATCGCGCTGCTTGCGATCTTGGGCCTGGCCGGCCCGGCCGCCGCCCAGCATCCGGCGCCCGAGCGTAAGCCGGCGCCCTCCACCGCGAACATGCAGGGCGACGACTCGGTCTGGCGCACCTCGCCCTACATCCACGCCTTCTACGACCTGACGGTGGCGACCTACCGCGCCGGCTCGGCCAAGGTCGACCTCGATGCCTATGAGCAGAAGTCCTACGCCATCTTCCGCGACTTCGGCGTCGCAATGGGCGTCGGTCCCGAGCACATGCAGGATCACCTGAAGCTGATCCCGCGCCAGATCGACGGCATCGTGAAGGACGACCCGAAGGTGCTGGACAGCTACGACAACTTCGTCATGGCGCTGATGGGACCGAAGTAGGCCTATTCGTCGCCGGGCGTCGTCACCGCAAAGCCCTTGGCGCGGAGCTGGTCGAGCACGCCGCCCTGGGCGAGCAGCGGCCGCAGCGGGACTACCGCGATCGCGTGGCCCGGCGTCTTCAGCGCGCGCTCGATGTCGGCGACCTGGTCGGCCTTGACCTTGGCGTCGAAGGCCTGAGCCCCGGGAACGAGCGCGATGCAGCGCTCGTAGGTCCGTTCGTTGGACAGCGCGCCGCGCACGTCGCCCTGGGCCCAGGCCCGCGCCGCGGCCTGGGTCACGCCCGGCCCCGCCTCGACCTGCGCCAGCACCTCGTCGAAGCAGGCCCGCCCCGCCGCCGGCGGCGTGCGGATGATCGCCCCCATCAGCGGCCCGAGGTTGTAGCTGCGCTGGGTGATCGGAACCTTGGCCCGCGACGCCAGCAGCTTGATCAGCTTGGTCGGGTCGGAATTGGTCAGGCCCATCCGGTCGCGGTAGTCGGTGGCCAGGCGCAGGCCCGCGGCCAGCGGATTGCGCGTCGCGTAGTGGTCGGCGGGCTGCCCCAGCGCGGTGCGAGCCGCCACGAAGCGCGCGCGCGCCGAGCCGTCCAGCGTCGCCTCGAACGGCCCACCGCCGCGCAGCCGCATGAAGTTGATCGCCGCGCCCAGGGCTCCGGTCACCGTCACCTTCACGTCTTGGAACGGCAGGAGCACCACGCTCGACCCGGCCAGCCGCTGTTCGAAGATCCCACGGTCCCAGGTCATGTGCTTGGGCGCCAGCGACGGCGCGCCGAGGACATAGACCGTGGTGTCGGCGTCCGACACCGTCCACCAGGCCGGCCCAGGCCGGCGGCCCGTCACCACCAGTTCCTCGACCAGCACGGCGTCCGGGTCGTTGACCGCTGGCCCAACTGGCGTCAGCGGAACCTGGGCGACCGCCGGAACGCCCAGCGCCATCGTCACGACAATCGCCGCCAGCCAACCACGCACTCGCATTCGCCGCTCCGGAATCGTCCTATATTGGTGGACCGCTGAAAGCCTCGTCATGCCGATCCGCCGCCTGCCGCCCGAGACCGTCAACCGCATCGCCGCCGGCGAGGTGGTGGAGCGGCCGGCGAGCGCGGTCAAGGAGCTGGTCGAGAACGCCCTGGACGCCGGCGCGACCCGCATCGAGGTGCAGGCCGACGGCGGCGGCCTGACGCGCATCCTGGTGGCCGATGATGGCCAAGGCTTGTCGGCCGACGAGCTGCCGTTGGCCATCGAGCGCCACGCCACCTCCAAGCTTTCGCCCGACGACGCCGGCGACTACGACCTGCTGCATATCGCGACGCTCGGCTTCCGCGGCGAGGCCCTGCCCTCGATCGGCTCGGTGGCGCGCCTGTCGATCGCCAGCCGTGCGAATGGCCACGCCGACGCCCACGCGATCTTCGTGGAGGCCGGCGCGGTGGGCGCGGTCTCGCCTGCCGCCTTCCCCGAGCCGCACGGCGCGCGGGTCGAGGTACGCGACCTCTTCTACGCCACGCCCGCGCGGCTGAAGTTCATGAAGTCCGAGCGGGCCGAGGCCATGGCCATCGCCGAGGAGATCAAGCGCCAGGCCATGGCGCACGAGGCGGTGAGCTTCGCCCTCGACCTGGACGGGCGCCGCACGCTGCGCCTGCCCGCCGAAACCGCTGGACCCGACGGCCGCCTGTCCCGGCTGGCGGCGATCATGGGCCGGGAGTTCTCCGACAACGCACTCGCCCTGGAGCACGAGCGCGAAGGCGTGCGGCTGTCGGGCTTTGCGGGCCTGCCGACCTACAACCGGGGCAACGCTGCCCACCAGTACCTGTTCGTCAACGGCCGCCCGGTGCGCGACCGGCTGCTGCAGGGCGCGCTGCGCGCCGCCTACGCCGACTTCCTGGCCCGCGACCGCCATCCGCTCGCCGCCCTCTATGTCGAGCTCGACACGGCCTATGTCGACGTCAACGTGCATCCGGCCAAGGCCGAGGTGCGGTTCCGCGATCCGGGCCTGGTGCGCGGGCTGATCATCGGCGGCCTGCGCCACGCGCTCGCCGGAGCCGGACACCGCGCGTCGACCACGGTGGCGAGCGCGGCCTTGGGAGGCTTCCGCCCCGGCGGCTACTCAGCCCCGCCGCCGGCGACCGGATACTCCGCCTGGCGCCAGGGCGGCTGGCAGCCCCAATCGCATTCCGCGGCCCTGGCCGCCGCCGTGCAATCGATCCCCGGCCTGACCGAGGTCTCCGCCCGCGCCGAGCCCGACTGGGAGGCCTATGGCGAAGGTGGCGTCGCTGAGGACGCAGCGCCCGCGCCGGTGTTCGACCCGGTCGACTATCCGCTGGGCGCGGCCCGGGCCCAGGTGCACGAGACCTACATCGTCGCCCAGACCCGCGACGGGGTGGTGATCGTCGACCAGCACGCCGCGCACGAACGCCTCGTGTACGAGCGCATGAAGCACGAGATGGCCGACGGCGGCGTCATGCGCCAGGCGCTGCTGCTGCCCGAGGTGGTCGAGCTCGATCCCGCCGAGGCCGAGCGGGTGACCGCCAAGGCCGAGGAACTGGCGGCGCTGGGACTCGCCGTCGAGGCCTTCGGGCCGGGCGCCGTGCTGGTCCGCGAGACCCCGGCCCTGCTGGGCGAGACCAACGTCCAGGGCCTGGTCCGCGACATCGCCGACGACCTCGCCGAGAACGGCCAGGCGCTGGCGCTGAAGGAGCGGCTGGAGGACGTCTGCTCGACCATGGCCTGCCACGGCTCGGTCCGCGCCGGCCGGCGGCTGACGGCGCCCGAAATGAACGCCCTGCTGCGGCAGATGGAGGCGACGCCGCACTCCGGTCAGTGCAACCACGGCCGCCCGACCTACGTGGAGCTCAAGCTCGCCGACATCGAGCGCCTGTTCGGGCGGCGCTGAGGCGGCTCAAGCGGCGACGCTCTCCGAAGGCACCACCGGCTCGCTGAGCACCGCGCTCATCGCCTCCAGCAGACGCTCCGGCTTCACCGGCTTCTCAACCACCCCATTCATGCCGCAGACCCGGTAGAAGGCCGCGTCGGTCGGATCGGCGTTGGCGGTGACCGCCAGAATCGGCACCGTCGATCCGGCGGTGCGGCCGGAGCGGATGCGGCGGGTGGCCTCGACTCCGTCCATGCCCGGCATCTTGACGTCCATCAGCACCAGGCCGAAGCGGCCGGTGGCGGCCGCCTCGACGGCCGCGGCGCCGTCCTCGACGCTCTCGCAGGTGCAGCCGAACATCTCGCAAAGCGTCTGGGCGACCAGGCGGTTTGTCGCATTGTCGTCGACGATCAGCACGTGCAGCGCCCCGCCGGCGGTCTCCACCGGCGAGACCGACGGCGTAAGGCCCCGCGGTTCAGCCGCCGGGCGCAGCGGTGCTTCGAAGGTGAACAGCGCCCCGCCGCCGGGGTTGGCCGCGGCCTCGATGGTCCCGTCCATCCGTTCGAGGATCTGGCGGCAGACGGCCAGGCCCAGCCCGGCGCCGCCCAGCCGCACGCCGTCCTCGGTCTGCTGGAACGGCGTGAAGATCGACTGCAGGCGATCGGGCGGCACGCCCGGCCCGTCGTCCGCCACCTCGCCGCGCAGGCGGAAGCGATCGCCGTGGCGTTCGGCCGAGAGCCGCACCTGCACCCCGCCGGCCTTGGTGAACTTCATCGCGTTGCTGACCAGGTTGTTGATCACCTGCTGGATGCGCACGCGATCGGCCGTCAGCCACAGGTTCTCCGGCCCCGAATAGTCGGCGCTGAGCGTGACGCCCTTCAGCTCCGCCTGCGCGGACCAGAGGCCCATGACCTCGTCCAGGAGGCCGGCCGCCAGCACCGGCTCCTCGTTGAGTTCCAGGCCCGAGGCTTCGGCGCGCGAGAGGTCCAGCGCGTCGTTGAGCAGGCGCAGCAGCGTCCCGCCGGAGTGCAGGATGGTGTCGACCAGGGGCGCCAGGTCGTCCTGCCGCGACTTGCGGCGGATGATCTCGGCCACCGCCAGCACCCCGTTCAGCGGCGTGCGGATCTCGTGGCTCATGACCGCGAGGAAGCGGCCCTTGGCGGCCAGCGCGTCGCGGGCCTCCTCGGCCAGCCGGCTCATATCCTGGGCCCGCGAAGCCGTCGCGGCCGCGGTGACCTGCAGCAGCGACAACGCGGTCCCGACGCCTGCATAGCGGCCCGCGCAGGTGACGATGAAGCCTTGCAGCAGCTCCGAGGGGCGCTCCTCCATCACCCGCCCGCAGAACTCCTCCACTGTCATGTCGCCGTCCGCTACCAGGGGATCGGTCTTCATCCAGTGCGAGATCGGGCGCGCGGACCAGAGCGCGTAGCCATACTGCGCGGCCATGCGGACGAGGAAGGCGTTGCGCTCGACGAGGCCAACGGGCCGGCCGTCGTCGTCCACCACCGCGATCGCCAGCAGGTCCGGATCGTCCTCGAACCGCTGGTAGACTTGCCGGCCCGTACTCGTGGGCTGCACGGGCGCCGAGAAAGGCGCGATGTCGAGAAGCAGCGTCATCTGGAACTCCGACGAACTCGCCGGAGCCTTGGCCGGCGGCCTCCTAACGCGCGGTTAGACGAAGGCCGGCCTACGGCGAAGCTTTTGTGAAGTGTTCGTGACGTGGCTAACGGGAGGTTTCCGCGAACCTCAGGAACCACACCCGCGCGGCCCCGTAGTCGCGGATGTCGAGGGGCTCGAAGCCCGCGATATCGAGGTCGGGTTCGGCGGCGCCGCGCTCGAAGACGATGATCGCGCCGGGCGCGAGCCAGCCACCGGTGGCGAGCTTGCCGAGCGCCACCTCGCCCAGGCCCTTGGCATAGGGCGGGTCGAGGAAGGCGAGATCAAAGGCCGGGCCGTCCGCGCCCGGCCGCACGCCCAGGTCGGTGGCGTCGCGGCGGTGGACGCGGGTCGCGCCGAACAGACCCATGGCCTCGACGTTCTCGCGGATCGCGCCGCGGGCAGCCTCATCGGTCTCGACGAAGAGGCAGAAGGCCGCGCCCCGCGACAGGGCCTCGAAGCCGAGCGCCCCGGAACCGGCGAACAGGTCGATCACCCGGACGTCCCTCAGGCCGGGCGACCATGCGGCGTGCTCCAGGATGTTGAAGATCGCCTGGCGCGCGCGGTCCGACGTCGGACGCGTGGCCTCGCCCGCGGGCGCGGCCAGGGTCTTGCCTCGGAAGCTGCCGGACACGATGCGCACGATGCTAAGGACCTCTAGCCGCCACGCTTGCCGCGCGATGTCCCCCGTTCCAAGCTTTCGCAGCAACAATCAAGGGATGGCGGTCATGAGCCTGGTCAGCATCGAGCGTCGGGCCGGCGCGGCGGTCGTCAGCTACGCCAACCCGCCGCTCGGCACCATGACCGCGGCCGGCGCGCAGGAGATGCTCGACAAGCTGCGACCGCTCGCCGAGGACGCCGCCGTCCGCTCGATCGTCATCACCGGCGGCGCGCCGGGGATCTTCATCCGCCACTATGACGTGGGCGAGTTGTCGGCGGCCAGCGACGCGGCGGTCGGCACGCCGGCGCCGGCCGGCGCGCGCCCGACGAGCGGCTTCCTCGCCCTGGTCGACCTGATCGCCGAGGCCCCCAAGCCGGTGGTGGCCGCGATCAACGGTCTCTGCATGGGCGGCGGTTTCGAGCTCAGCCTGGCCTGCGATCTCCGTATCGCCAGCCCCGGCGTCGAGGCCATCGGCCTGCCGGAGACCCGCGTGGGCATCTTCCCCGGCGGCGGCGGCACCCAGCGCCTGCCCCGGGTCGTAGGCGAGGCCAAGGCGCTGGAGATCATCCTGCGCGGCCTCACTTTCGACGCGGCCGAGGCCCTGCGCATCGGCGCCATCCACGAGATCGCCGCCGATCCGGTGGCCCGCGCGCTCGAGATGGCGGCGGAGTGGGATCAGCGCGGCGCGGAGGGGATCGCCTTCGCCAAGCGGCTCACCCGCGCGGCTTTGGACCGCCCGATCGCGGAGGGCCTGGCCGACGAGCGCCGCTCGTTTGCGGCCGTGATGCGGACGGCTTCGGCCCGCGAGGGCCTGCGTTCGGCCCGCCCGCCCGCTTCGATCCAGGAGCTTTAGCCGTCGCGGCGGCCTTCGGCTTCGGACGCGCCCAGCCGGGCTTGTATTCCTTCTTCTTCGGCGGCTCGCCGGACGCCGAGGGTCCGCGCGGCCGGCGATGATTGCCCGGCCGCCCAGGGTTGCCGGGGCGGTCGATCTCCACCGCGCCGCGCCGCGGACCGGCGGCGACCTTCGCCGGCGCCTTCCAGAGCGGCCGGTCGCCTTTCGGTAGGTTCTGCGGGGCGATGTGCTCGGCAAGCTGCTCGCGGATCACCCGCGGGCCCACCTCCTCGACCTCGCCCGGCATGAGGGTTCCTAGCGCGAAGGGGCCGTAGGCAAGCCGGATCAGGCGGTTGACCTTCAGGCCCAGGGCTTCCAGCACCCGGCGCACCTCGCGGTTCTTGCCCTCGGATAGCACCACGGTGATCCAGAGGTTCGCGCCTTGCGGCCCCTCCTTGGCCTTGTCCAGCGTCGCCTCGATCGCGCCGTAGTGCACGCCCTCGACGGTGATGCCCTTCTTCAGGGTGTCGAGGCGCTCCTGGGTGACGCGGCCGCGCGCCCGGGCGCGGTAGCGACGGACGACACCGGTGGTCGGCATCTCCAGCGCCCGCGCCAAGCCGCCGTCGTTGGTGAGCAGCAGCAAGCCCTCGGAATTGATGTCGAGACGCCCGACCGAGATCAGCCGCGGCAGGCCCTTGGGCAGGTGCTCGAACACCGTCGGGCGGCCTTGCGGGTCCTTGTGGCTGGTCACCAGGTCGATGGGCTTGTGATAGCGGAAAAGCCGCGCGGGCTCGGCCTCGGTGACCACCGCGCCGTCGACTGTCAGGATGTCGCCGGCTTCGACCTTCACAGCGGGCGTCGTCAGCACTTTGCCGTTCAGCGCCACGCGTCCGGCCTCGATCAGCCGCTCGACCTCGCGGCGCGAGGCGACGCCGGCGCGGGCCAGCATCTTGGCCACGCGGTCTCCCCCAAGGTCGGATGAGCCGCCAGCTTCGGGCGTGCGGGCTTGACCGGACGGGCGGCCACCGGTTCGGTGCGGATCGTGGACCATGACCATCGCACCATGCGCATCGCCCTAGACGCCGCGCAAGCCGCCGCCGCGCGCGGTGAAACCCCGGTGGGCGCCGTGGTCGTGGACCCGGCGTCGGGCGACGTGATCGCGGTCGGCGCCAACGGGCCCATCGGTGCGCACGATCCCACGGCCCACGCCGAGATCGTCGCGATCCGCGAGGCCGCGCTGAAGCTCGACAACTATCGGCTGACCGGCCTGACCCTGGTGGTGACGCTGGAGCCCTGCGCCATGTGCGCCGGCGCTATCAGCCACGCGCGGATCGGACGCCTGGTGTTCGGCGCCGAGGACCCCAAGGGCGGCGCGGTGGTCAACGGGCCCCGCTTCTTCGAACAGCCCACCTGCCATTCGCGCCCGCTCGTCACTTCGGGAGTGCTCGCCGAACAGAGTTCGTCCATGCTGAAGGCCTTCTTTCGCGAACGGCGGAACAAGGGGGCTGCCGAATGATCCTGGGATTGCTCGCCGCTGCAGCGGTTTCCGCATCGCCGTCCGGAGTCGCCCGGCTGGGCTGGATGGCCGGCGCCTGGGCCGAGACCAAGGGCGGCGTCGTCACCCGCGAGACCTGGCTGCCGCCGCTCGGCGGCGCGATGTCGGGCGCCACCCAGACCAACCGCCCCGGCAAACCGCCCGAAACCGAGTTCGCCACCATAACCACCGGCGCGGACGGGCGGGCGGTCTTCACACCGATCATGAAGGACGTCGCGCCGACGCCCTTCACCCTGCTGCCCGGCAAGGACGGCGAGGCGGTGTTCGAGCGCATGAACGACGAGTTCCCCAAGCGCGTGATCTATCGCCGCTGCGGACCCGATCTCTGCGCGCGGATCGAGGGCAAGGTGGCCGGCAAGCCCAAGGGTATCGACTGGCGCTACGTTCGCCTGAAGCCCTGAGGGCTCGCAGACCGGCGAGGCCCGACCAGAAGGCATCCCGAGGGGCTTGCCAACCGGCGAAGCCCGGTCGGAAGATGCTCCCATAAATTCAAAACATATTGGGAGGTCGACATGGCGGGTTTGCTGGACGGCAAGGTTGCGATCATCACCGGCGCGGGCAACGGCCTGGGCGAGGCCTATGCGAAGCTGTTCGCCAAGGAGGGCGCCTCGGTCGTGGTCAACGACCTGGGCGGCGCCCGCGACGGCACCGGCGCCGACGTCTCGGCCGCGCAGAAGGTGGTCAACGCCATCGAGGCGGCGGGCGGCAAGGCAGTCGCCAACGGCGACGACGTCTCCACCGTCCAGGGCGGCGAGAACATCCTGAAAACCGCGCTCGACACCTTCGGCCGCGTCGACATCCTGGTCTGCAACGCGGGCATCCTGCGCGACAAGAGCTTCGCCAACACCTCCGAGGCCGACTGGGACGCGGTCATCAAGGTGCACCTGAAAGGCACCTACTGCACCGCCCTGCCCGTCTGGAAGTGGATGAAGGACAACGGCGGCGGCTCGATGGTTCTTACCTCGTCGACCTCAGGTCTCTACGGCAATTTCGGCCAGACCAACTACGGGGCGGCCAAGGCCGGCATCTACGGAATGGTCCGGGTGATGTCGATCGAGGGGCGCAAGTACAACATCCGCGTCATGGGCCTGGCGCCCGGCGCCTACACCCGCATGACCGCCGACCTGCCTGGCCGCCAGGGCCGCGAACCCGATCCGTTGAGCCTGCCGGAGAACGTGGCGCCGGGCGTGCTGTTCATGGTCTCCGACCTGGCCGCCGACCATTCGGGCAAGATCCTGGGCGTTTCCAGCCGCGGTGTCCGCGAGATCAAGATGCTGCAGACCAATGGCTTCCAGCCGGGCCGGCCCTACACCGCCCAGGAGGTCGCCGAGCACGCCTCGGAGGTCTTCTTCCCCAACGCCGAGGAGCGCACGGCGGTCAGCGCCTAACCACGACGGCCCCCGCATCCGACCGTGCTCGCAGCGGCGACTAGGCTGCAGAAGCGGCGCGGGGGCGGTCATGGCGGACGGCGGCGACAAGGCGGCAGGGGCGTTGGCGCGCCTGCACGGCGTACGAAAGCGGTTCGGCGAGACCCAGGCCCTCGACGGGTTGGACCTCGTGGTCCGGCCGGGCGAACTGCTGGCCCTCCTCGGTCCCAACGGCGCCGGCAAGACGACCGCCATAGCCCTGCTGCTCGGCCTGCAGCGCCCGGACGCCGGCGAGGCCCTGTTGTTCGGACGCTCGCCCCATGACCTGGCCGCGCGGCGCGGCGTGGGCGTGATGATGCAGGAGGTGGTGCTGCCCGACGCCCTTCGGGTCCACGACCTGATCAGCATGACCCAGGCCTACTATCCCGATCCCCTGACCCTCGCCGAGGCCATCGCGCTGGCGGGCGTCGAGAAGATCGCCGCGCGGCCCTACGCCAAGCTCTCCGGCGGCCAGAAGCGCCAGGCCCAGTTCGCGCTCGCCATCTGCGGGCGGCCGCGTCTGTTGTTCCTGGACGAGCCCACCACCGGCCTGGACGTCTCGGCGCGCGAGACCATGTGGGCGACCCTGCGCAAGCTGGTGGCCGGCGGGACCTCGATTGTGCTGACCACCCACTACATCGAGGAGGCCGAGGCCCTGGCCGACCGGGTCGTGGTGCTGGCGAAGGGGCGGCAGATCGCCGAGGGCACAGTCGCCGAGATGCGCGCGCTGGTGGTCCGCAAGCGGATCGACTGCGCCACGGGCCTGGAGCTCGCGGCCGTCGAGGCCTGGCCTGAGGTCACCGCGGCCGCCCGCGCCGACGGTGTCACCTCGATCACCACCGCCGACGCCGAGGGCGTGGTGCGCAGGTTGCTGGCCGCCGATCCTGGCCTGCGCGACCTCGAAGTCCGCCGCGCGGGCCTCTCCGAAGCCTTCGCCGAACTGACCCACGAGCCGGAGCCCGCCCAATGACCGCTCTTGCTGAAATCCCGATCCCACGCATGACGCTGGGCCGCCTGGTCCGCGCCTACCTCAGCGACGCAAAATACGAGTCCCTGCGCCTGTTGCGGACACCGGCCTTTTCGATCCCGATCCTGGCCATGCCGATCCTGTTCTACACCTTCTTCGGGGTCCTCCTGGCGGGCGCGCGGGCCCACGGGCCGATGGCCAACCTGATGTTCGTGGGCTGGACCGTCTACGGCGTCATGGGCCCGGGCCTGTTCGGCTTCGGCATCCTGGTGGCCGTCGAGCGCAACCAGGGCCTGCTCACCTTCAAGCGCGCGCTGCCGATGCCGGCGGGCTCCTATCTCAGCTCCAAGCTGATGATGGCCTACATCTTCGCCGTCGTGGTGATGGCCATGTTGGTCACGGCGGGAGTCACGCTTGGCCATGTCACCCTGAGCCCGCGGCAGCTCGTCACTATCGCCGCGGTGATGTCGACCGGCGTCATCCCCGCCTGCGCGGTCGGCCTGTTCATCGGGACCTGGGCGCCGGCCTCCAGCGCGGCGGCCTTCGCCAACATCGTCTACCTGGGCATGGCCTTCCTCTCGGGCCTGTTCTTCCCGCTGCCGCCGGCCCTGCAGGCCTTCCGGCCGATCTGGCCGACCTATCATCTGATGCAGTTGGCCATGGCCTCGGCGGGCCTGCCCAGCCACGGCTCGGCCTGGGGCCACGTCGGGGTGCTGGTTGCGGTCAGCGTCGGCCTGACCGCGCTGGCCGCGCGCAAACTCGCCCGCATGGGCTAAGCCTCAGGCCGCCTGCGCCAGCCGCGCGTCCAGCCGATCGCGCACCGCCGGCCACTCGTCGGCGAGGATCGAGAAGATCACGGTGTCACGCACTCGGCCGGTCCAGGTGATCCGGTCGTGGCGCAGGATCCCTTCCTGCACGGCGCCCAGCTTCAGCACTGCGGCGCGGGAGCGGGCGTTGATCGCGTCGACCCGGAACACCGCGCGGTTGCAGCCGGCCTCAAAGGCCGTCCCCAGCATCAGCCGCTTGGCCGCAGGGTTCACCGGCCCGCCGCGCAAGGCCGGGGCGTAGTAGGTGCCGCCGACCTCGACCACCCCGTTCTCCGCGTCGGGCGCGATGTAGCAGGTCATACCCTGGCACCGGCCTTCAGCGACGACCGCGAACGGCATCAGCCTGCCGGCGTCGGCGTCGCGGAACATCCGCGCCCAGCTCGCTTCGAACGCCTCGTCCAGCATGGAATAGGGATAGAGGTCGAGCCAAGTGGCGCGGTCGGCGGCGCAGGCGGCCCGCAGGTCCTCGCGGTGCGCCTGCGCCATCGGCTCGAGCCGCACGAACGCGTTCTCCAGGACCTTCGGCTCCAGCCGCATTTTTGTCTCCGACCGCCAAAAAAGTTGTGGTCACGCTCTTGCACAACCCCGAACCGAACATAAGTGAGGGGTGCCCGTTCCTGGGCGTTTCCTCCCCAACTTTCTAAGGCCGGGCCTTCGGGCCCGGCTCTTTTTTTGCCCGCGGCTCAGGCTGACCGGGGGCTCAGGCCTGCAGGAAGAGCCGCGCCGCCTGGACGAGGTAGAGCAGGCCGATCCCGGTGAGCACCAGGCGCAGGTAGCGCTTGAAGTTCACGTCGCTCAGCCGGTTGAGGACGAGGCCGCCGGCCGCCGTTCCCAGCATCGAGAGTGGGATCGCGAGCGCGAACACCCAGCCGGGCGGCAGGCCCTTGCCGTGCAGCGCCAGCAGCGGCGCGCCGTAGACCAACACCTTCATCAGGTGGCTGAAGACCTGGGTGGCTGCCTTGGTGGCGACGATGGCGTGCCGCGTCATGGCCGTGCGCACGAAGAAGATGTCGAGCAGTGGACCCGCAACCCCGGCGGTGAGGTTCAGGCCGGTGACGCCCAAACCGCAGATGAAGGCCTGCGCCGGCCGCTCGGCGTCGAGCCTGACCTTATCCTGCGGCAACCAGACCAGCCCTGGCACCAAGCCCATCAGCAGGTAGAGGGTGGCGGTGGTCGGCTCGAAGACGATCTTGGCCATCACCGCCCCGGCGGCGAAGGCGCCCAGCGCATAGATGCCGACGATCTTCCAGCTGACGTGCTTGCGGTGCAGGATCGCCCGCCAGCCGTTGGCGACGAGCTGCAGCAGGCCGTGGGTGACGAAGACCGCCGACACCGGCAGCACCAGCGCCAGGGCGCCTTTCAGCAAGAGGCCGCCGGCCATGCCGAAGACGCCGGAGATCGCAGCCGTGATGAAGGCCATCGCGACCAGGAAGGCGCCGGTGGCGACGCTCATCGCGTGGCGCTCAGGAAAGCCTGCCCCCGCGGCGTGATCCGAACCGCCCGGTCCGCCGTGCGCGCGCCCGGTGTGGCGACCACCTCGATCAAGCGCGCATCGAAGGCGTCCTCCCAGATCGGCCAACCGGGGCAGAAGGTGCTCCAGGTTTCCATAGCCTCGCCATAGGTGCGCGGGCGCTCGGCGGTCCAGCTCAGCAGCTCAAGTGTCAGGGCCGCGCCCTGCGAGAATGGCGGTGCGTTCGGAGGTGTCATGAAGCGGAGCCATAACCCCCGCGCGACTGTGCGTCCAATATATGCTTTTGACGATATCAATACCCCTGAGGTATGCACCTCCGCCATGGACCTGCGGCGCCTCCGCTATCTCGTGACCGTCGCCGACGAGGGCCACATCACCCGCGCGGCCGAGCGGCTGGGGATCCAGCAGCCGCCGCTGACCCGGCAGATCCGCAGCCTGGAGGACGAGCTGGGCGTGCGGCTTTTCGAGCGGTTGCCGCGCGGCATGCGGGTCACCGAGGCTGGGCAGGCCGTGGTCGAGGAGGCGCGCGCTATCCTGGAGCGGTCGGACCGGCTGCCGGATGTCGCCGCACGGGCGGCCCGCGGCGAGCGGGGCCGCCTGGCGGTGGGCTACACCAGCTCCGGCGCCTTCCATCCCTTCCTGGCTCAACAGATCCGCGCCTTCCGCGCCGCGAGCCCCGGCGTCGTCCTGGCGCTGGCCGAGGACGGCACGCCGGAGCTGGTGCGTGGCCTCGAGGAGGAGCGGCTCGACGCCGTCTTCGTCCGCTCCGGCGGAACGCACGGCGCGGGCCTGTTGGTCGAGCCGCTGTTGGAAGAGCCGATGGTGGCCGCCCTGCCGACTGGCCACGCGCTGTCGCAACCGCGCGGCGGGATCGAGCTTAGTGCCCTCGCCGAGGAGACTTTCGTCTTCTACCGACGCCCGACCGGGCCTGGCCTGCACGACGCCATCGTGGCGGCCTGCCTGCGCGCCGGCTTCAGCCCCACGGTCGGCCAGGAGGCGCCGCGGATGTCCTCGACCCTGGGCCTCGTGGCGGCCGGCCTCGGCGTCTCGATCGTGCCGGCCTCGATGCAGCGGATGAACGTGGAGGGCGTCGCCTTCGTCCCGTTCCGCGGCGACCCGGGCCTTGTCGCGCCTCTGCTGCTGGTGACCCGGCGGCGCGGGCGTTCGGTCATCGTCGAACGGTTCCGCGGGGAGGTGAAGCGCGCCGCCGCCGCGCTCTAGCGCTCCAGCCGCCGCGAGAAGACGGTGGTGGCGCAGAGGCTGCCGTCGGGCATCAGGGCGAAGTCCTCGATCACGCCCACCTTCGCCCAGCCCAGCCCGGCGTAGAGGCTCTCCGCCGCGCCGCCGGTGACAGTGTCCAGCACCAGCATCCAGCGGCCCATGGCGCGGGCCTCGTCCTCAAGCGCCCGCATCAGCGCCTTGGCCGCGCCCCGGCCGCGGGCGCGGCGATGCACCAGCAGCTTGGCCACGTCGGCACGGTGCGGCTGGTTCGGCGGCCAAGCCGGCACGAGCTGCACGACGCCGAAAATCCCGGCTTCGTCTTCCGCCGCGAGAATCGCCCGCCCATCGCCGGCGCTTGCCTGCTCGCGCCAGAAGGCCTCGGCGGCGTCCGGGGTCAGGTCGGCCATGAAGCTCACCGCGGCGCCGCCGCGCACGCAGTCCAGCAGCACCTGCGCCAGGGCCGGCGCGGCAGCCAGCGCCTCGTCCGGCGTCAGGCGGCGGATGCGGAAATCGGACGTCATCGCCTGCGCCTACCGCGCCGCCATCCGCGGGGCCAGCCCCACGGCCACGCTCGACCGGCTAGCCCTTCTTTTTGCTCACGGCGCAGGCAAGGCCGGCGCCGGCCTTCTTCGCCACGCCGGGATAGGGGCACAACGTCTGCGTCGCGCCGCCCTGGCCGGTGGCGACGAGTTCGTGCGGCTCTTCCCTGACGTCGACCCAGCGGTCGATCAGCGTCAGCCAGTCCACAGTCCCGGGCCCCGCGCCGCCCTGGCAGTGCAGCATGCCGGGGATCATGTAGAGCCGGTAGAAGCCGGAGGTGTCGCCCATCCTGGCCGCCACGGCGTCATGGTAGCGGATGCTGCCCAGGGGCGGGATCGCGGGGTCGTTCCAGCCATGGTACTGGATCAGCTTGCCGCCATGCTTCTTGAAGGGCGAGAGGTCCGGGTTCACCGCATCGAGCACGAGCGCGGTCTTCTGCCGGTCGCGATCGTACTTGGCGCCCAGATCCATCGTCAGGAAGTCGAACGACGGGTCGTCATAGACGAAATACTTCAGGAACTGGGACGAGATCGCGTGGCCGGAGGACTCCGTCCATTTGTCCTGCGACGTTCCCGTGTTCCAGGCCTGCCAACCGCCGCGCATGGCCTCGGCCCCCGGCGTGTATCCCGGGAACATCGACTTTCCGCCGACCATCCGCCCGCCATAGATCGCCTTGGCCGAGGCGACTTGCGGCGCGGTCAGGCAACCGTCGGTCTGTCCGGCTTTGCATTTCAGCACCGCCGGGTCGAAGCGGCAGGCCTTCTCGTCGCGGATGAAGGCCTCGCCGCCGGCGCATTGCTTCAGCGCCGCGTCCTGCAGCAACTGAAGCTGCGGCAAGCCCAGATAGCCGCCAGGCTTCGCCAGCGCTTGCTGCATGTAGGCCCGCCCGCCCGTCGAGAGCGTGTTGTAGTTGGCGGGGGCGCCCGCGACGATACCGTCGAAGTCGTTGGGGAAGCGCTGGGCCTCCATCAGCGCCTCGCGGCCGCCGGCCGAGCAGCCGACGAAATAGGACCGTTTCGCGGGCGTCCCCTTCTGGGCGACGATCAGCGCCTTGGCGGCCTCTGTGGTCTCCTTCAGCGAACGGCTGGCGAAGTCGACGATCTTCTCCGGGTGATGGTAGGCCCACTCCGCGGTGCGCCCGTCGCCGCCGTGGCCGTCGTCTGTGCCGGCGGCCGCATAGCCGCTCTCGGCGCGAAGCTTGATCTGCGCCGAGGGGATGGAGCCCGCCAGCCCGCCGTTGCCGACCTGAACGAACTTGCCGTTCCAGGCGCCGCCGATCGGGATCATCACCTCGATCTTGATCTCGGAGTCGGACGTCGGCCGGCTCGTCACCGATAGCAGGCAGGCTTGGCCGGACCTCAGGGCCTCGACCTTCGACGCGGTGACCTGGGCGTGCGGCAGCTTGGTCGCGGCGAGGTCCGCGCAGGCCGTCTCGGCGCGCGCGGCGAAAGGCGCGGCGGCGGCAAGGGCCGCGCCGGCGGCGAGCAGCAGGGGCTTCACGGGCTCAGCCCTTCTTCTTGGCGGCGACCGAGCAGGCGTAGGTCTCGCCCGTCTTCTTCGCCACGCCCGGATAGGGGCAGAGCACCTGGCTGGGCGGGCCGCCGGCCGCCTGGCCGCGGCCGCCGGTGGCGGTAAGCTCGCCGGGCGCCTTGTTCTCCGTCACCCAGCTGTCGATCTGCGAGAGCCAGTCGACAGTCCCCGGCCCGACGCCGCCGCCGCAATGGAGCATGCCCGGGATCAGGTAGAGCCGGTAGAAGCCGCCCGTGTCGCCCATCGTCTTGCGCACGTCCTCGTAGTAGCGGATCGACGAGCGCGGCGGGATCGCAGGGTCGTTCCAGCCGTGGTACTGGATCAGCTTGCCACCCCGCTTCTTGAAGGCCGCCAGGTTCGGATCCGGCGAGTCGATCACCGGCGCCATCTTGGCGTGCGCCTTCTGGTATTGCGCGCCCATGTCCATCTTCAGGAAGTCGAAGTTGGGATCCTGAAATCCGAAATATTTGAAGGCGTTGGACGAGAACTGGTGGCCGGCGGCCTTGGCGTTGACGTCCTGCGTCGGCCCGGTAATCCAGGCGCTCCAGCTGCCGTTCAACGCCTCGGCGCCTGGACTGTAGCCGGGGAAGACCACCTTGCCCTTGGCGTCGACGCGACCGTTGTAGATGGCCCGGGCTGAGGCGACTTGCGGGGCGGACAGGCAACCGTCCGTCTGGCCGGCCTTGCAGGCGAGCTTGCCCGGATCGAAGTGGCAGGCTGCGGGATCGCGGATGAAGGCCTCGCCGCCGCATTGCGCCAGCGACGCCTTCTGCAACAGCTGGCGTTCCGGCTCGCCGAGATAGCCGCCGGGCTTGGCCAGGGCCTGCTGCTGCACCGCCGACAGGCCGAACAGCTCGCTCATGTAGTTGGCGGGCGCGCCGGCGACGATGCCGTCGAAGTCGTTGGGGTAGCGCTGCGCCTCCATCAGCGCCTCGCGGCCGCCGTCCGAGCAGCCGTAGAAATAGGACTTGGTCGGCTTCGACGCCTTCTGGGCGACGATCAGGGCACGCGAGATGTCGGTGGTTTCCTTGAGCGCGCGGTAGCCGAAGTCGACGACCTTCTCCGGGTGGCCCAGCGCCCAGGTCGCCGAGGTGCCGACCGCGTCCTGGTGGCCGTCGTCGGTGCCGGCGACCGCATAGCCGGCCTTGATCGGACCCGCGAACGACGCCCGCGGGATGGTCCCGGCGAAGCCGCCGTTTCCGACCTGCACGAACTTGCCATTCCAACCGGCGCCTTCCGGGATCCACAGCTCCAGGCGGATGTCGGAGTCGCGGGTGGGCTTGCTGGTGACCGAGAGCTTGCAGACCTGCTTGTCGCCGACCGCCTCGCTGACAGCTTTGGTGACCTCGGCATGCGGCAGGGCGGTCTTCACGAGGTCCGCGCAGGCGGTCTCGGCGTGGGCTGCGGCCGGCGCGCCCAGCGCCAGCAGCGAGACGGACACGGCCGCCAGCCCCAGTGTGGTCAGTGTCATCTCGAAAGCCCTCCCAAGCCTTTTGTTTGGCTCAGTGTAGGCAGGCCGCGGCGTTTCACTCAACGCCGCGGCCGCCGAAAGTTGGGAGGGCCGGTATGCGCGCCGGTGGCTAGTTCCGGAACACCGCGGCCATGGAGGAGTCGGCGGCGTCGCGCAGCTGATGCAGCTCGTTGCGGCCGACCACCATGTGGTGCACCTCGTCCGGACCGTCGGCGATGCGCAGGGTGCGAGTGTTGGCGTACATCCGGGCCAGCGGCGTGTGCTGTGAGACGCCGAGCGCGCCGTGCATCTGGATCGCCTGGTCGATGATCTTGCAGACCCGCTCGGGCACCATGGCCTTGACCATGTGGATCCAGACGCGGGCCTCGCGGTTGCCCAGCACGTCCATCGCCTTGGCGGCCTTCAGCACCATCAGGCGCATGGCCTCGATCTCGATGCGCGCGCGGCTGACGATCTCGAGGTTGCCGCCGAGTTGGATGATCGGCTTGCCGAACGCCACGCGCTGCATGCCGCGGGTCACCATCAGGTCCAGCGCCTTCTCGGCCGAGCCGATGGCGCGCATGCAGTGGTGGATGCGGCCGGGGCCCAGGCGTAGTTGGCTGATCTCGAAGCCGCGGCCCTCGCCCAGCAGCATGTTCGACGCCGGCACGCGGGCGTTGTTGAAGCGGATGTGCATGTGGCCATGCGGCGCGTCCGGGTCGCCGAACACCTGCTGGCCCTGGACGATCTCCACGCCTTCGCACGGCAACGGCACCAGGATCTGCGACTGCATGAGCTGAGGCGGGTCGTTCTCGCCGCCCGTGCGGACCATGGTGATCATCACCTTGCAGCGCGGGTCGCCAGCGCCGGAGATGTAGTGCTTCTCGCCGGTGATGACGTACTCGTCGCCCACCCGGACCGCGCGGGTGTCGATGTTCTTGGCGTCGGAGCTGGCGGTGTTCAGCTCGGTCATGCAGTAGGCCGAGCGGATCTTCCCTTCCAGCAGGGGCTCCAGCCACTGCTTCTTCTGCTCGGGCGTGCCGACGCGCTCCAGCACCTCCATGTTGCCGGTGTCGGGCGCAGCGCAGTTCATCGTCTCCGACGCCATGCGGTTCTTGCCCAGCTCGACGGCGATGTAGGCGTAGTCGAGGTTGGAAAGGCCTTCGCCGGTCTCGGCGTTGGGCAGGAAGAAGTTCCAGAGGCCGGCCTTGCGGGCCTTGTCCTTGGCTGCGTCCAGCAGCTCCAGCTGCCCTGGGGCATATTCCCACACGCTGGGCTTCTTGGCGTCCAGGGCGTGGAATTCCTCGCTCATTGGATTGACGACGTCGCGGATGAAATCCTTGACCTTGTTGAGCAGCGGGACCGCCTTCGCGCTCATGCGCAGGTCGTTGAGTTCGTCCTGCGGGTTCAGGCCGAAGCCGGATTCCGGACGGTCAGCAGTCATGGTCATCGCGGTCGCTCCATTGGGCCCTGGTCAGGCGCGTTTCCTGGCCGCGATCTTTGGCTCATCCCGCCGGTTCAAACAAGTGTTTAAATCACCGGCGTGCAGGCGTAGCGGCGCGTTCGCGCGCTCACGGAAGCGCCGCCGGGTTCAGCTTGGATGAACGGCCGCCGCCGGCGGCTCAGGCGTAGAGCGAGCCCCGCGCGCTGAGCATGATCAGCGCGGTCGCCAGGGCGAGCGCACCCACGGCCGGAAGGAGTTTGAACAACAGTCCCATGCCCTTCAGATAAGAACGGCGGGGCCGGGATTCCAGTTAAGCTTTGGAAAGGCGCCGGCGGGCGGCCGCCGGCTAACCTGCCCTATTTCACCGGCGCTTGGCCGATGCTCGGGCAGACCGCCGCGAACAGCGCCTCGTCTTCCGGACCGCCGGATTTCTTCGGCGTGGTGGTCCGCCAGTTGTCCGGGATCGCGAGCGGCGCGGAGGGCTTGTAGGAGCCCATCAGGATCAGGTTGTGCTTGGTGCAATCCAGCGCATAGACGTAGCCGACGCCCGTGCCCGGGCCGCCGGGCGCGATGTTCACTGACGGCTTGGAGATGGCCTGCATGACCACCAGCCGGCCGCTCTGCTTGTCCTTGTAGGTGTAGTCCCCATCGTAGGACCACTCGGTGCCGTTGGCGCCGTCGACGAATTTCGTCCAGTGCTCGGCATGGGCCGCGCCGGCGGCCGACAGGGTAACAAGGGCGGCAAGCGCAAGGGCGCGTCGCATGAGGGGCTCTCTCCACACTGGGTTCGTTCTTCGCACCGGACCCTAGCGGCGGCCGTGAAGCGCCTCCAGCGGAATCCGCGCGCTAGGCCACTTGCCGCACGGGCTCGGCCACGCGCGGATCGGCGGCGGCCATGTAGTCGCGGGTGATTGGCGCGGCGGCGACGCGCTTTGTGAGCTGGAGCTGGAAGACCATGTGGCCGCGGTAGCGGAAGGCGAGCTCGCTGATCGACAAGTAAAACTCCCACATCCGACAGAAGCGCTCGTCATAGAGCGCCGCGATGGTCCCCCGCTGAACGGCGAAACGCTCGCGCCAACAGCGCAGGGTCTCGGCGTAGTGCAGGCGCAGGATCTCGATGTCGGCGACGATCAGCCCTGCCCGCTCGACGCAAGGCAGCACCTCCGAGAGCGAGGGGATGTAGCCGCCGGGGAAGATGTATTTGGCGATCCACGGCTGGGTGAAGGCCGGCCCGTCGGCGCGGCCGATGGAATGGATCAGGGCCACGCCGTCGTCGCTGAGCAGCCGTGCGACCTGGTCGAAATAGGCCTGGAAGTTCGGCCGCCCCACGTGCTCGAACATCCCCACCGATACGATCCGGTCGTAGGGCCCAGCGACGTCGCGATAGTCGGTGAGCGAGAACCGCGCACGGTTCGAGAGCCTCGCCGCCTCGGCCCGCCGCCGCGCCGTCGCGAGCTGCTCGGCCGAGAGCGTAATGCCCTCGACCTCGACGTCCGCCGCCCGCGCCAGGCTAAGGCCCAGGCCGCCCCAGCCGCAACCGATGTCCAGCACCTTCTGGCCTGGCTCCAGCAGGAGCTTGGCGGCGATGTGCTGCTTCTTGGCCGCCTGGGCGTCTTCCAGGCTCATGCTCGGCTCGGCGAAATAGGCGCAGGAGTATTGCAGGTCGGGGTCCAGGAACTGGCGATAGAAGTCGACTGAGAGGTCGTAGTGGTGGGCGACGTTACGCCGAGCGGCGGCCCGCGCATTCGCCTGCAGGCGCCGGTCCAGCCACCAGCGCGAGAGCGCGCTCGCGCGCTTCAATGGCCGGTACTTGGCGTTACGCCCGATCAGGTCGACGAGGTCATGGATGGAGCCGGTCTCCATGACCAACCCGCCCTCCATATAGGCCTCGCCCAGCGCCATGGAGGGGTTGGCGGCGATGCGCGCCAGCCAGCGGCGGCTGGTGATCGCCACCGCGACCGGCTGGCCCAGGCCGTCGCCCAGCCGCCAGGTCTCGCCGGAGGGCAATCGCACCCGAAGGTCGCCGTCCCGAAGCACATGTTCAAGGTAGGATTTGAGCGCCATCGCCGGGCCTCAGTATCAAGCCGACGGACTTGAACGTGGCTTCCACGGCCAAGGTTCCAGACCATTGTTCGGCCAAGCGCGGCTCAAAGTCGCCCGCCAAATCCTTGACTCGGCAGACCGTCTTTCCTAATTGCTGCGCGGCGTTAGCACTCAAGGGCTGCGACTGCTAACATGCGGCCTTGAGGCGGCTGGCGCTGTCAGAAAACCAACCGCCGTTTCGAACGGAGAAAGAGCATCATGGCGTTTCGTCCCCTGGGAGATCGCGTCCTCGTCAAGCGCGTCGAGGAAGAAGAGAAGACCAAGGGCGGGATCATCATCCCCGACACCGCGAAGGAAAAGCCGCAGGAAGGCGAAGTGATCGCCACCGGCCCCGGCGCCCGCGACGACAGCGGCAAGATCCAGCCCCTGGACGTGAAGGCCGGCGATCGCATCCTGTTCGGCAAGTGGTCCGGCACCGAGGTCAAGCTCGACGGCCAGGACCTGCTGATCATGAAGGAAAGCGACATCCTCGGCGTCCTCGAGCCCGTGAAGGCTGCGAAGGCCGCCTAAGCGTCCACCGCCTCCTTCCTCACATCATTCAGAAAAGAGAGTTCCCAACATGGCTGCGAAAGACGTCTATTTCGCCTCCGACGCGCGCGATCGGATGCTGCGCGGCGTCAACACCCTGGCCAATGCGGTCAAGGTGACGCTCGGCCCCAAGGGCCGCAACGTGATCATCGAGAAGTCCTTCGGCGCCCCGCGCTCGACCAAGGACGGCGTCTCGGTGGCCAAGGAAATCGAACTGGCCGACAAGTTCGAGAACCTCGGCGCCCAGCTGATCCGCGAAGTCGCCTCCAAGACCAACGACAAGGCCGGCGACGGCACGACCACCGCCACGGTGCTGGCGCAAGCCATCGTCACCGAGGGCCTGAAGTCGGTGGCCGCGGGCATGAACCCGATGGACCTGAAGCGCGGCGTCGACAAGGCGGTCGCCAAGGTCGTCGAGGAGATCAAGAACTCCTCGCGCAAGGTCACCACCAACGCCGAGATCGCCCAGGTGGGCACCATCTCCGCCAACGGCGACACCGAGGTCGGCGACATGATCGCCAAGGCCATGGAAAAGGTCGGCAACGAAGGCGTCATCACGGTTGAAGAAGCCAAGACCGCCGAGACCGAACTCGACGTCGTCGAAGGCATGCAGTTCGACCGCGGCTACCTCAGCCCCTACTTCATCACCAACGCGGAGAAGATGGAGGCCGACCTCGAAGAGCCGATGATCCTGCTCTTCGAAAAGAAGCTCTCCTCGCTGCAGCCCCTGCTGCCGGTGCTGGAAGCGGTGGTCCAGTCGGGCCGTCCGCTGCTGATCATCGCCGAGGACGTCGAAGGCGAAGCCCTGGCCACCCTGGTGGTCAACAAGCTGCGCGGCGGCCTGCGGGTCGCGGCGGTCAAGGCGCCGGGCTTCGGCGATCGCCGCAAGGCGATGCTGGAAGACATCGCCATCCTGACCGGCG
>Ga0070665_100000623_pt1 | contig 48311 bp, 34 predicted proteins | sample KBSS13metaG_FD_65862 | JGI IMG/M metagenome (GOLD analysis project Ga0070665, IMG submission 65862) | Switchgrass rhizosphere microbial communities from Kellogg Biological Station, Michigan, USA - KBS S1-3 metaG | ecosystem: Host-associated > Plants > Roots > Rhizosphere > Soil ...
TGTACCCGCGAAGAATCGTCACATCGCCGCGATGTTCCATCAAGGCGGCGGCGACGCGGTGTTCCAGAACGATGTCTACAAGGCGCGGCACAACGGCGTCGACAACCCGAACATCGCCGTGTTGAAGGAACTGCACGAGGCGGGCGTCGAGCTCCACGTGTGCGGACAGGGGCTCATCGGCAAGAAAGTCGATCCGTCGCAATTGCTCCCCGGTGTCCAGGCGGATCTGTGGGCGATGGTGACGATGGTCAACCTGCAGGCGCGAGGGTACGTCCGGGTAGGCTGAGAGGGCATCGGATGCGTTTTCGACTTCTCGGGCGGACCTGAAGGTCCGCATTACACACGAAATCGAAAACGCGCCGATTCCAACCTCACGTCGTCGCCGGCGCGCCGCTGAACATGGCCTTGAGTTGGGCGGCGAGATCCTCTTCGCCGACCAGATCCGCCGCTCGAAACGCCTGCTGATAGATGGACGTGGCCTGCCAGGGTTCGGGACTCAGGGCCAGCGCGCTCCGATACGAATCGCCGGCGGCGGCCGCATTCCCCAGGTAGAGGTTCGCTTCGCCTTCCGTCGCTCGGCGCCACACATCGTCTGTCGCCTGCGCCGCGTGAGCCAGCGCCCGCTGCGCGTACGTGCGGCATGCGCTGACATCGCTGCCGTACGCGAGCTCCATGAACGCGCAATTGATCGCGTGGTAGTACGCCTGCGCTCGATCCACCTTCGTCTCGGCCTGCTGGAGCGCCTGGCCGTACAGGCTCAGCGCCTGTTCCGCGTCGGATCGTCTGTGCTCGACCAGCCAGCGACGCTTCAATCGGCCAGCGAGTACACCGATGGGATCCGTGCCTCGCGGATTGGCTTTCATCAGCATGTCGATGGCATCGCCCTGCCGTCCGACCGCTTCGAGCGCGAGCGCGAGGGTGACCAGCGACTTGTCGTCGAGGTCGGCGCGATTCGGCCAGAGCGTATTGATCGCGTCCTGGAAATGACGTGACTCGACCGCGAGGCGTGCCGAATCCTGCGCACCTCCAACGGTCCCCCCGCCGGTGAGCGCTTTCACGGCGATCTTGTAGCCGAGGTGATCGGCATCAGGCGGCTTCACGATTTCGAGGTGGTTCCCGTATGCCACCCGGCGCCGCGGCTCGGGGAACGGCTCGATCGACGAGGTTCGCGGGACGAATTCGTCCCTGTCCCCGGCGACGGTCACAAACGTGAACGGCGGCGTGGTCCCGATCGTCGTCGTCCAGTCGCCGCGCAGCTTCGTGATGAACGGGCTGCCGGCCGCCATGTCGCGGATCTGCCGCTTCCAGAAGTTGAATGGCGACGCCTTTTCTAGACCGGCGCTCGGCGTCCCGAACAGCAGCAGATGAGAAACGCGCTTTCTCAGCGCATCGTTCGACAGCAGCGCGCGTTGAACGAGCAGTCCCCCCATGCTGTGCGCAAGGAAGGCAATGGACTCGTATCCGTCGATGGGCGGTACATCGGAGACCGATTCGATCAGGCCTCCCAGCGTGACGATCGCGGGGTCGGCGCTCCAGACTCCGGCGATATCGAAGGAGAGGCTGGTCGAGTAGCCGATGCTGAACACGTCCCAGCCGCTGAGCGCTTTTTCCGCCATCAGAAGGTCGGGGAAGCGTCCCCACGTGGTGTCGGCCTTGCCGCTGAACCCGTGAACGAGCACGACGGCAGCCCTGGCATTGTTTGCGCGATGCGGAATCAGCCGTGGATTGTCGGCCATGACGTTCCTCTCTCGTGATCTGCGCCGCCGTCACTACGGCAGCGACTTGATGGCTGCGTCGATGAGCGGCAGACCGTCGCTCAAACCCGGGAGCTCCACGCCGCCGTCGACCAGTAGCTGCAACGCCGAGCGATATGTGCCGGGCTCCCAGTTGTGCGTGCTGGCGTCGATCCCCTTTTTCGTCCAGTCGACGAAGCCGGCCGCGTCGCCCGCGTAGAGACGCATTTCGGCCGTGTCGAACAGGCACCACGGGACATCGAACGGCGGATTCGCCGCGGCCTGGCCTTTCCGCATCTTCTCGGCGAGGAACAGCTGGCGCTTCGTCGTGTCGTCGATCGTCAGTGCATGCGCGGTCCGCGCCCGCAGCTTGATCGCCATCAGCAGCGGATAGGGATGCCCGCCAGAGACGTCGACGGCTTTCTGGTAGCACTGCGCCGCTTCGTCCAGCCGGTTCGTCTTGCGCAGGATGCCGCCCAGCGAGGAGAGCGCGTCGAAGTCACTCGGGTTGAGCGCGATCGCCTTTCGCAGCGCATCCTCGCCCCGCGCGTTCTTCGTCGCTCGGGCCTCCTGGATGCCGCGTTCGCGCCAGGCATCCGAGTAGTCCGGCTGCAGCGTCGTGGCCGCGGTGAACTGTTCGATCGCCCCCTGCAGATCCCCCTGATCCCGCAGTAGGACGCCAAGCCGCACGTGGATGAGCGCGTTGCCGCCGGAGACCGTCAACGCCTGCCGCAGCTTCGCGATGGCGGCCGGTCTGTCGAACTGGCGCAGCGCGTTTTCGGCGTCGAGCAGGAACGCGTCGACTTCAGCGCGCCGCGGCTGTTCGTTTTGCGCCTTCAACGCAATCTGCACGGGACTGTCGAGGGCATTCTGCTCGAGCGACTCGCGCAGTACCCGGCGAACCAGCTTGCGCGCTTCGTCCGCGTTCTTCTCCGGACGATAGAGGTACGGGAACGCCTTGATGTGGTTGATGTCGAATGGAATCGTCGCGTCGCCCTGCCGGAAGATGGCGGTGGCCGACTCCCGCGCGGCGTGGCGGACGCCGATCTCGTACATGACGTTCGGGTTCAGGCTCGTGATGTCGGCCAGCACGAACCGCGAACGGTTCAGGTACTGGAACATCTCCTGTCCGATATCACCCGAGAAGAAATCCCTGTCGGTCCGCGCGGCCTTGAGCTTGCCGCCCTCGGCCAGCGCGACGGCGTTGATGGCCGGCTTGAAGATGTTGTCGTAAATGTTGTCGAAGTTGACCTTGTGTTTGCCGACCGGCTTGGTGCCGAACGGCATCACCACAAAACAGATCTTGGTGTAGTCCATAACGTCCCTCGCGAAGAAGGGCAGACGTGATCACTGGACGGCCGCGAGCGACGTTATTCCGCGGCGACGCCTGGTCCGGCGTGCGGGTTATGGATCGCCTGCTACCTGGAGCCCTCTGGACGGCTTCGATCGGCGTGAATCCCGTTCAGTTCCCGCAGCTGGCGATCCAGTCGTTTCAGGAGCGCCGCGTCTCCCGGATACCAGTACGCGATGTGGCAGCTCTCGCACGCCTCGTCGAGGTTCTCGGCGGCGTCCCACAGCTCCTTGACGTCCTTGCGCTTCACGATGTCGAGCACTTCGAGGCCGACGTTGCGCAGCGCTTCGATCTTCGCGTTCCACAAGACCGGGTCGGCCTCGAGCTTCGCCTTAATCTGCGCCGGCGACAATTCCTCCGGATCAGGGCCGGTGCTGTTGTTCTCGTCTCCCGGCGGGGCGAACGGCCGAGGAATCTTCAAGAGATAGATGCCTTCGGCGAGCATGACGCCGCCGACGCGGAGCCTGTCCCAGTCCGCCTGGGTTCTCGGCTGGATTTCGACCGTCCCGTCCTTGCTGTCCACCGTCCCGATGGCGTCGAACACGTAGTCGGACGCCGGATCGATCATGTCGCGCATCAGTTCCTTGACCGACACGATCGGCTTGAGATCTCCCCAGAGCTGGGGCGCGGGCATTTGAGGCGGCGTCGCCTTCGACGAGGATGAACATGCCGGCAGCAGAGCGCCAAGCGCGAAGACGCCCGTGCACACGATCAGCGATCGACGAAAGGCACCGGACATTCCACCTCCAGAACTGATCGGCCGAGTCTACCTTTTCGATGATTGGGCCAGCAAGAACGCAGGGCTAAAGCCCTGCGCCACTCCCCACATGTAGCGCAGCCCTTCAGGGCGCGATCTCAGTACAGCGACGGTCTGGACGATCCGCCCAGCAGGGACGAATCGATGCTGCCGATGGTGTGATGCCCGCCGCCGCCCCAGGCGAACGACAGATTGATGAGCGGGAAGCCGCCCGCGCGCACGGTGAGACCGATCGCGACACTCTGTGAGTAGTCGCCGGTGCCGAACCCGTCGGTGCCTTGCGTCACCTTGCCCTGTTCGAGCAGCAGGTACGCGCCGATCGGACCCCACAGCGAATGCTCGACGCTTTCCTGCAGCGCGATCAGATTGGGTCCGCGGAATCGATAATCGTCGTACGCCGCCAGCAACCGTTGTCCGTTCAGATCGGAACCGCCCAGCGTCGGTTGAAAGTAGAACGGCACTGAATCACCCTCGAATGCCGTCGAGCGCGTCGTCAACAGCCGGAAGCTGACGGTGCCTTCGCGGTTGCGTGAGTACGAGACCGGAGGACAGCGGCGGGTGCCGACCGATTCGGAGCATTCGTTCGGGCCGTTCGTATCCTTTGGACCTGTGGACGACACCGTGCGATAGAGCGGCACATCGTGCTTCAGGTCGAGGCTCCACCGGTGGAACGATCCCTGCGCATCCGACGAGCCTGCGAACTGCTGGAAGTCGAGCAGGTAGTTCAGCCGCACGTGCCCGTCGAGCAGGGACGGCTTGAAGCGAATGCCTTCCTCGAACTGCGCGAAGGACGGCGTCTGCGTGAACGGCCCCTGTTTGGGTGTGGCCACGCCGGGCGGCGGGATCGTATCGCTTTCGATGCTCAGAAAGCGTCCGTTGACCGCGCCGATGAGCGACGGCCGAAGCGCGCGAAGGGCGTCGAATCGGCTCAGCGGATAAATCGTGTTCGCGCCGATAATCGTCTGGCGTTCGCTGAAGAAATCCTGGCCGGCGTTCGTCGTCAGCGTGTCGAGCGAGATGGTCTGCGCGTACAGGTTGAAGACCGGGTACTCCGTGATGGTCACCGTCGGCTGTCGCGTGGCCGGGGCCGCACCCGGACGAACGACCTGGATCGGCTCGTCGGGGATATGGATCAACTTCATGTACGCGCCGGCGCGCCACGACCCGCTGGTCGCAAACACGCTGTCGGCGCTCCAGCTGATGCGCCATTGTTCGTTCGGCGTGTAGTGCTCCGAGAAGGCGAGGCCGAAGCCCATGCCGTTCAGCGGCGGCAGGCTGCCAATCGCGACGTGGAAGGGATCGTCGGTCGCCACCGTCACGATGCAGCCGACGAGCGCCTTGGGATTGAATCCGCTGCAGCTTTCCTTGAGATCGTCGCCTTCACGACGGAGATCCGATTGGAACCGGCTTTCCTGGGCAACGGCCGGAGCCGCGAGCAGGCCAAGCAGCACGAGCACGAGTGAGAGGGTTGCACGCATGGGATTCGTTACCGGCGCGGCCGGCGCGCCGACCGTGCAGCCCGGGCCTTCGCAGCGGGCCGGGCTTTCGGTTTGGATCTGGATGTCGCTTTCGCTTTCGCGGTCGGCTTCGGTGTGGCGGGCGCCGACAAAGGAGTCGCGGGAGCCGGAGGTACCACACCCTTCGGCGCTGTCGCCTGCGCATGCAGCTCCTCGTTCAGCCTCGCAATGCGCGCAGCGGCCTCAGCCTCGCTGACCGCCTGCCTGATGCGGAACGCCTTGGCCGTGCGCGCACCGGCGGGGCGAACCGCCCATTCGAGATGCTTCAACTGGCTCTGAAGCAAGGTGCCGGCCGGCCGATCCGGGTTGTAGGCGCTCTTGGGCGTTTTCGGGACGCGAATGACAGCCATGAGATCAGCCGAGATCGAATTCAGGCGCATCGGTGCGCATGGTGTTGAGTGTCAGCAGGTCGAGAAACGTTTCCGCCGCCTTCTCGCGCGGGGACCGATCCGCGAACTCCTGCAGGAAAAACTTCGTGGCCGTCGCCGGAATCGACGCGTGCTCGAAGACGCGATCCGTCCCGACGACCGTTCCTCGAGCGACCCATGGTGAGACCAGAATCGCCGGCACGCGAACCCCGAGTCGATCGAACATGAACGGCTTCCCGGTCCCCGTCGCGTCCGGCTGCGCCACGAACCCGTCGGGCGTGCAGGCGGGCGGGGGGACATGGTCGTAGATGCCGCCGTGCTCGTCGTACACGATGAGCAGCGCGGTTGACTCCCACAGCGCGGCGTTCTGCCGGATCGCGTTGTAGATCGCCGCGATGAAGCGTTCGCCTTCGCGGACGTGATGATCGGGATGCTGGTCGGACGCCAGAATGGCCGCGCCGTCCTCGCTTTCGTGATCGCTGTAGTTGGGCTCGATGAACGAATAGTCGGGCAGCTGGCCCTTGCCGCAGTCGTCGAGGAACTGCTGGAACGTGCCGAAGAACTGCGGCTGGTGCTGCAGCAGGTTCACCACTTCGAGCGATGAGCTCTTCACGTCGAAGTAATAAATCTTGGCGGTCTTCTTCGCATCGTCGAGCCGCTGGTAGATGCTCTTGAACTGCGTATTCGGATAGAAGACTTCCATGCCCACGTGACCGAAGGAGGTGCCGTAGTGGGCGAACGCGCGGTTGCACAGCGTGGGCCCCGGAATCGACGCGAACCAGCGGTTGAACACGGCGAACTCGGTCGCCAGGGTCGTCAACACCGGGAGCTTCTCGGGCGGGAAGTAATACATGATCTTCCGCGAATGGTTGACGTCCTTGCGCTGCGAGAAGTAGCTCTTCACGAACCCCTGCATCGTGGCGACGCGTCCGGGCGTCGTGTCGCCGTTGAAGATCTGCAGGTCCACGCCGGGGAAGTGATGGTCGGGGTCGGGATCGAGTTGCCCCTGGTATTGCGCCAGCGGCTGGGCCGGCGCCTTGGCACCGGTGGTGTCGACGTTGGATTGCGTGCCGTCGATGCCGTCGATTCGCGCGTCGGTCGCCTTCAGGGCGCCGAGCATGTGATCGAACGAGCGGTTCTCCATCATCAACACGACGATGTGTTTCAGCTTGTCGAAGCCGGGCGTTGACATTTGGGTTCAGCAGTATCGCACGCCGCTGAGATGAGCTGTCTCATCCATTCCGGAGATAATTTGCATAAGGATGATGCGGTGATGCCGTTCGATCCGTCGCTCGGCATCGCGTTCGAAGGCTGCGCGTGCCTCGCGGCTTTTCATGTTGGCGTCATCGAGTGGCTCAGTGAACAGGGGTTTCGTCCCGCTGCCGTGACCGGGGCCAGTTCCGGTTCGCTCGTGGCGGCGGCGCTCGCGACGGGCCGCGTCAGCGAGCTTCGAGAGGCGTGGATGGAAGTGGCCGGCAGCGCCGTCTGTGACTGGCGGAGGCTGCTCCGTGCGCGCTGGCCGTTCATGATGACCGAGATCGTGTCCGGGGCAGCGCGGCGCCGGTTTGCCGATGCGTTGATGGGGGACACCATCGTTCCGCTCGGCATCCCGGTCACCATCTGGGACGAGTGGCGCTTCCAGCGTCGCTTGTTCACCGCCCGTCATCCGATTCGCATCGCGGCAGTGATTCAGGCCTCCTGCTTTCTTCCGGGGCCGTACTGGCAGATGGTGCCGCTCGAGGGGCGTCCCGCGTTCGACGGCGCCTGGCTCGAACGGGTGCCGGTGGACGACGCGGCCGCGCTCGGAGCGGGGAAGGTGATTGCGTGCACCAGCAACATCGACGGCCGGCTGCTCAGAGGCGCGCTTCGTCCGGTCGACGTCGCGAAGCCGGCGTCGGATTTTCGCGTCCTCTCGCCGATCGAACCGCTCTCGCTCGGTGCATGGGACTTCAATCTCGAACGGTCGGTTCAGGCGCTCGCGATCGGTCGGGCCAGCGCGGCGGCGTTTGTCGATCGCCATCGCGAATGGTTGAGGGACGGCGGTCCGTGAGCACCCCTCATCTGGAATCCGTACTTGTTGTGGCGCACGGCTTCAGCCGTGCGAACGCGATCTCCCTCGAATTCGCAGGGCTGAAGCCCTGCGCCACAGGTGACCACTTGGCACCTGGCACCATGGCACCTGGCACGATTCCTATCGCAGCAGATCCGAAACGTTGAGCGTCATCATCCAGGCACCGCGGCTCTCCCAGGGCAGGGGTGACGGATTCCAGGCATACAGCGCCGTAAGATGCAGTACGTTGACGATGCTGACCCGAACGCCGAGTCCGATGCCGTAGCGCGTGCCGCCGGCCTGGTCGGCGGTCTGAGGGCCGATGCGGGCAGCATCGAACGACAGCACGGGACCGACGGCCACGGCGTTGATGTCGTTGATGAACGTGTCCATCGCCGAGAACGCGAACTTCAAGTCCTCGTCCGCCTTCGCTTCCGCGACGTCAGTCCGCACCTGCTTCTGCGTGCCGGCGATCGACGCGCCCAGCGTTGCGAGCTCCTGCAGATGCGCGGTCAGCGTTTGGGGCGGCAGGGCCGCGGCCAGTTCGGCGACGCATCCCGAGGCGACGCCGGGGACCACGCTCGTCGCGATCGGTCCAAATCCGGTGTCCTTCAGATGCGTCATCTTGTCGCGCGCCGTATCCGCGGCGTCGAGGCAGTCGTCAAGCGCGTCCTTGTGCGCCGCATCGACGGTGCCCTGCGCGGCCGTCAGTCCATCGAAGAGTGTGTCGAGTACCGTCGTCACTCGCGCGGCATCTGCCGCCATGAGCTTCTGCGCCGGATCCTTTGACTGGTAGTACACGACGGCCTGGCTCTTGCCGGTCTGCTTCGCCGCGTCGATGCCGCTTTTGAAGCTCTCGGACCGCGACAGCCAGAGGGGGATCAGCGGATAGCGCCAGACCGGAGCCGATAGCGTGACGTTCATCGCCGCGAACCGATCCCCGCCGAGCGATGTCTCAGGGGACGTCCGGTCGAGTTGATTGCTGGGCACGCTTCGGATGAACGGATTTGCCCGGATGATCCACGATTCGCCTTCGAGGAAGGACTCTTCGCGATTGCCGCCGCGAAAGAACTCGGCGACCGGCGCTGTGTTCGAGCCGAGCAGCCACCCCGCATTGACCCGCGCTTCGAGCTGCAGGGCAATATGGTCGGCGACCGGAATCTGCGACTCCCAGACGAAGTCGGCGATCTGTTTGCTGTAGCTCACCACCGAGTCGCCGGGCACGTGTCCGAGCAGCACAGCGTACGACGCCGCGGCCGAGTAGCGATTCCCTCCGGTCGCGACGCCGGCGGCGGCACGAAGCGCGCCATACCCGGTGCGATCGTCGACAGGTGTTCCGTTGGACGTGACGGACGCCTCCTGATTGCCGCCTTCGAGGCTTCCGCCAAAACGAAACAGGGCGCTGGCGCCGCCAAACGGCCTGGTTTGCGCCGCGAACTGACCCTTGAACGCTGTTGTGGAGAACTGATCGCCGGGCGAGCCGGCTTCTTTCTGATCGGCCACCGAGATGCGCCAGTCGCCGGTGTCCAGCCACTTCAGGTGCGGTGTGGAACTGCCTGCCATGGCGAGACGAAACAGGTGCGACCGGTTGGAGGCGACGGCCTGCGCGTCGATCGCGTCGATCCGATCGGCGACGTTTCTCACCGTCACCGTTCCGCCCGCCAGAAAATTGTCGGAGGCGTTGTATGCGGCCATCGGGGCCAGCTTCACTCGCCGAGCCGGTGCCAGCGTTCCAGCGGCCTCGGCGGGATCGGTGCGCTGGGCATCCCGCGACTCGATCGTGAGGCCTCTCGCGTGCGTCAGGAGCGAGGTGAACGTGCGGTAGTGGATGTCGAGCAGCTTCCGGCCATCGAGATCGCTGCAGTTCTCGATGACGCTGACGACGACCGTCACGTCGACGAGCGATTCGCTGCCGAGAAACGGCGCATGGAGGCGCGACTCGAGCGCCTTCGCCGCGGCGACGGCTCGATCGACGCGGAACGGCTCGCCTTCGACCGGGAGGTCGATGCCGGCTGCGCGGGCTGCCGTCGACGGCATGAGCTGGAACCAGTCGAAGGTGCCGCGAACTTCCACCCGGCGAACGGCGTAGCCTTGCGACTCGTACGCGCCGGGAGCCAACTCGCAGCCGCCGCCTCCAACGACCTGGCGTTCCGCAGTCGCCTGCATCGCGAACGCGCGGACACCCGCGGCGTGGAGAAGCGCCGCGACGGCCGCCGTCCTCAGGAACCGCGATGCCCTTGCACTATGCGTCACGCGCTTCGATGACGCCTTCGACGGCTTTGGCGAGGCGGGCAGTCGTTGCCTTTCCAGCCTTGACGCGATCGGCGGCCGTCGCCACATCCACCAGCGTGCTCTCGGCCTGCGAGGCGTTGAAGCCCTTGTCGGCCGTGATCTGCATGTTGTCGAAATTTTTCGCCTTCACGTCGACATCGACGTGAACAACCGCTTCGTCGAAATCGTCCGTGCGGCTCGCGCGCTCGAACAGATCGAAATGGATCGCCCAGTCTTCCACGTCGTCCTTGTCGGTGCTCTTGTCGAGGCCGAACGCGAACTTCCGCAGACCATCCTTGCTCATCACGTCGATCACTACGTGGACCGAGAGGATTCTCTTACCGACTCCTGCAGGCATGGCCGATCCTTTCGACAAGTGTTCCGGCTGGCGAAGGCCGGTGATATCAAGCCACGGGATCAACGATCGGTCAAGGGTGGGTGGTATTCTCTGGAGCGTCCGCGTCGATCATGGGGCCAACGCCGAAGAACCAGTACGAGTACGTCGTGGTCGGTTCCGGTGCCGGCGGTGGCACGCTTGCGGCTCGCCTTGCGCTGGCCGGGCACCGCGTCATGCTGCTCGAAGCCGGCGGAGACCCCTATGAGCTGCAGGGCGGCGATCCGCTGTTCCCGTCACCGCGTCTGCCCGACGACTACGACGTCCCGGCGTTCCACACGCTGGCGTCGGAGAACGATGCGCTGAGCTGGAGGTTCTTCGTCCAGCACCGGCCCGGCGGTCTCGACACGGCCGATCCGAACTTCACGTCCGCCGACGGCAACGCTGGACCCGGCATTTTCTACCCGCGAGCCGGCACGCTCGGCGGGTGCACCGCGCACAACGCCATGATCTTCGTCTACCCGCACAACGCGGACTGGGACGACATCGCGAAGCTGACCGGCGATTCGAGCTGGTCGGCCGCCTCCATGCGCCAGTACTTCGAGAACCTCGAAAGCTGCCGCCATCGTCCGCTGTATCGATTGATGGCACGGTTCGGGATCAACCCGACGCGTCACGGATGGAAGGGATGGCTGCCGGTCGAGACGGCGATCCCGCTCGAAGCACTCACCGACCGCAAGCTGCGGCGGGTGGTGATCGAAGCCGGGCTCGGCGCCGTCGAAACGGCACCGAGCTTCTGGCAGCGCATCCGATGGTTCCTGCGCGGCACGTTCGATCCGAACGACTGGCGGCTGGTCCGGGAGAACGCCATCGGCATCCGCTACCTTCCCCTCACGACCGACGGGCACCGCCGGTTCGGCACGCGCGAGCGCGTGCGCGACGTGGCGAAACGATTTCCGGATTTGCTCACTATCAGTCTGGATACGCTGGCCACGCAGGTGCTGCTCGATGCGAACCACCGCGCGTACGGCGTTGAGTATCGCAAGGGCTCACGTCTCTATCGTGCGCATGTCACGCCGAGCGTGGGCCCTGGCGAGCAGGGGACCGTGTACGCGTCGCGCGAAGTGATTCTCTGCGGCGGCGCGTTCAATTCGCCGCAGCTGTTGATGCTGTCCGGCATCGGTCCACCGGATGTGCTGAAGGCTCACGGCATTCGCGTGCGCGTGCCGGTGCCGGGCGTCGGCAGGAATCTGCAGGACCGTTACGAGGTCGGTGTCGTCTCCCGAATGGACTTTCCCGAATGGGACATCTACAAGGGCGCGTCATTTCAATCGGGCGATGCCGCCTACCAGCGATGGGAGACGGCGAGGCGCGGTCTGTACGCGACGAACGGGTCGGTCCTCACCCTGTTCTCGCGATCGACGACGGCGGGATCGCTGCCGGATCTCTTCTGCATGGCGCTGGTCGCGCGCTTTCAGGGGTACAAACCGGGGTATTCCGCGAGCGTCGGCACGGACAAGAACTTCCTGACCTGGGTGATTCTCAAGGCCCACACGCGGAACCACACGGGCAGCGTCACGCTGAAAAACGCCGATCCGCTGGAACCGCCGATCATCGACTTCAACCAGTTCGCCGAAGGCGGGAACGAGGACGTGCAGGCCGTCGTGGACGGGATCCAGTTCGTTCGACGGCTCAACGATCGCGTACACGCGCACGGCATCGCGGGGACGGAGGTGCTGCCGGGCAGGCAGCTGGAGACGAACGCCGAACTCCAGGAGTTTGTCCGTCAACATGCGTGGGGGCATCACGCGTGCGGCACGTGTGCGATCGGTCCGCTCGAAGACGGCGGCGTGCTGCGCAGCAACTTTCGCGTTCACGATACAGCCGGGCTTCGCGTGGTCGACGCCTCGGTGTTTCCCCGCATCCCGGGATTCTTCATCGCTTCAGCGGTGTATTTGATCGCAGAGAAAGCAGCCGATGTGATCCTCGCGGACGCCGGTTGAGCTTTGAAACTCGATTGACAAGCTCAAGTGGTTTCGCCAGAATCGCGACCGGTCCGCAACCCCCGCAATTGAAATCGCCTTCAACGAGGATCCCATGGTGACAGACGTCGCAACTTTGCTGTCCATGTCTCAATCGCAGCTGGACGATTTGTTCCGTTCGTCCGAGAGCGGTCCGATTCCCGACGGCCCCGCCAAGGGCACGGCGATCATCGCGCCCGGAACTGTCTTCACACCGGATCTGGCGGAAGTCGTATCGCTCTTCGTCTGGCAGGGCAAGACCTTCGACGGGCCGCACGGAGTTCTTCGCAACCGGATTTCCGCGCTCGGCATCAATGCGATCGTGGCTGAGGTGTACAAGACGCCCAGCCTCTTCGACGGCAAGGAATGCATCGTCCTCGACTATTCGAAGACGTCGCTCGTCGCGAAACACATCCGTGACGAGATCCGGTTGATCGCCCCGAACTTCTACCTGGGCCGCGTGTACTGGGACAGTAAGCCGAGCCTGCATTTCGCGCTGCAGTTCGGTTGAAAACGCGCGCCGCCGCGCGCGAAACAACGAGGTGTCACAGTGAGTCGATATAGCGGCCGTCTTCTCATGGTCGTCGCCGTCGCGGCGCTGATCGCTGCGGCCTCCTTTGCCTGCTCGAGCGGTTCCAAGCCCGCCGGCACGATTCTCGACGAAGCGCTCCTGGCCAATCCGCCCAGGGACGCGTCGACGTTCAAGGCTGCCGACGAAGACTATTTCAAGGACATGGACCAGACCAAAGATGGTCCGGTCGCGCTGACGCCGGAAGAGATCCAGGGGCGCAACACGTGGCTGGTCTGGACCGCGGGAGACGATCGCCTCTGGGATGTCCTCGGCGTGACCAGCGTCGGCGCGGTGGATTTTCTGAAAGTCGTCTCCTCGCATCCGTCGCAGAAATACAGCCGCGCCTGCGATCCCGCGAGGCTCGGCGACAAGAGCTGCCAGAACCGCTGGGAGTACTTCGGCCTGGTGAACGAGCCCTGCTTTGAAAAAGCGACCGGGCCGGATCCTGCGCGGTGGAACCTCTGGCTGGACAAGCGCAAGTCCGGACCGGGATGCGGCGCCGATCCCTTTGAGAACGCGACGAAATATCCGGGCGTTGCGTACGGATCTCGCGGAAAGACGCTGAACGGCAAAACGTTCGAGACCGGCTCCTCTTACGGCTACGCATCGGGCATCGTCGGCTTCCGGTTGTTTCCGAATCCGGCATTCGACGAGAAGGCCGCGGCACGCTGGGATGCGGAGAAGTACTACACGAACCCGGACTACGCGAACGACAAGAACCTCGTCAAACCGTATCGCGTGGGAATGTCGTGCGCGCTCTGTCACGTCGGCCCGAACCCGTTGAAACCGCCGATCGATCCGAACAACCCTGAATGGTCGAACCTCAGCTCGAACGTCGGCGCGCAGTACTTCTGGGTCGATCGGATCTTCTTCCAGGCGGCGGACTACGGGAACTTCGCCTATCAACTGTTCCATGCGTCGCGGCCCGGCACGCTCGACACGTCGTTCATCTCGACCGACAGCATCAACAATCCGCGGACGATGAACGCGGTCTACCTGCTCGGCCCGCGCCTCATGCACGCCAAACACTGGGGAAAAGAGACGCTGAAGGGCGGCGGTCTCGACAACCACCAGTTCAACGACTACATCTCCGACGGCCCGTTGACCACGCTGTTCGAGAAACCCGATACCGTGTGGACGCCGCGGGTGTTGAAGGACGGATCCGACTCGGTCGGCGCGCTCGGTGCGCTCAATCGCGTGTATCTCAACATCGGCACGTTCAGCGAGGACTGGCTGACGCATTTCAACGCGCTCATTGGCGGAAAGCCGATTACGCCGATCACGATCGAAGGGTCGCGCAAGAACTCCGCGTACTTCAAGGCGACCGAAGCGCAGACACTGAACATGGCGAAGTTCTTCCTGAAGACGACGGGCGCGCACCATCTCGGGGATGCGCCCGGCGGACAGAAATATCTGACGACGGATCAGAAAGTCCTGACGCGCGGGAAGGTCGCGTTTGCGGAGAACTGCGCCCGGTGCCATTCGTCGAAGATTCCGGCGCCCGCGCCGGTGCTCGAACCGGCCGGCTGCGCCGGCAAGGACTACCTGCACTGCTTCGACAACTACTGGAACTGGACGCAGACGCCCGAGTTCAAGCAGAAGATGCGCGACATCGTCGCCGCGCCGGACTTCCTGCAGGACAACTACCTGTCGACCGAACTCCGCGTGCCGGTTACGCTGCTGCAGACCAACGCCTGCAGCCCGCTGGCGACCAACGCGATCGGCGGCAATATCTGGAACGATTTCTCGTCGCAGTCCTACAAGGATTTGCCGTCAGTCGGCGAGATCACGTGGTATCAGCCATTCACCGGCGAGCCCCGCAAATACATGATGCCGGCGGGGGGACGCGGGTACACGCGTCCTCCGTCGCTCGTCAGCGTCTGGTCGACGGCGCCGTTCCTGCTGAACAACACGATGGGTCGCTTCGAAGAGAGTCCGTCGGTGGACGCGCGGATGCGCTCGTTCAACGACTCGATCCACAAGATGCTGTATCCGCAGGATCGCGATAAGGATTCGCTCCTCGGCGCGAAGATTCCAGGCGTCATCGATCGCGTCGGCGATCGGCTGCCCGGATACGAATCGCAGCCGGCGTACCTGAAAGTCTCGAAGGGGTATCTCCCGGACTTTCTCGAGAAGACGCTGAACGTGAAGCGGGCGCTGTTTCCGGCGCTGTTCACCGAAGACGGCATCCGCCTCGGGCCCATTCCGGCCGGCACGCCGATTGGCCTGCTCTCGAACCTGAACCTGATGTCCGAGGATCCGGATCCGCTGAAGCGCGCGCAGTACCTTGAAAAGGTCGGGGCGCTCGTCGCGCAGATTCTCGAGCGTCTGCACAAACTCGGCGGCAACGCCACGAGCGACCAGGCGAAGGCGGTGTTCGCGGATCTGGTGGAACCGATGCTCGAACTGAGCAAGTGCCCGGACCTGGTCGTGAACCGCGGCCACCTGTTCGGCACGGACCTGTCCAACGACGACAAGTCGGCGCTGATCGAGTTCCTGAAGACGTTCTGACGGCCGTGAATTCGAACACGAGCCGGCCAGCACCGCGCGCCAACACCGGCTCGGTGTTCCTCAACGCGCTGAGCGACTTCATGTCGTTCATGGTTCGCGTGGAACGCCGGTTCGATCCGTTCGTTCGTCCCGCATTCGACGCGCTGTTCCGCGACGCGCTGACGAGGGTCACCACCGCGCTCATCAACGCCCAGCGGCCCAACGAGGGGCTCAAGATCGCCGAGGAACGCGCGCTCCCCGACGAAGAGGAGTTCCTGCAGTCGATCATCACCAGCTTCGACAAGCAGATGCGCGGCCTGTGGAAGCCCGGCGGATTCGAGCGCGGAGGAAACACCAAGACCCACGGCATCGTCCGCGGCGAGTTCATCGTCCACGACAACCTGGCGCCCGAGTTTAGACACGGCGTCTTCGCGAAGCCGCAGACGTTCCGTGCGTGGGTCAGGTTCTCGGGCCCTGGTCCCTACGTCACGCCTGATATCGACGACGTGGGGTTCATGAGCATCAGCATCAAGCTGATGGGTGTGCCGGGCCCGAAGCTGATGGACGAGGAACAGTTCACGCAGGACATGTTCGGCGTCTCGCCGCCAACGTTCGTCACACCGGACACGAAGGCGAACGCGCAGCTGCAAATCGAAAGCCTGAAGAACGCGCAGATCTTCTACTTCCTGAACCTGCATCGCCCGCACATTCTCGATCTGATCATGCAGGGACTCTGGATCAAGACGCAGAGCAGTCCGCTGGAGGCGCCGTACTTCAGCTGCGTCCCGTACCTGCTCGGCGAAGGGCAGGCGATGCAGTACTCGGTCTGGCCGACGTCGACGAAGAAGACGCGGATCCCACGGCTGCCGTTCCGTCCACCCGACGACTATCTGCGGAATGCGATGGCCGCCACGCTTTCGGCGGGAGATGTCGAGCTCGACTTCCGCATCCAGCGGCAGACCGATCCGCACCTGATGCCGCTCGAGAATGCCGGCGTGCTCTGGCCGGAACGGCTGTCGCCGCGCGTGTCTGTGGCGACCCTGCGTCTGCCGCGCCAGACATTCACGTCACCGTCGCAGATGGAATTCGCGAAGCGGCTGTCGTACAACCCGTGGCACGCCATTCCGGAGCATCGTCCGCTCGGCAATCAGAGCCGCGCGAGACGCCGGATGTACTACGAGCTCTCGAAGCTGCGTCACACGATGAACGCCGTGCCGCACTACGAGCCGACGGGCGACGAAGTGTTCGAGTAGTCGCGATGACGCCGCAGTCGAGCTTTTTCGTCCTGGCCCCGGTCACGCCGACTCGTGAAGCCGAGCTGCGAGGGCTGCTGGCGGCGATGAACGACGCGCCAGGCCGGCTGAAAGCGGATGGTCCGATTCCGTTTTCGCAGTTCGACAGGCTGCACTACGCGCGTCTGCTGATCGTGGACGACAAGACCGTCGGCGACAACCAGGTCTACGGACTGCCGACGCCCATCTATCCGCTCTATCTCGTGTTCCTCGGTGACGTGGACGGTGACGGCGATGCCTTTCTCGCGGAGGCGGCGTCGCGTGCCGGAGCCGGGCTGAGCGCGGTCTTCTCCTGCTGCGACGGGTTCACGCCGGGCCAGGATCTGCTGGCGTGGATGCGGACGCACAGCGTCCCGCCGGCCGCCAACTACGTCAACTGGCGCGGACGAACCGTCCGCCGGGTGCGGGAAGACGCGGCGCTCCGCGACGCGCTCGACGTCCTCGTGCGACGCCACGCGGCCGAACTCCAGGGCTTGTCGTCGTCGGAGGTTCACGCGAGGCTGCGGAAGCGGGTGGCAGAGGACGTGGCCGCCGGACGGATCGCCCTGTCTCCTGAAGAGCCGACGCCGCTGGGGTGGCGTATTCGGAATCTGCTGCACCTGATCGGCGTTCCGCTGATCTTCCTGTTGTTGTCGCCGGTGTTGTTCGTGCTGGTCGTGATCGGCGCGATTCAGTTGCGGCGCCTCGAGAAATCGGATCCCGAGCTGTGCTCCCGCACGGATCCCGCCCATGCGTCGGATCTTTTCGTCCTCGAGGATCACGACGTGACGAATCAGTTCAGCGCGATGGGGAGCTTGAAGCCCGGAATCGTGCGACTGTGGACGACGAGGCTGGTGCTCGTGGCGATCGATTACGCGGCGCGGCATCTCTATACACGCGGCAGGCTCGCGCGAGTGCGCACGATTCATTTTGCGCGATGGGTGTTCCTCGACTCCAGGAAACGCGTGGTGTTCCTCAGCAACTATGACGGCAGCCTCGAAAGCTACATGGACGACTTCATCAACAAGGTCGGGTTCGGTCTCAACGTGGTGTTCAGCAACGGCATCGGGTATCCGAGCACCTCGTGGCTGATTTGCGGCGGCTGCCACGACGAGCGGAAGTTCAAGGAATACCTCCGTCGTCATCAGATGCCGACGCAGGTCTGGTACAAGGCGTATCCGGGCCTGACCGCAAACGATCTGGAACGAAACGTCCGGGTCCGCGAGGGGTTCGACACGGCCGTTCTCAGCCGCTCTGACGCGGACGAATGGGTGGCGCTCCTGTGACGGACGCGTCGATCGACTACGGCGACGTTCAAGGTCTGGTCCGTTTCGGCTACAAGCGGCTGACCGAGGCGACCTATGCGCTCGTGCGGGTGAAGTCCGCGTCAGCAGCGCGGTCCTGGCTGCGCGCCGCGCCGATCGCGACGGCACGAGTGCAGGAGCCTCCGCCGTCGACGGCGCTGCAAGTCGCGTTCACCGCGGAGGGACTCGAGGTGCTCGGCGTCCCTGCAGCCGTGATCGCGAGCTTCTCGCCCGAGTTCATCAGCGGCATGACGGATCCCAACCGGTCGCGGCGGCTCGGAGATCTGGGCGCCAACGACCCGTCGCAGTGGGAATGGGGTACCGAGCCGGGAACTCCGCACCTGCTGATCATGTTCTTCGCGGAACCGGATGGCCTCGAAGCATGCGTGAAGACTCTGACCGGGCCCGCGTGGGAACAGGCGTTCGACGTCGTGCGCTGGCTGAGCACCGCCGATCTCGACGGCGTCGAGCCTTTCGGGTTCGCCGACGGCATCAGTCAGCCGGCAATCGATTGGGGCCAGGAGCGTGAAACGGGTTCCGCGGTCATCGATTTCACCAATCTGTCGGCGATTGGCGAGTTCCTGCTCGGCTACCGCAACGAGTACGGCAAGTACACGGATCGGCCGGTGATCGATCCCGATGGCGCCGGGGCGCAGCTGCCGGCGGCTGAAGACGCTCCAGAGAAGAGGGACGTTGGCCGGAACGGCACGTACCTGGTGATCCGTCAGCTCCGCCAGGACGTGCGCGGATTCTGGCAGTTCGTGCGCCAGCAGGCCGGCGGCGATGCGGTGCAGGCCGATCGCCTCGCGTCGCTGTTCGTCGGCCGGACCCCGGCGGGCGAGCCGCTGGTGCCGATGCGACAGCGGCCGATTCAAGGCATCGGCCCCGGCGCCGAAGAGGCTCGACAGAACCAGTTCACGTTCGAGAACGATCCGCTGGGCGCGCGTTGTCCGTTCGGCGCGCACGTGCGGCGCGCGAATCCGCGCAACACCGACTATCCGGGGCGGCCCGAAGGGCTCGCGCGGCTGGTGGCGGACCTCGGACTCGGCGCGAACGCCTTCCGCGACGACCTGATGTCGTCAGTACGATTCCATCGCATTTTGCGGCGCGGCCGCGAGTACGGCCCCGGCCTCTCACGCGAGGATGCGGGGGCTCCCGCGCCGGCCGGCGATCCGGAGCGCGGACTGCATTTCATCTGCGTGAACGCGAACATCTGCCGCCAGTTCGAGTTCCTGCAGAACGCCTGGATGATGAGCTCGAAGTTCTCGGGGCTGACCGGCGAGAGCGATCCGCTGGTCGGCGCGCGGACGCCGATTCCCGGCTGCCCGGTGACCGCCGATTTCACGATCCCGCAGGAGGGCGGCCCGCCGGCACGCGTCTCCGGCCTTCCGCAGTTCGTCACCGTTCGCGGCGGCGCCTATTTTTTCCTGCCAGGCATCCGGGCGCTCCGGTACTTCGCCAGCGTGAAGGAGTAGAGCGCGTGGGGGACCGTCCATGAGCGCAGACCATCGCAACTGGGCCGCGGTGTTCGAGGAGGAAGTCAAGGAGCTGCGCGCGCGGCCCGTCGACGCGCCGGTCGGCACCGATCGCGTCGGGATTGCGTTTTCGGGCGGAGGCATCCGCAGCGCGACCTTCGGGCTGGGCGTGCTCGAGGCGCTCAAGCAGCGTGGATTGTTGAAGACGCTGCACTACCTCTCGACGGTGTCGGGCGGTGGGTACATCGGTGCCTGGTTGAGTGCGTCGTGCAAGCGGCATCCGAAGTGGCTGGAGCCCGAGGCCGACTGGGATGCGTCGGTCGCGCACTTGCGCCGTTATTCGAACTACCTCTCGCCGAAAGTCGGTTTCTTCAGCGCCGACACCTGGTCGATGTTCACGGTCTGGATTCGCAACACCATGCTCGTCCAGCTCACGGTCATCTTCGTCATCGCCAGTGTGTTGATGCTGCCGCGGCCTCTGCTGGAGCTGTTCCGCCACTGGCCGGGCGTCGGGAATCTGCGCTGGCTGTCGATCCTCCTGTTTCTCCTCGCTGTCGCCGGAGTCGCCGGCAACCAGGTCGTGGTGAACAGCCGGAGCAAGGTGCCGCTCCTGCAGGCGAAGAGCTGGACGCGAGGACTGATCGGCGCGGCGATCTGCGCCGTCGTCGCGTGGATCTATGGCGCCTACAGCGGATTCGATCCGTTTCACGGAGGCGAACAGCACTACGGCGTCGCAGCGCCGATCGCGGGTCTGCTGGTGCTGGGGGCGTTCTGGCTGCAGCCGACCGCCGTCAAGCTGATTGGCAGCTTGTGGCCGGGAGACGATCCGCCGCAGCAGATCAACTACACGCAGGGATGGGCGCAAACCGTTGTCGTCCTGCCGATGATGGCGACCGGCTATCTCGTGGCGGCCATTCTGTGGGGTGAAACGCAGAACCGCGCGAGTGAGGTCGGACTTGCGACCTTCAGTGGCTTCGGCGAGTTGTTCACGACCGCCTGGTCGTATTGGCCGTTTCCGCTGTCGGTCGTTTTCATCTCGCTCTGGCTGCTCTCGTTCTGTTCGGTGAGCAGCCGCAGGGACTGGAAGGGGCTGGCCGCGGCGTTCGGCGCGCCGTTTGTCGCCGTTCCGGTCCTGCACGCGCTCCTCTGCGTGATCATGATGGTGCTGCACCGCTGGGCGCGGACGCCGGACACGGGCTTGTGGCACGCGTTCGTCTGGGGACCGCCGTTCGTGCTGTACGCCTTCTCGGTCACGATCGTCATGCTGATCGGGATGATGGGGCGTCAGTCGTCAGAAGGCGCGCGCGAATGGTGGAGCCGCCTCGGCGCGTGGCTGGGCATCTACGGCGTCGCGTGGATGGTGATTGCCGTGTCGGCCGTCTACGGACCGCAGTTCGTGCATTGGGTGATCCGCGAGCATCCCTGGACGTCGATTTCCGCCGCCGGCGGATGGGTCGGTACCGTGCTCAGTGGATTGTTCGCCGGTCGATCGGGCGCCACAGGATCCGCGACGAGCGCGCAGCCGACCGCGAAAAAGCGCAGCACGGTGATGGAGATCGTCGCCGCTGTCGCGCCCTTCGTGTTCATCGGCGGCCTGCTGATCGGCGTCGCGACGGGGCTCGATCAGATCATCACCGTCAATTCAGGCCAGAGCTGGTCCAGCGTCGCCGCCGGTCATACGGACCCGTCGCCGTTCCTGAAAACCTCGCTGATAGTCTGGGCGGCGTGCATCGCGGGAACGTTGATCATGGCCGCCCGCGTGGACATCAACGAGTTCAGTCTCAATGCCTTCTACCGGAGCCGTCTCGTACGATGCTACCTGGGTGCGACGCGCTTCCGGCCAGGCGAGCGCCAGCCGCAGAACTTCACCGGCTTCGACGATGGCGACGACATCGAGCTGACGGAAATGACGGCGGCATGTGGAACCGTGGGGCCGCTTCACATCATCAACTGCGCGTTGAACCTCGGCGGCTCCAGCGATCTCGCGCTGCACACACGGCACAGCGCGTCGTTCACATTGAGCCCCCTGCACTGCGGCACCTGCTATCGATCGCGAGAGCAGTCGGGCGTGGCCCGCGAGCTGGGCTACGTGGTGACGAATCAATACGGTGGACGGTTCGGCACGCCGACACTCGGGCAGGCGATTTCGGTGTCGGGCGCGGCGGCCAGTCCGAACATGGGGTACCACACGTCGCCGGTCGTGTCGTTCCTGCTGACCGTTTTCAACGTCCGCCTCGGCTGGTGGTTTCCCAACCCGCAGGCCTCCGCCATCGAATACCCCTCGCCGCACTTCAGCCTGCGCTACCTGTTCAAGGAATTGTTTGGCGGCGCCGACGACAAATCGAGGTTCCTGATGATCTCCGACGGCGGTCATTTCGAGAACCTGGCGGCGTACGAGCTCGTGCGCCGGCGGTGCCGGATTGTGATCATCAGCGACGCCGAGTGCGATCCGGATTTGAAATTCGAAGGCCTTGGCACGCTGATGCGGATGTGCGAAGTCGACTTCGGCGTGCGGATCATGATCGACGTCGAGCCGATCCGCCGCGCCGCCGGCGCCGCATGGAGCACGAACCGATACGCCGTCGGCCGGATCGTCTACGGTCCCGGCGAACCTGACGGCATCCTGCTGTACCTGAAAGCGTCGATGACAGGCCGCGAGGACACGGCGATCCTTCAGTACAAGTCCAGTCACGGTGCGTTCCCTCACGAGACGACGGGCGATCAGTTCTACGGTGAAGATCAATTCGAGAGCTATCGAAGTCTCGGACGCGAAGTGGCAATGGCGGCGTTCGATACGTCCAGGTAGCAGAGCGATCGTCTGCGATTGTCCCGCTGAACACCTGAGCTGACCTGTCTCGCCAATCGCTGAGGTTTGGCGCGTCGAGCATTTCTACATCCCAGTGGCGTGATTGCAGACACCGCCACCCGCAATCCAACACGAACTGCCGTCGAGCCCGCTGCGAACAATCGACGTGGCTCACGCCTTGCTTCGTCGACTTCGTAATGGGTGAGCTTGGTCGATTCAGATCGATGACGTTGATTGCCGCCGGCGTCGTCACTCTCGTGTGCACGGTGCGAGGAGCAACAGACATCGGCGCCGGCGCGAAGATGTTCCAGGCCGAGTGCGCCGGCTGCCACGGGCAGCGCGCCACCGGCGGTCTCGGTCCGGATTTGACGCGCGGCGCGTTTCGAACGGCCGTCGATGACGCTGCGATGTTTCGAGTGATCGCCACGGGCATCCCCGGTTCCCGCATGCCGGGCGCGCTTGGACGGCACTCGGCCGAGGATGTCTGGCAACTCGTCGGATACGTGCGCTCGCTCGGGCCGGCGCCGATGGCGTCGGTGCGCACTGACACGACAGCGGATCGCCAGCCCTCCGGTGAGTCGCTCATGGATGCGCAGCGAGCGGCTGTCGTTCGCGCATCGGGCGACGGAAACCTGATTGTCCGGATTACGACGATGCACGGGGCGGTCCACAGCGGCCGACGCATGGACGAGGACACGTTCTCCGTTCGGCTGCTCGACGAGCGCGGCGTGCTGCGCAGTTTCGAACGCTCGTCGCTCCGATCGATCGAGCGTCTCGCATCGAATATCGATCGCCAGCCGACCGAGCTCGACGAGATCGTGCAGCGCCTCGGCACGCCGACGAAGTGAACATGCGAGGCTTGTGGCGCGCGAGCGCAATCGCCTTCACCATCGCGGGCGTGATGGCGCTGGGTCTGACCGCCGACTGGGACGGCAGCGTCCGGGCGCCGATGCGATCTCAGCCGTCTGGCCCGGTGACATTCGAACGCATTCGCAATGCGGAAGGCGAACCTGGGAACTGGCTGACCTATTCGGGGCAGTACAGCGGACAGCGCTTCAGCCGTCTCGCGTCGATCACGGCCGCGAATGTCCGGCGCCTTCGCATCAAATGGATCTACCAGCTGCGGACGATTGACACGGTGGAGACGACGCCGCTGGTCGCCGACGGCGTGATGTACCTCACGCGCGCGAACGACGTGATCGCGCTGGATGCGGCGACCGGACGGCCGTACTGGACGTACAGCTATCCCGTGCCCAGCGGGTTGGCGCTGTGCTGCGGCCGCCAGAATCGCGGGCTGGCGCTGATGGATGGACGCCTCTTTATAGCGACGCTGGATGCACGGCTGGTCGCCCTCGATGCGTCGAGCGGCGCGCTGCTGTGGTCGACGGCGATCGCCGATCCGGCCGACGGCTACAGCAGCACCGCGGCGCCCCTCGTTGTGAAGGACAAGGTCATCACCGGGATCGCGGGCGGCGAGTTCGGCGCCCGCGGTTTCATCGATGCGTACGACGCGTCGAACGGCACACGACTCTGGCGCTTTCAGACGGTTCCGGGACCGGGAGAAGCCGGTCACGAGACGTGGGCGGGCGATTCGTGGCGATCGGGCGGCGCACCGACGTGGACGATCGGCAGCTACGATCCGTCGCTCAACCTGCTGTATTGGGGAGTCGGGAACCCGGGACCCGACTGGAACGGGATTCAGCGCGCCGGCGACAACCTGTACAGCGATTCGGTTGTCGCGATCGATCCCGATACCGGTGCGCTGCGCTGGCACTTTCAGTTCACGCCACATGACGAGCACGACTGGGACGCGACGCAGGTGCCGGTCCTCGTCGACGCGCCGTTCAACGGCAGGCTTCGGAAGCTCCTGTTCACGGCGAATCGCAACGGTTTCTTCTACGTGCTCGACAGACAGACGGGCGAGTTCCTGCTCGGGCGCGAGTTCGCCCTTCAGACGTGGGCCGACGGGCTCGATAATCGCGGCCGGCCGATTGTGAAGCCTGGTACGGCGCCGACGGTCGGAGGCGTCGTCGTCGCGCCGCCGTCCAACGGCGCGACGAACTGGTGGCCGCCCGCGTACAGCCCCGACACCGGATGGTTCTACGTGATGGCCTACGACGGCCGCGGCACGTTCTACAGCAGCGACACCGAATACAGCTACGCACGAGGCGCGATGTATCTGGGCGGCGCCGCCAGCGACGAGGATCCGTCCAACGCGGGACTCAGCGCCGTGAGGGCGATCGAGCCGTCGACCGGCCGCCGCATGTGGGAGTTTCCGGTGGCGTCGAAATCGGCATCGGGCCTTCTTGCGACCGGTGGAGGATTGCTGTTCGGCGGAAGCATCGACGGATATGTGTTCGCGCTCGACGCCTCGACGGGCGCGGAGCGATGGCATATGAGCGTCGGCGGGGCTGTGATGGCGCCGCCCATTGCCTACGCGACGCGCGATGTCGGGTACCTGGCCGTCGCGGCGGGGGATGCCATCGTGGCATTCACGCTGGACTGAGCCGGCGGCCGGGCCGTGATCCTCTGCTCACATCTCCTCGCGTACGTGCTCCTTGCCGGCTTCGGCACCGGCATGGCTGACCTGGACGGCGTGACGCTCAAGAACGGCGACCGCATCACGGGCGCGTTCGTCAGCGTCCGCGGCAGGAATATCAATCTTCAAACCGGCGCGCTGGGAACGCTGACGATTCCGCTCGGACAGGTTGTCTCGATCGAGGTCAACGAAATGGTGATGGCGTTCACCAGGGCCGGCCAGCCGCGCAGCGGCTGGCTCACCCTCGGACCCACGGGCAACTGGCAGCTCACCGACGACGAGAGCGGAATCATGCGCACGATTGATGCCTCGGCGATCGACGTCATCCTGCCGGTCGCGCGATATCAATCGATCGTCGAGCACGTCGCGGGACCCTTTCAGGACTGGACCGGCACGGCGAGTCTCGGCTACAGCATCCAGCGCGGCAATCAGCGCAACGACACGCTGAGCAGCAGCGTGGATACGCGGCGGGAGCAGCCCGCGGCGCCGATCTTCGAGCGCCACTGGCGCACGAACGTCCACATGACGCTGCTGCTCTCGAATGCCGAGGAAGCCGATACGTCGATCGGCGCGAACACGTTCAGCTCGAGCGTCCGGCAGGACAGGCTGTTCGCGCCGGGAAACTTCGTGTTCGGGATCGCGCAGTTCGATCACGTCGGCACCGAAGGGTTGTTTCTCCGGCAGACCTACGGCGGCGGGACGGGATACGACGTGACGCTGCGCGGACGAGGCACCCTCAGCATTTTCGGTGGCCTTACGCTCGTGCGCGAACAGTTTTCGACCAGCGCGGTCCGCGACGAACTCTCGACGACCACCGGGCCGGACCAGACGGCTCAGTTTCTGTTCGGCGACAAAATCCGCTACCAGCTGACGCCGCGCGTGCGCCTGGACCACGCGACCAACGTCTCGCTGAATATCACGAACGTGGGCCAGTATCACCTCGATACGCGCACGGCGCTCGACATCAGGCTGACCAACCGCTTTTCGTTCAACACCGGGCTGATCGATCTGTATCTCACCAACCCGGCGCCGGGAAGCCAGCGGAACACCTTCGCGTTGACGACTGGAATCGCCGCGACGTTCTGAGTCCACGGACCCTTGCCGCGCTTTCGTTTCGGCGTGACGCTCGATCGCTGCGCTGCTCGAATACGAAGGACACCAAGGACGCAAAGGGAAACGTACTGATATTGCCTTTGTGTCCTCGGTGGCCTTTGTGTTGGTTAACCCTTTATGGCCGGGCGGCGATGTCGTCGTCCGGCGGCGGGGTCGTGTACCACTCGAGCAGATGCTGCTGCGCGTTCAGCGATGGGCCGCCGTTCGCCGATGCGGCGTCGTAGCGGTCGCCGTTCAGCACGTACGAGCGTTCCGTGTCTCGCAGGTACGCATCGAGCGCTACAGTGCGGATGTGGTCGGCGAGCACGCCTTCCCGAACGCGGCAGAGCGCCTCGACGCGGCGATCGAGGTTGCGCTCCATCAGATCCGCGCTGCCGATATAGACCTCGGGCTGTCCGCCGTTGGCGAACCAATAGACCCGTGAGTGCTCGAGAAACCGCCCCACGACCGACCGCACGCGAATCCGGTCGCTCACTCCGGCCAGCCCCGGCTTGAGGCAGCACGCGCCGCGGACGACCAGGTCGATCTCGACGCCGGCCTGCGCCGCGCGATAGAGCGCGCGAATCACCGCGGGATCGGTGACCGCGTTGTTCTTGGCGATCACGTGCGCGGGCCTGCCGTTGCGCGCGTGGTCGAGCTCGCGTTCCAGCAGCGCGAGGAATCGAGCGCGAAGGCTCACCGGGGCGATGAGCAACTCGCGGTACTCCTTTCGCTTGGAATAGCCGGTCAGGTAGTTGAAGACGTCCTGCACATCGTCTCCGACCTCGGGATCGGAGGTGAACAGTCCGAAATCCGTGTAGATCTGCGCCGTCGTCGCGTTGTAGTTGCCCGTGCCGATGTGCACGTACCGGCGCACACCCTCGGATTCCTTTCTCACGACGAGGCACAGCTTGCAGTGCGTCTTCAGGTTCTCGACGCCGTACACGACGTGAATGCCTGCGGACTCCAGGCGGGTCGCCCACTTGATGTTGGCGCGCTCGTCGAGCCTTGCCTTGAGCTCCACGAGCACCGCCACCTGCTTGCCGGCGTCAGCGGCCTCGATCAGCAGATCGATCAGCGGCGAGTTCGGACCGATCCGATACAGCGTCATCTTGATCGCGACGACGCCGGGATCGGCGACGGCCTGGCGGACGAACGTCTCCACCGCGCTGAACGAATCGTAGGGATGGTGCACCAGACGATCCCGCTCGCGAATCTCGTCGAACACCGAGTCGTGCCGCTCTCCGTCCCACAGCGTCCTCGAGATGAACGGTGCGTCCTTGAGCGTCGGCATCGGGAGGGCGAGCAGCGCTCGCCAATCGGCGAATCCGAGACGATCGCGGCTGTGCATGACGATATCGTGGTCGATCTCGAAGTTCTCGACGAGGATCGTCAGGATGCGCTTCGGCATCGTGGACTCGACAAGGAGCAAGGACGGCGGCGCGTCGCGCAGGCGTTTCAGGCCGCGATCGACCGATTCGAGCAGGTCGCCTTCCGCGTCTTCCTGGATTTCCATGTCGGTGTCGCGGATCACGCGGAAGAGGTGTGCGTTCAAGACCTCGACGTTGGGAAAGAGGAGATGAAGATTCTGGCGGATCACATCCTCCAGAAACGCGAACGTCGGGCCGTCGGTTGACGGCAGCGGCACGAATCTCGGCAGCAGATCCGGAATCTTCACGCGCGCGAATTTCGTCCGGCGATTGTGCCGGACCGCCACCGCAAAATTCTTGCTGCGGTTCGAGATGAGCGGAAACGGGTGGCCCGGATCGAAGGCCAGCGGCGTCAGCAGCGGAAAGATGTCCGTTTTGAAATAGGCGGCCAGGTATCGCCGGACCTCGTCGGTGTACTGGTCCTCTTCGAGGAACGTCACGCCGGCGGCGGCGAGTGCCGGCCGCAGGCGCTCCTGCCAGCACGCCGCCTGATCGCGCATCATGCGCGCGGCTCGCTCGCGAATCGAAGCCAGCTGCTCCGACACGGTGAGGCCGTCGGGCGAGACGTGTTCCAGTCCCGCGCGCTGACGCTTGCGCAGCGTGGCGACGCGCACCATGAAGAACTCGTCCAGGTTGGATCCGACGATGGAGAGGAACTTGACGCGCTCGAGCAGCGGATGATGCTCGGTGATCGCCTGATCGAGCACGCGCTGATTGAACTCGAGCCAGCTGAGTTCGCGATTCGTATACAGCGACGGATCGTGCAGCGCCGGCGGACGTCCGGCCGGCGCCGGCAGAGTCGAGGCTCGAGATGTTCCAGACATGCGCGAGAGCGTAGCGGCAGACCATGTCGATGCTGTAACGGCGTCACCATGGGGCGGGAAGGGCAGGAAGGGCAGGAAGGGCAGGACGGGCGTTACACCGCGGTCATATACCCGTCGCGGCATCGTCACCGAGGCGGCGCACCATGAACGCCTGATTAAGTCGATGGCGCCCGGTGCCCATCGCCGTCCGACCCTCACAAGGAGTCACGATGAAGCGGCCTCTCTTATTCCTTTCTCTTCCGTTTCTGATCCTGGCGCTTGCCGCCATCGGGTGCGGGGGCGGTTCATCGTCTGCTGCCGAGGCTGCCAGCGCCGTGAAGCTCCAGGGCGCCGGCGCCAGCTTTCCGGCGCCGCTGTACAACAAATGGTTCAAGGCGTACAGCGCCGCGCACCAGAGCGTGCTCGTCGACTATCAGTCGGTCGGGAGCGGCAGCGGCGTGAAGAGTGTGATTGATCGCACGGTCGACTTCGGTGCCAGCGACGCTGCGATGAAGCCGGAGGATATGGCGAAGGTCGACGGGGGGGTTCAGCTCTTTCCGATGACCGCCGGCAGCATCGTGCTCGCGTACAACGTGCAAGGGGTTGACGGCCTGAAGCTGTCGCGAAGCGTGTATCCGGCGATCTTTCTGGGCAAGGTGACGCGGTGGAACGATCCGGCGATCGCTCTGGCGAACCCCGGCGTCAAGCTGCCCGATCTGCCGATCAACGTCGTCGTGCGCGCAGACAGCAGCGGCACGTCGTTCGTGTTTTCGAAGCACTTGAGCGCCGTCAGCGACGACTTCAGCAAGGCCGTCGGCGCCAACACGATGCCGAACTGGCCGGCCGGTACCAAGTCGAAGGGCAACGAGGGCGTGACCGCCAGCATCATGAGCACGCCGGGCTCGATCGGCTACATCGAATACGGTTACGCCCGCAGCCAGAAGATGCCAATGGCGGTGCTCGAGAACAAGAGCGGCAAGTACGTGGCCGCGACGACCGAGTCGGGACAGGCGGCGCTCGCATCCGCCGCGCTGCCCGACGACATGATCGTGTGGGCATCCGATCCGGAAGTGCCGGACGCGTACCCGATCGTCACCTACACCTGGCTGATCTGCTACAAGAACTATCCCGACAAAAACAAGGCGCAGGCGATGCGCGAACTGCTGACGTTCGGCCTCACTGAAGGTCAGAAGGACGCGGAGACGCTCGGGTACATTCCTCTCCCGGCGGGTGTGGTGGCGAAAGCGACAGACGCCATCCAGCACCTCGGGACCAAATAGAAGGCCGGGTCGAACATGTCCACTGGTGCGGCCGCGCCTCGGATGACGTTCGCGTCCGGCGAACTGTTCGAGGCGCGGGCCAGCGAGATCGCGCGCGCTCCAAGCGGGCGGCAGACGATCGTCGATCGCGTGTTTCGCGCGGTCTGTTTCGGCTTCACAGCCCTGACCATCGGCCTCGTCGCCTTCATCGTCCTGCAGATCGCGTATTCGGCAGCGCCGGCGGTCCGGCAGCACGGTCTCGGGTTCCTGTCCGGGCGCGTGTGGGATCCGAACGCCGGGCGATACGGCATCCTCGGTGAAATCTGGGGCACGCTGTACACCTCGGTCCTCGCCGTCGTGCTCGGCACGGCATTCGGTCTCGCGGCCGCCGTGTTCATGAGCGAAGGCTATCTCGGTCAAACGGTCTTCAGCGTCCTGCGCCGCGCGGACCTTCATCTGCATCCGATTTGGGGACAGCTGCCCGATCAGGCGGAACGGCTTCTCAAGAACCTGATCGAGCTGCTGGCGGCGATTCCCAGTGTCGTGTATGGCCTCTGGGGGCTCTTTGTCGTGATTCCGCTCGTCCGGCCGCTCTGCAACTGGCTTCACCTGAAGCTTGGATGGATCCCGATCTTCAGCACGGATCTCAGCGGCCCCGGCGTCCTTCCCGCCGTCATCGTGCTGTCGATCATGATTCTGCCGACGATCACGGCACTCAGCCGCGATGCACTGGTCTCGGTGCCGGAGAAGCTGCGGATGGCGGCCTACGGCCTTGGCGCCACGCGATGGGAGACGGTCCTCGCGGTGATTCTGCCGACCGCGCAGCGCGGCATCTTCGGCGGCGTGGTCCTGGCATTCGGACGCGCGCTGGGTGAGACGATGGCGCTGGCGATGCTGGTGGGGAACGCCAACCAGATCAGCCTGTCGCTGTTCTCGCCGGCGAATACGCTCGCGGCGCTCCTCGCCAACAATTTTCCTGAAGCCGGCGCGAAGCAGGTCGGCGTGCTCATGTATGCGGCGCTGATTCTGCTGGGCATTACGCTGGCGGTGAACATCGCCGGCGCCGTGATGATTCAGCGAGCCACCCGCGAGCACGTGGACTGATGTCACCACGCTCATGACTGTGGAATCTGACACCGCTCAGGTAAATCCATTGGCGGACATCGATTTCTCACAACTCGAGCGCTCGCTGCGACGCCCTCGCACGCTCGTGGACTTCGTGCTGACCGGCGTGGTGACGGGGATGACGGCGCTGTCCCTGGTCCCGCTGTTTTCCGTCGTGATCATGCTCGCGTGGCGAGGCGGGCAACGGCTGAGCGTTGCGGTCTTTACCCAGCTGCCGCCGACGTCGCTCGAACAAGGCGGCGGGTTCGGCAACGCCATCGTCGGCACGATCATCATCGTCGCCCTCGCCGTCCTCGTCAGCGTGCCGATTGGTCTTCTGACGGCGATCTACCTCGCACAGTCGCACGAGACTCGAGTGGCGACCGCGGCGCGATTCTGCGCGAAGGTGCTGACCGGCTTCCCCTCGATCCTGGCGGGCGTGTTTGCGTACGGTGCCATCGTCATCACGACCGGCGGGTACTCTGCGTTTGCCGGCGCGGTGGCGTTGTCGATTCTGATGCTGCCGACGATCATTCTCACGTCCGAGGATGCAATCCGGATGGTGCCCGCGCGCATGCGCGACGCGGCCATCGGGATGGGAGCCACTCGAACGCAAGTCGTGTGGATGGTGCTCCTGCCGACGGCGATTCCGGGGATCCTGACCGGCATCATGCTCGCCGTCGCCCGGGCGGCGGGGGAGACCGCGCCGCTATTGTTCACGGCGCTCTTCAGCAACTACTGGCTCTGGTCGCGCGGGCAGATGAACCTGAAGCAGCCGACCGCCTCGCTCGCCGTGCTCATCTACAACTTTGCCAGTATGCCGTTCAAGAACCAGGTGGAGCTGGCGTGGGCCGCCGCGCTGGTGCTCGTGCTGCTGGTGCTCGCCGCCAACCTGATCGGCCAGAGCCTCTCCGCCAATCGCCTGCAGCAGTCCTAGGAGCCTCTTCATGCCCAGCGTGGATTTTTCCGAGACCGTCGCCCAGGCCCCGCCCGTTCCGATGACCGGAGGCCTCCCGAATCCGGGACGTGACGTCGTGATCGACTGCCACATCAAGGACCTGCACTACGGCACGTTCAAGGCAGTCCGGGACACGACGATCCCGATTCGAAAGAATTCGATCACCGCGTTCATCGGCCCCTCCGGCTGCGGCAAGAGCACGGTTCTGCGGTGTCTGAATCGCATGAACGATCTGGTCCGTGGGTTCCGGTTCGACGGCCACGTCCGCTACCGCGGGCACGACATCTACGGCGCGGCGATCGATCCCGTCGCGGTTCGCCGCTACATCGGCATGGTCTTTCAGCAGCCGAATCCCTTCGCCACCAGCATCTACAACAACGTCGCGTTCGGCCTGCGCCTGAACGGCTTCAAGGGCAACACGCTCGAGAAAGTCGAGAAGGCGCTCCGAGGCGCCGCGCTCTGGGACGAGGTGAAGGACAAGCTGCAGCGCAGCGGCCTCTCGCTGTCGGGCGGTCAGCAGCAGCGGCTCTGCATCGCTCGCGCGATTGCGACCGAGCCGGAGGTGCTCCTGATGGACGAGCCGTGCTCGGCGCTGGATCCGATCGCCACGCGCCGGATCGAGGAGCTGATGCGCGAGTTGCGCGAGCGGTTCACGATCGCGATCGTGACGCACAATCTGCAGCAGGCACAGCGCGTCGCGGACTACACGGGATTCCTGTACGTCGATACGACTCAGGGCGGACGCACGGGCTACCTGGTGGAGTTCGGAGACTCCCGGCAGATGTTCGAAAGCCCCGCGCATCCGCACACGCAGCAATACATCCGAGGCGAGTTCAGCTAGGAACGAATACGAAAGATCATCCGCGGATGACAGGATTACGCGGATTGAGATACCGGACGTCCGGCGGCGGCCGCGAAGCGGCCAGCCCTGAGTGAGAAGCGGACGGTGTGAACACAAGCCTCGAGCTTTCCAGTGGCTTGCGTTCACACCGTCCGCCTTCTCACGCAGGCGCGGCTCCGCCGCGCTGCCGGACGTCGATGGAGTTCAGCATCGACATCACGGTCAGCTTCTGCCACGCGTGACCGTGTTGCAATCCGCGTCATCCGCGTAATCCGCGGATGAAATAGTGGCGGCATTGAAAGCAGCGGCCTATTCCGATCGCAGTGTCTCGATCGGATCGATCGCGGCGGCGCGCCTCGCCGGCAGGGCAGCGGCCACGAGCGCGAAGAAGATCAGCGTGGCGATGGTCGCTGCCAACGTGAGCGCGTCCAGGGGGCCGACACCGAACAGCACGCTGCGCAGGAGGCGGGCGACGCCAAACGAGAGCAGCAGGCCCGCACCGATCCCGCTGGCCAGCAGACGCGCAGCCCCCGCAAGCACGAGGCCGACGACCTGAACCGGCGATGCGCCGAGCGCCATGCGGACGCCCAGTTCCCGCGCTCGCTCGGACACGAACAGTGTCAGCAGACTGTAGAGGCCCAGCGCCGCGAGCGTCATCGCCGCGGCGGCGAAGAGCGTCAGCGCGCTCGCGTTGAGACGCGGCTGATCGAGCGATCCAGCGAGCACCTCGTCGAGCGGTCGCATCCCGAAGATGGCCCGGCCTGGCGCCACTTCGTGGACAGTCGTTCGGATGGCGGCCAGCGCGCGGCGGACGTCGCCGTCGATGCGCACCACGTATTCAGGATCCGGCCACGAGCCGGCCGAGAGACAGCCGTACACGTACGGCGTGGCCGCGACGCTCGGACCGTCCTCGATGGTGTTACCGATGACACCGGCGATTTCGAACGGCTGGTCCGTCTGGTCGTACGTGAAATGACGGCCGATGAGATCCGGCCCATAGCGGTCGGCAAAGGCGCGATTCACGACCGCTTTCACGCGTGCTTTGAAGTCCATACGAAGCGGAGGGCACCCGCTCCCGGCCAGCAGCGGTACACCCATCGCGGCCAGATACCCCGCTCCGATCGTCCGGCTCCCGACGGAAATCCGGCCCTCGTCGTCCGACGTGCTGCGGCCCTCGAGCGAGATTTGGTACCGCAAGGTGCCGCCGGTCGCCGGCAGGAAGTTTGTGAGCCCCGCGGCCGTCACGCCAGGGACGCGCGCGAGCTCTGTCAGCAGGCGCTCCTGCATGCGGCCGACGGGAATGCGATCCTCGTTCCACGCGGCGCCGACATGAAACGTGACGACGTGCTCGGCGTGGAGGCCGGTGTCGACGTGACTGAGGTTGTAGTAGCTGCGCAGCATGAGGCCGGCCGAGCCGATGAGCAGAACCGTCAGCGCGATCTGGCTCACGACGAGCAGGTGCTGAAGGCGATGGCGGCCGGAAGAGGAGCCGCGCCCGCCTTCGGCGAGCTGCGGGGCCAGGTGGCTGCGCGTGGCATGCAGCGCCGGCCAGAGACCGAACACGAGCGCAGCGGCTGCGCTCGCCGCGGTGGTAAACGCGAGCGCGCGCCAGTCCACGGTGAGCTCGTTCATTCGCGGGATCGTCGCGAAGACGCGTGCGAAGAGGCCGACGAGCCAGAAGGCGCCGGCGCCGCCCAGCACCGCGCCGGCGATCGTGATGAGCATCACTTCACGCATCAGCGCGGCGACAATCTGCCAGCGGGATCCGCCGATGGCCTGTCGAATCGAGAGCTCGCGCGTACGCCGCCGGAGCTGCACGAGCATGAGGCCGGCGATGTTCGCGATGGCAATCGCCAGAAGCAGCGCAACCGCGCCGAAGACGAGCGTCAGCGCGCGCCGGTATTCGCCCACGCGCAGCTCTTTCAGATCGCGGACCGAGACCGACCAGCCTTTGTCGCTGGCCGGAAACTGGTCGCCGAGCGCACGCTGGACTGCGTTGAGGTCGGCGGCGGCCTGCTCAATCGTGACGCCGGGCTTCATCCGTCCGACGCCACTCAAGAAGCGCGCGGTGCGCATGGAGAGAAGCCATTGGGACGTCTGCGCGGGCAGCCAGACATCGATAGCGGTGGTCGTGAAGGCGCGGGGCATGACGCCGACGATCGAATAACCCTGTCCTCCGATGACGAGCCGCCGGCCGGTAATGGACGCATCGCGGCCGTACCGCCGCGCCCACAATCCCTCGCTGATGACCGCGGCAAGCGGTCCGCCCGCACGCTCTTCGTCCGCCGTGAACGTGCGGCCCGCGAGCGGCGCCATGTCGAACACCTCGAAATAGCCTGGCGCCACGCGGCGGCCTTCCAGTCGTTCGGGGTCCGTCCCCGAGGTGTCCGTGACGCTCTCGGAATACTGAGCCGACATCACGGTGAAGGTGGTGTTCGCGCGGTTCCAATCCACCAACCGTCCGGGCGCAACCAGGCTCACCGTCTGACGCTTCCCCGGATTGGCTTCCATCACCGTCACGAGGCGATCGGCGTTGGGAAACGGCAGCGCTTTGAGCAGCACCGTATCCACCACCGAGAACACGGTCGTGGTCGTGCCGATGCCAATGGCAAGGGTGAGCACGGCGATCGATGTGAAGGCCCCACGCCGGGCGAGCGAGCGGCAGGCGACGCGCAGCGAAGACATGTGGATCTCTCCACCGCCTTAGACGGATGGGATGTCCGATTCGATGGCCGACCCGCTACAATTGGCCACTCTTTTTCGTCAGCGGCAAGCGGCCATGATTGACCGGCGGCTCAAGATCCTCATCGTCATCTATCTGTCGTTGGCCACGTTGGAAGACACCGCGATCTTTTTGCTGGCCTGGCTGTCGCCAGACATCTGGTTTCGCCTCTTCCACGCGAGCGTGCCGGCAGGCCTCGAGGTCGCGCTCCTGCGCCGGTCCGCCGGACAGTGGGCCGCCTTCGCGCTCGCGCAGGCCATCACGCTCTGGCGCTGGCCGAAGGATCCTGTATGGCTCGCTGTGAGCGCCGGCATTCGCTTTTCGGATTTGTTCACGGACGTGTCCTACATCGTTGCCGTCCCTTCGTTGACGACGATGGGGTGGATCCTGTTGACGCCGCCGCCGTTTCTCAACGCGCTTGGCGTCGTGATTCTGCTGCTCGGGTACAAACAGTTGCGAACGCCGGCACGTCAGTGAACGGCGACCTCTTCTAAAAACGCTGCGCGAGCGATTTGTGATCCTGCCGAGCTTGCGACCGACGCGAATCGCCAAGTACGATCGACGTGGTGGTCCCGCCGGACGGCATGTCCAACGAGTCTGAATCACAGAAAAACCAGAAAGAACCAGATCATCCCGCGAAGCCGGCCTGGACGATTCGTGCGGCCGCGTGGGTCGGCAGCACCATCGGCCGGTGGCAGAAGCGGCGGGCGATGCTGCGAGATGAAGAAGTCGTCAGGCGCTGGCAGCGTGCATGGGTGAAGGGACGCGACTCCCGGTGGGGAGGCGCTTCACAAGACGCAGTACCGTACCGCCGGCCGATCGAGCGCCAGGCCTGGCAGGCCGGCTGGTTGTGGGCGAACACGCAGCCCGATCGCCGCAACCCGCAGCGGCCCGATCGCCGCGCGCAGCCGCGCGCAGCTGCTCCGCGTCGTGCGCATCGGCCTGGCGGCGACAATGGCCATGGCGACGCCGGCGTGATTTCCGATTCTCACTCCTCGCGTTCGTGACTATGATCCAGTGAACGCAGGGCTAAGAGCGCGTTTCAAAATCAACCGTAGTGCAGGCCTTCAGGCCTGCCCGTCGAGGCGGACCCAAAGGTCCGCACTACATTTTGAAACGCACTGTGAAGGCTTGCGCCACACGTGAGTACGACACGGAGGAGATGACCATGGGAATGTTCGATGGGTTGATCGGTGGCATCGTCGGAGCCGGCATGGTGTCCGTCGTCAACGGCATCCTGGAACAGCACGGCGGCCTGCAGGGCGTCGTGAGCGAATTCGAGAAGAACGGCCTCGGGGACACAGTCAAATCGTGGGTTGGAACCGGCACCAATCAGCCGGTCTCGCCTTCGCAGGTCCATCAGGTGCTCGGCCCGGATCTCCTGCAGCAGCTGTCCGCGAAATCGGGGTTATCGGTCGAGGACCTGCTGCAGAAGCTCTCGCAGGTGCTGCCGCAGGCGGTCGACCATCTCACACCGGGCGGCACGATCCCGAAAGCGTAGAGGAGCGCGAATGAAGAGAGCGCTGCTCGCGCTGGGCATGGTGGTGGCCGCGCACTCGCCCGCGTGGGCGACCTGGTCGGTCATCGCCATCGACAAGAACACCGGCCAGGTCATCGTCGCATCGGCGACCTGTGTGGCGCAGGCGGGATTTCCGAAACGCCAGCCACTCGGCTCACGCGATCTCATGGATCTGCAGGCGGTGATCGTTCCGGGTGTCGGCGTCGCCGCCTGTCAGGCTGGCGCAGACAATACACATCGGAACCAGATGACCGTGTTCGAGGAGCTCAAGAAGGGGACCGACCCGGCGAAGATCATCGAGATCCTGCACATGGATCCGGATATCGAACGGCGTCAGTTCGGCATTCTCGACATGCAGGGACGCTCGGCCGGTCACAACGGCAGCGGCAATTCGACGGCGTCGCTGTTCGTTCCCGGCCACGTCGGCAGCTACTACTTCCAGGTGCAGGGAAACACGCTCTTCAGCGATCAGGTGATGTACGAGGCCGCGCTCGCGTTCACGCGCGCGAAAGGCACGCTGGCGGATCACGTCATGGCGGCCATGGAGGCGGCCGACGCGAAGGGCGGCGACAAGCGGTGCAACTGCGAGACCGAGCCGAAGCCGAATGCTCCATGCGACGGGAAGACCGCTCACGTCGCCTACATCGTGATCGCGAACAAGGGGGATGTGACCGAGAAGTCGTTCAATCAGGGCACGTACTACGCCTACATCCGCGTGACGGACGAGGACATCACGCCGACCGAGAACGCCAATCCGGTGAAGACGCTGCGCCTTCGATACGATGCGTGGAAGAAGGCAGGGGCGAAGCCGTTCAACACCGTTCCGACCGTGGCGCTGCCGGACGCGAAGCCTTGATAGCCGAACACGCGGCTTCCCGCCGCTGCACAACGTGACGCCGCCGGCGTTCGCGGTACCTCCACGTACGCACTCCTCACGCCGATACCTTCTGCAACGCGTGTCCGCAGAGGGTGGATGTCAATGGATTGGACAAACGACAGCGATTTCTACGAGCGCCTTCAAATCAGCGCCAACGCCGAGCCGGAAACGATTCATCGCGTCTACCGGTTGCTGGCGCCGCGATTTCATCCCGACAATCAGGAAACGGGCGACGAGGGGCGCTTTCGCGAGATTACCGAGGCCTATCAGGTCCTGAGCGATCCGGAAAAGCGGGCGCAGTACGACATCGTGCACGAGCGGCGGCGGCAGCAGCGATGGCAGCTCGTCTCGCAGTCACGCCGGTCCGATAACGACTTCGACGCCGAGCAGGTGGTCAGGCTCACGATTCTCGAGGTCTTGTACACGCGCAGGCGGACCGAACCCTACGAGCCGTCGCTGCCGCAGCACGACCTGGAAGAGATCAGCGGCAGGCCTCGGGAGCACCTCGAGTTCACGATCTGGTTCCTGCTGCAGAAGAAGCTCATCAGCCGCGGCGACAACATGAACGTCACCATCACCGCCGACGGCGTGGAATACATCGAGAAGAACTATCGGGCCGCGCTCGAAACGAAGCTCTTGCAGGCCGCCCCGCGCTGAGCGGGGTTTCCTACGGTCGTTGCAAATCGCCCATCGTTGTCAGGCTGACGCGGCCATCTCCGCTCTTCGGCCGGTGCCACACGAGCCCGCACCTTTTACAGCCGTAGTAGTTGACGAGCGCCAGCTGGCTGGTGGCATCCAGCAGGTTGGTTTTTGGATGTTGGCACCGGGGGCAGGGCAACCCGGTCACGGCGCCGCGGTCTCTGGGGGAAACTGCTGTCTGCATAAGGCGAGTCCCACTCTTCCGTTTCTGGTGGTGTCCGGCTTTAGCCGGACTTCTCGGTCCGCATGAAGGACTGACGTCCGCTGACTAGTGCGGCGGCTACGTCAATCGTTTCCAGAGGCGCCAGCCACATCCGTTCCCGTCCCGCAACAGTTCCCGTAAGCAGCCGGTGCTAACATGGCCGCCGATCGCCAGTTCCACCGACCAGGAGGAGCCATGCTGCGCCGTCTCGGTGTGTCCGTGCTCGTCGCGTTGGCGCTGGGCGCGCCGGCGATGCGGGCCCAGGACTCTGGCACGGCGCGGCCACGGAAGCCGCCGATGTCGAGCGAGCCCTGGCCCGAGGACGAGGCTCTGCACGCGCGCGCGATCGGCGCGCAGAATCGGAAACTCTTCCAGGACGGCCCGCCGGTTGAATTCACGTTGAGCGCCGAGTTCGCCCTGATCAACAAGGAGCGCACGCCGAACAACGCGAAGCAGTTCCAAGGCGTGCTGGCGGTGGAGGGCACGTCCATCCCCGTCAAACTCGGATCGCGCGGCCACCTGCGCCTCAAATCGAAGACATGCGACTTCGTGCCGATCAAGCTGGACTTCCCGGGGGAGAGCGTTGTCGGCACCATCTTCGACGGCCAGACCACGCTCAAGCTCGGCACGCATTGCCGGAACGAACCTGACTTCGACCAGTACGTGATTCGCGAGTACCTCGCCTACAAGCTCGCGAACCTTGTGACGCCGCTGTCGTTCAGGGCCCGCCTGGCGCGAGCGACTTACGTCGACTCCACGACCGGGAAGACCCTGGCCACGCACAACGCGCTTTTCCTGGAACACGAGAACGACGTGGCGCGTCGCCTGGAAGGACGCGAGGTTCGGGTGCCGCACATGGTGTTCAACGATTTCGACAAGGCCGCCCTCACCACGACGATGATGCTGGAGTACATGCTGGGAAACACGGACTACTCGATCTGGGCGCTGCACAACGTGGTGATCGTGGCGGACAAGAAGCGCCGGTTCTATCCCGTGCCCTATGACTTCGACCTCTCAGGCATGGTGAACCCCGTGTATGCCGCTCCCGACGATCGTCTGCACCTGCGCGGTGTCACCGAGCGGCTCTATCGGGGACCGTGCCGTACGGTCGACGAGTTCAACGCCGCCGCCGAATCGTTTCGGACGCACAAGGGAGAGATGCTCGCAGCGATCGATGCCGTCAGCGGTTTGACTGCCGTGAACAAGAGCGAGATGAAGGACTATCTCGAGGGATTCTTCAGGCGCATCGCCACACCGCAGGCGATCAAGCGGACCTTCGTCGACGGCTGTCCTGCCACGCGCGCACGGGTGTGAGGAGCGGCGGCGCAGCGATGCGATTCGCGTTCAAGTGGATGCTCCGGCTCGCGATCCTCGCCGCATTCCTCGTCGCCGCCAGCGTCGTGGGAGCCGCGGTCAACGCCCGATCGCGCGTTCCCGATCTGAAACCGTGGCACCGCCTCGTGCCCGCGGCGGAAGTGCATGCGCGGGACGTCGGGCCTGATTTCACGCTCGATCAATATCTGGCGCGGGAACAGAAAGTCTTCGAGCAGGTGCGCGCCGAGATCGAAGATCGCCTCGCGCCCGAGGAGCGTCTGGCCGTCAATCGCTACGACAGGGGCGGCAGGGCCAGTCCGTCGCGTCTGAGCCGCGATTGGAACCGCACGTTCGAGATGGCGGCGCCAGCACCCGCGCCGTGCGCGGTCCTGTTGATTCACGGCCTGACCGACTCGCCGTACAGCATGCGCGCCATCGCCGAGCGGCTGCACGCCGAGGGCTGCCACGTGCTCGCACCTCGGATGCCGGGCCACGGTGCCGTACCCGGCGGCCTGACCGATGCGTCGTGGCCCGACTGGAACGCGGTCGTCCGGCTGGGCGTGCGTCATCTCCACGCGCGCGCCGGCGCCGGCGTGCCGTTGACGCTGATCGGCTATTCGAACGGCGGCGCGCTCTCGGTGAAGTACGCGCTCGACGCGATCGAAGATTCGTCGTTGCCGCGGGCCGATCGGCTGGTCCTGATTTCGCCGATGATCGGCGTTTCCGCATTCGCAGGCCTCGCGCGCCTGGTGGGCGCGCTGGGTGTGCTCCCGTACTTCGAGAAGACGAAGTGGCTCGACGTCATCCCCGAATACAACCCGTTCAAGTTCAATTCCTTTCCGACGCACGCGGCCGTGCAGACCGCCGTGCTGACCGCCGCGCTGCAGCGCCAGGTCGACACGCTCGCGGCGGACGGCCGCCTCGCCGGGATGCCGCCGGTGCTGACGTTCCAGTCCCTCGTCGATGCGACGGTGGACGCCCGCGCGGTCGTGACACAGCTCCATGCGAAACTGCCGGCGAACGGCAGCGAGCTCGTCGTCTTCGACATCAATCGCCTCGCCGGCCTCGATCCGTTCATGCGATCGTCGGATCGCGAGCTGTTGAACCGGTTGATGCAGCGCACCGAGCGACGCTTCCGCCTGACCGTCATGACGAACCTCAATCAGCAGTCGCTCAATCTCGTCGCGCGTTCGGGAGAGGCGGGTGTGTCCGAGGTGACCGAGACGCCGACGGACCTGGCGTGGCCGTCTGACACGTTCTCTCTTTCTCACATCGCCTTGCCGTTCTCGCCGAGCGATCCGGTGTACGGCCGCTCACCGGATGAAAGTCTCGGCGCCATCGTGCATCTCGGAACGCTCAGCCCGCGCGGCGAACGGGATGTACTGGTCGCACCGGTGGACGTCTTGATGCGCGTATCGTCGAACCCCTTCTACTCCTACCTCGAACAGCGGGCGGTCAAATGGGTGGCCCGCCGGTGATCGCGTCGTCTACGAGTTCCTTATGCGCCTCGCCGGGCCGTAGCATCCGGCTACAATAGCGTCGCTTCCGATGACTGGAGTGATCCGATGAGACGCTTCTTCCTCCACACGCTCGCCGCGGTATTGCCCACGGTGGTTCTCGCGGCGACGCCGACTGCTCCCGCGCCGGTCGTGGCGCCAGCGGGGTCCGGACCCGAGTGCGAAAAGCTGGCCGGTCTCAAGCTGGCGGACACGACGATCAGCTCGAGCAAGGCCGTCGAGGCAGGTCCGTTTACGCCTCCCGGCGGCCGGGGCGGCCGCGGATCGGCGGACGTGCCGGCGTTTTGTCAGGTGCACGGCGTGCTCGCGCCGACGCCGCATTCCACCATCCATTTCGAAGTCTGGCTGCCCGCCGCCAACTGGAACGGCAAGCTGCAGGTCGTCGGAAACGGCGGCCTCGCGGGAACGATTAGTTATCCAGCATTGGCGTCGGCGCTGCGCGACGGCTTCGCCGCCGCGAGCACGGACACCGGCCACACGTCCACTGAGTCACCAGTCTGGCTCGCGGATCGCGAACGGCTGATTGACTACAGCTATCGTGCGCTGCACATGACGACGGTGAATGCGAAGGCGATCGTGCAGGCGTTCTACACCGAACAGGCGAAGCGGGCGTACTACACCGGATGTTCGACGGGCGGCAAACAGGGCCTGATGGAGGCGCAGCGTTATCCAGACGATTTCGACGGGATTCTCGCCGGCGACGCCGCCAACTACTGGACGCATCAGATGGCGAGCGAAGTCTGGAACGGCGTCGTGACGAGCACGCCGGAGACGAACCTGTCGAAAGAGAAACTGCAGCTGCTGCAGGATGCGACGCTGCAGGCGTGTGACGCGCTCGATGGCGCCACCGACGGCCTGGTCAGCGATCCGGCGCGCTGCCGTTTCGACCCGGCGAAGCTGCAGTGCAAGAGCGGTGATTCGCCGACCTGTCTCACGGCCGCGCAGGTGGGTGCCGTCAAGAAAATCTACGAAGGCCCGACCAACCCGCGGACCCGCAAACGCCTCTATCCGGGCCTCTATCCGGGTGGCGAGATGGGTTGGGCGGCGAATACCGTCATCAACAAGACGACGAAATCGGGCGTGAGCTCGTACGATTTCTGGGGCTACGCCTTCTATCACAAGCCGGACTGGCCCTACCCGACGTTCGACTTCGACAAGGACGTGCAGCGGGCCGACGAGGATCTGGGGCCGGTCACCAACGCCACGAGCCCCAACCTCGAAGAGTTCCGCAAGCTCGGTCACAAGCTGATTTACTACCACGGCGCCGCCGACCCGCTGATTCCGGCGCAGAACGGCATCGATTACTTCGAGAGCGTGGTCAGCATGCAGAAGGGGCTCGCGAAGGCGCAGAGTTTCTATCGCGCGTTCCTGGTGCCGGGCCTGTATCACTGCTCCGGCGGTCCCGGTCCGATCGCGTTCGGCACCTCGCAGCCGGCGCCGGCGTCGCAGCGCGATGCCGACCACGATGCGCTTCGAGCGTTGGAGCGCTGGGTCGAGAGCGGCACCGCACCCGCGCAGATTATCGGCACCAAGTACATCGATGGCGATCCCGCCAAGGGCGTGGCGTTCCAGCGTCCGCTTTGTCCATATCCTCAAGTCGCCAAGTACAAGGGATCGGGCGAGATGAACGATGCAGGAAATTTCACCTGCGTGGCGGGGAAGTAATCATGCGATCCAGAACGATTCGATCGGGTGCGGCGCTGGCCGCCGCGGTGATGCTGACGCTCGGCACGACCGGTGCCGCCGCCGGCACGTCGGTCCTCTTCATCGGCAACAGCTTCCTCTTCGCGTCGGGATCGGCCGCGCGCTTCTATCGCGCCGGCACCGTCACCGACCTGAACAACGAGGGGACCGGCGGTGTGCCGGCGCTCTTCAAATCGTTCACGCAGCAGGCGGGGATCGACTACGACGTGTCGCTCGAGACGCGCGGCGGTGTCGGCCTCGATTTTCATCTCGCGAACAAGCTCGGCGTGATTGAGAAGCGCGGCTGGGACAAGGTCGTGATGCACGGCTACAGCACGCTCGACGCGGACAAGCCCCGCGATCCGGCGAAGCTCGTCGCGACGAGCAAGCAGATGGCCGACGTGCTTCGCTCGCACAATCCCAACGTCGAGATCTATTTGATGGCGACCTGGTCGCGAGCGGACCAGACCTATCCGGCCAAGGGCGCGTGGGCGGGGCAGCCGATCGAGGCGATGGCCCGCGACGTGCGCGCGGCATACGACAAGGCGGCGTCAGGGGCCGGAATCAAGTTCGTGATTCCGGTCGGCGAGGCCTGGACGCGCGCGATTCAGACGGGCGTCGCGGATCCGAATCCGTACGACGGGATCGAAGCCGGGAAGATCAATCTGTGGACGTTCGACAACTACCACGCCAGCACGTACGGCTACTATCTCGAGGCGCTCGTCATCTTCGGCAGCGTGACGGGACGCGACCCGCGGTCGCTCGGCCAGAACGAGTGCTCGGCGTTCGAACTGGGCCTGTCGCGTCCGGAGGCGAAGGCGCTTCAGCAGGTGGCGTACGATCAGCTGGCCGCTACGAGAGCCATCACCGCGGCGCCTGAGGTGTCCTCAAAAGGCGCCAATCCCGCACGGTGCGTGGCGCCTTAGCGAAACCTCTGAGACGAAACCTCTGAGACGAAACCTCTGAGACGAAACCTCTGAGACGAAACCTCTGAGACGTTCTCGAAGGAGGCATCGATGCCGGGACGCATGGAGTTCGACCTGGGGTTCGGCCGCGCCGGTCGGCGGCGCGACGACGAAGAACCGATGCGCCTTCTGGTGCTGGGTGACTTCAGCGGGAGTCCGGCGTCCGAGCGACCGCCGCTGGCGAGCCGGCCGACCCGCCAGGTGGACATGGACACTGTCGAAGACGTCCTGCGTCGGTACCACCCGCGCGTCAGCGTCCAGGCCGGTGAGATCCAGTTCGAGCGGATCGACGATTTTCATCCCGATCGACTGTATGCCCGGCTCGATCTGTTTCAGGCGCTGCGGCAGGCGCGATCGAAACCGCCAGCGGAAAGCGCCGATCTATTGGGCCGCCTGCTGGGCAAGCCGACCGAATCGGGTCCCGCGCTTGCGGCGACCGGACTCGACGCGCTGATCCGCGACGTCGTCGCGCCCCACATCGTCAAGGACACCTCGGCGCAGGCGAGCGCCTATGTCGCGGGCGTGGACGCGGCGATTGCGGAGCAGATGCGATCGCTCCTCCACGATCCGGCGTTCCAGGCGCTCGAAGCAGCCTGGCGCGGCGTCCACTGGGCCATTTCGAGTCTGGAACTCGACGAAAACCTGCAGCTGCATCTCCTCGACGTGACGCGCGACGAGCTCCTCGCCGACATCGTCGGCGCCCAGGGACAGCTCGCGCAGACCGGGCTCTATCGCGCGGTTGTCGATCGGTGGCGGAATGTTCCGGGCAGCCCGGGCTGGTCCGCCTTCATCGTCGCAACGGAGTTCGGCCCTTCGGATTCCCACGTCGGCTTGCTCGCGGCGCTGGGCCTCATCGCGTCGAACGCCGGTGCTCCGTTGATCGCGGGTGCGGACCTGACACTCGCCGGCGACGGGGCAGCGGCATCAGGATGGCTAGCGCTGCGCCGGAGCGAGGCCGCGCAGTGGGTCGCGCTGGCCGCGCCGCGGGTGCTGCTGCGTCGTCCGTACGGCGCGAAGAGCGATCCGGTCGAGGCCTTCGCGTTCGAGGAGCTCACCGGACCGCCGGAACCGCGGGAATTGCTGTGGGGGAGCTCGTCGCTCGCGCTGGCGATCCTCATCGGCCGTGCGTTCACGGCCAGCGGTTGGGACATGACCCCCGGCGACGAGCGCGAGCTCGGCGATCTTCCAGCCTACTCGTTCGTCCGCGACGGCGAGCGCGAGATGCAGCCGTGCGGAGAACGTTTCCTCACGGAACGCGACATCGACACGCTGGTGAAGTCCGGCCTCGTGCCGATCGCCAGCCGCCGCGATCGCAACGGCGTGGTGGCCGTCCGGTTTCAGTCCGTCGCCGATCCGCCCGCGCCTCTCGCCTGGTAAGCGCCGCCGCGCCGCGCGATCTCTGACTTTATTGTCGGAGTTCCCGTTTCCGAACATCCCAACGGCTGGGCTTGATCCATTCAGCCAGAGTTATTGAAAACTTTTTCAGCATGCAGTTCCACCGAGTCAGCCAACGGTCGTTGACTCGGACAAAGAGCAGCCATAAGCTCGCGCCACCTTATGGAGGCACGCATGAACTCTGGCAGGTTTCGCAGTCATCTCGTACTCATCGCAGCGCTGTTCTCGATCGTCATCGTCCCCTCGGCCTACGCGCAGAGCGCGATCGCCGGTGTCGTGAAAGACAGTTCGGGCGCCGTATTACCCGGGGTCAGCGTCGAGGCGTCGAGCGCCGCGCTCATCGAAGGCGTGCGCACCGCCGTGACGGACAACGCGGGCAGTTACAGGATCGAGAATCTGCGCCCGGGCGTCTACGCGGTGACGTTCACGCTCACGGGATTCCGGACGGTCAAGCGCGACGAGATCACGTTGCCGACCTCGTTCACCGCGACCATCAACGCCGAGATGGCGGTGGGCGCGCTGCAGGAATCGGTCACCGTTTCGGGCGAGTCGCCGCTCGTCGACGTCCGCGGATCGGTGTCGCAATCGGTCATGAGCCGCGAGCGCCTCGACCTGATTCCAACCGGCAAGGATCCGTTCGCTGTGGGCCAGCTGATCGCGGGCGTCACGGCCTCGACGCCTGACGTGGGCGGCACGCAGGTGATGCAGCAGCCGACCCTCCAGGTGCACGGCTCGTCGAACAACGACAACGTCTTCATGGTCGACGGCGTCCAGATTCAGCACATCGGCTTCGGAGGGAACCAGACCGGCTTCTACTTCAACGACGGGTTGATGGAGGAAATCAACTACCAGACGAGCTCGCTGACCGCCGAGGCGCCCGTTGGCGGCGTCCAGATCAACATGATTCCGCGCGATGGCGGCAATACCTATCGCGGTACCGTCTTCATCACCGGCGCGAACGGCGACATGCAGTCGAACAACCTGTCGCAGGATCTCGTCGATCTCGGCTTCAAGGCTCAGAACAAGGTGCAGAGCGTCTACGACGCCAACTTCACCTTCGGCGGCCCGGTCATGCGCGATCGCCTCTGGTTCTTCGGGACGTACCGCCGGTGGAGCGCCAACAACTACCTCGGGAACACGTTCACGTCGACCGGGGAACAAGCCGTCGACGATCAGCACATCAGCGACTACACGGTCCGCCTGACGTGGCAGGCGAACCGGAACAACAAGTTCTCGTTTCACTTCGATCGCAGCGTCAAGTGGCGCGGCCATCGGCCGAACAACTGGCTGACCGCGAGCATCAACGATCCGATTTCGGACGTGGTGCAGACGACGCAACTCAACTACATCGGCGAGATCAAGTGGTCGTCGACCATCGGGAGCAAGCTGCTCGCCGAAGCGGCGATGTTCACGATGCCGGTCAACTACACGCTGGGATTCGAACCCGACGCGGCGCCGGACGCCATCGCCACGTTCGATCAGATCCGCTCGGTGATCAGCGGCGTCTCGCCGCGCATGGACACCAACAGCGCGCGCATGTTCACGTACGCCGGCAACCTCTCGTACGTCACCGGTGAACACAGCATCAAGATGGGCGCGCAGGTGCGGACCGGCTGGTCGCAGGAACTGTTCACGATGCGGGGCGACATCCTGCAGATCACGAACAACGGCGTCGCCAATTCCGTCCGGCTGGTGAACACGCCCAGCGGTCACCGGGAAGAAGGCGTGAACTCGGCGTTGTTCGTGCAGGATTCATGGCGTCTTGGGCGCTGGACGCTGAACCCCGGCCTCCGGTACGAACGGTTCGTCATGTCGATTCCGGCGCAGGGCGCGGGCGCCGGCACGTGGATCGGCGCGCGCGATTTCCCCGCGCAGGACGGCATCGTCAACTGGAACACCGTGTCGCCGCGGTTGGGCTTTTCGTGGGACGTGTTCGGCGACGGCAGAACCGCGTTGAAGGGCGGCGTCAGCCGCTACGATCGTCTCGAGGGCGTGACGATCATCCAGCCGCTCAACCAGCTGAACATCTCGTTCCGGACATGCCCCTGGACCGACACCAACAACGACAAGAATGCGCAGAACAGCGAGATCGCGTTCGCGAGCTGCAGCGGCTCGCTGCAGCCGGCTCTTGGCAACGTCGATTCAGGACTGAAGCGGCCCCATCAGTGGGAATACACGGCGATGGTGCAGCGGCAGATCGGCAGCGTGACGTCCGTAAGCATCGGCTACTACGGACGGCGTTTCGGCGATCTGTATACGACGGTGAACGCGGCGGTGCCGCCGACCTCGTACACCCCGGTCACGGTCACCAACCCGGTGACGAATCAGCCGATGACGGTGTACAACCAGGATCCCGCGACGCGCGGCGCGGTTCGCAACGTGCTGACCACGCTGCCCGAACTGGAGCAGCACTACAACGGCGTCGAGTTCCAGGTGAACAGCCGCCTGCCGCGGGCGACCGTCTTCGGCGGTTTGACGATCGGCCGCGACTACGGCGACCAGGACGCCAACGATTTGAACAACCCGAATTTCCGCATCAACAACGCCGGAGCCATCGGGTTCGATTCGACGTATCAGATCCGTGGAGGATTCAGCTATCGCCTGCCGGCGGAGTTTCAGCTGTCCGGCTCCATCCGCGAGGCCACTGGACTCCCGCAACAGCGCATCTTCGTCGTCACGACGACGACGGTGCCGGGGCTCACGCAGGTGACGCAGAACGTGCAGGCGGTCGAGCGCGGCGTCTATCGGTATCCGTGGCAGAACCTCGTCGATCTCCGGATCATGAAGGTGTTCACGTACGGAACGACGAGGTTCGAGCCGTCAGTGGATATCTTCAACCTGTTCAACAACGACGCCGTGACCAATGCCGTGACGACCGTCGGCTCATCGCTCGGCCGGCCGTCGAGCATCGTGATGGGGAGACTGTTCCGCGTCGGCGGACGGATCGCGTTCTAAAGCCGATCTCGCACGTTCGATGGTTCGCTATGCCACGAAAGCGCGAAACCACGAAAAGATGGGGTTTCGTGCGTTTCGTGTTTTTCGTGGCGATCACGGATGCTTCGGCATCGTCCGC